>JQIA01000247.1_pt1 | contig 25867 bp, 19 predicted proteins | sample 811431 | NCBI WGS metagenome assembly JQIA01 (sample SAMN02998118, study PRJNA258478) | marine sediment metagenome | biome: marine; feature: seafloor; material: sediment; isolation source: oil-polluted sediment collected from 3 locations (0.5 km, 0.7 km and 0.9 km)... | place: USA: Gulf of Mexico ...
TTAAGTTGTTTTAATACAATTTTTACTTCACCAGTATCGGTATATCTAATAGCATTACTGACTAGGTTTCCGATTAAACGTTTTAGTAAGTCGTGATCGCTATAGAGTACTGACATATTGTCTTCAATGATTAGTGCTAACCCTTTATTTCTTGCGCTAAGTAAGTATTCATTTTCTATATTACTGACTAACTTGTTACTTTTAAAATGTCGATTAGCAACAGAAATAATTCCAGAATCTAGCTTAGAAATATCTAATAGCGCATCAAATAAATCTTTCAAGCTAGCGATAGATGCATCTATTTTTTCGAATAGTTCAGTCGATTTTTCTGGTGAGGTCTTTAATGCATCAATAAAAAAACCTAATGCGTGCAATGGCTGTCTTAAATCATGGCTAGTTGCCGCCAAAAACTTTGATTTAGCGACGTTGGCATTTTCGGCAATCTTTTTTTGTGCTTTAAGTTCTTTAAGAACATCAACATTTTCAAAGCGAAGGTAAAATGACTCTAGCACTCGTTTGTTGAGTATATATGCCATATTTAAGCACATAAAATAAAAAACGATCATTAAAAGAGCAAGTACTAAGTAATTGCGAGTTTCTAAATCTAAAAGCAAATAAACAAAAGAGATGATAAAAGGCATTGAGAAAAGAATGTATAGTGAGAAATAGATGGAGGTTGAAACCAATGCACCAGCTAACATACCGCAAACTAAAGCGGCCAATAAATAGATTGTTTGAGCGTCGTTAGATAAAAACAGATGTAAAAAAATGGCCCAACTAATTCCAATAATGAATGCGATAAAAACACTGCCGTAAAGTAATTCAGTTCCTTTTTTACTATCGAGTTTCTTTCTCTTTATTCTAATGACTTCTATCGTTTGAAAAAGCGATAAAAGTAACATAAATGCTAGCCAAATTATTTGGTAGATTGAATTATCTATTTCTGGTGAATAAAACCCCCAAAACGCCAAAGATGCAACTACAACATTGGCTAAAATATTAGTTGGAGATTGCTCTAAAATACCCCGAATTTGCTCTCGTCTTAATAATTTATGATATTTAGATTTATAAGCTTTCACTGTTATTTTTAACCATATTTAGTTTTTCAGCTTTACGGATGCAGTCGAGTCTGTTTGTAGCATTAAAACAATCAAAAAGAGCACTGATGTGGGATTTTATCGTGACTTCCGCAATTCCTAAAGAATCACCTATTTGTTTATTAGTTAAGCCATTGGCTAATTGTTCAAGAACTTCAGATTGCCGTTTGCTGAGATTAATCACTTGAATTCGATTGATATTTTTTACGACGGATTGAGATAAATAAGTACCCTGTTCTATGACATTTTCTATCGCTTTAATTAGTTCATCTGGCTCGCTACTTTTATGTACAAAGCCAGCGGCATTGAGATCCAAATATTTTTTAATGAGTTGAAAATCTTCGGTTGCAGAAACTAGTAAAACAGGAATGAAAACTTCATCCAAACTAAGTAATTCCATAATACTCATGCCATTTAGTTTTGGCATATAAATGTCAGATAAAATCAAATCGAAATGAGGATCTTCTTTGATTAGTGAATAGGCATCCTTAATATGCTGAAATGATTCAATTTTGACGCCTGACAATCGCTGCTCTAACAGTGTGGTTATTCCCTGCAAAAACAAAAGATGGTCATCGATTATGATTATTCTCATAGACAGCTTCCATTTTATATTTGTTTAAGAAATTAATGACATAATTAAAGTATACCCTAAGTCTATTTATTTCCCTCCTACTAAAGTATTAACAAAACTCGATATTTTTATCTTAGAATTCACCTGAAACTGACTAAAAACATATTAAGGAGTAACAAATGATTAAAACAAAAATTTTCATATTCTTACTGATTTTTCTATTAGGATCTTATAATCCTGCACATGCCGGTATTATTGATGACGTTTTTGGTAAGGTTAAATCAATTTTTAATGGTGTTGGGGAGATTATTGATGATACTAAGTCCCTTCAGAATAAAGCTGATGATCTTAAAAATAGAAGCGTTGAACTTAGAAACAAAGCCAATGAGACGATAAATAAAGTAGATGATGGATTCAATGAAATACCGATGTTTCTTGATGACTTATATGGGAATGTCCTTTCCATTGTTAACGGTGTAGACCCAAAAATAGTCGCTAATGCTATTATTAGGGAGTTTCAAAATGAGTCGAACTGCATTGACTTACCTAGTCGATTAGATGAAATATCAAATTTAATCCTCGATAATTCCGGCGTATATGACTTAAATATACCCAATGAAGTAAAGAATGCTTTATCAGCCGTTAACTTCAACGAGTTAAGTATTATCGGTATTGATCCCGCAACAGCTACTGGTGAAGATCTCTACTACTACAAAATAACAACTGTTAAGCCTTTAGAAACAATGAAAGGTATTACTGGTTCAATTTTCAAAATTCCCTTTGTTATAGGCGCTGAAATTGCCAATGCCTGCGCGAATGTAGCCGAATTTAGGATTGGACAACGTGATAGCGTTGCAGCCTTAGATGCACAAATCCATAGAGTTTTGAGCACTGAAGGTGTTAATAATATTCAATTTCATTTACCTGAAAGTGCTGGCGGTCATCTAGAGGTGGTAGAGTCTTTGGTCGCTGGGGTTATGGAGACTTATGAAGAATTAGAAATCTCGGTGTCTCATGACGTTCAACATACTTTTGCAAAAGGGAAGCGATATTACCAAATGGGACAATATCATCGTGCGTTTAAAGCTTATAAAAGAGCTTATAAAGGTCTTTCTGGAGGAGGAAGTCATCATTAATTAATAAAAAGTATGAATGTTCACGCGTTTTCCCACAAAAGTAAACGCGTGAATTAGTTAAATTGGTTGTTTACGTAGGAAATTAGGATAGAAAAGCGGTAACTTGTGCTCTAAAAGCGCTAATTACTGCTATATTTGTAGGTATTGAATAAAAAAGAGTAATGCGATTGAAAGAAAGCATTACTTTCTAATAAAAAGAATCAATATGTTACAAAGTACCACTTTATTTAGAATCCTTACATTCTCAATAGTCCTTTTAAATGCGACTAACCTTATTGCTGTGGATAATGATGAGGCTCATCAAGAAAAGAACGATTCTCAAATTGAAGTAAATACCGATAAACCACTAATTAAAATTGGTGTTCTATCTAAAAGAAGTGTGCCTATAACTATTGCTCGGTGGTCTGGATTGGCTAGCTATTTAGGAGAACGAATTGAATCCCATAACTTTGTAATTATTCCTTTAAGCTTTGATTCTGTTGATACTATGGTAGACAAGGAAAAAATAGATTTTCTACTAACTAATCCAGGTATGTTCGTTAATTTAAGTTTTAAGTACAAATTGTTTGCGATAGCCACATTAAAACGAAAGATTTTAGGCAAAGGATATACTGATTTTGGTTCAGTCATATTTACTAGATCTGATAGCAATTCTATTAATCATTTTCAATCACTTATTGATGCCGATATCGCAGCAGTAAACGAACACTCATTTGGAGGTTGGATTGCGGCTTTGCGAGAATTGGACGATCAGAATATAGGTGTAGACTCTTTTCACTCTCTTTCTTTTTTAGGGAGTCATGATGCGGTTGTGCAAGCAATCATGAATAAAACATTTGATATTGGCATAGTAAGAACTGACACGTTAGAGCGAATGGCGGATGAAAAATTGATAGATCTCAACGCTATCAAAATCATCAAATCGCCTAACATTAAAGAACTTAAATTTCCCTTTTTAAGATCTAGCCGGCTGTATCCTGAGTGGCCTTTGGCAAGCTTGCCTCATATGCCATCTATAATGGCTGAACAAGTATCTGCTGCTCTTTTAACAATGCAATCGAACTCTGAAGCTGCGATGCAAGCAAAAATTATCGGATGGACTGTTCCCAAAAATTATAGAGAAATTGATCATGCTTTAAGTCAGTTAAAACTTGGCTATTATAAAGATATTGGAAACTACTCATTCGTAGATGTGATTGAAAAATATTGGAAATACATGGTAGCCGTTCTAATTGTGATGCTTTTAATTATTGTGGTTGGCATTTATATATTTTCGCTTAATAGAAAGTTAAAAGCCTCCGAAATTAGTTTAAGAGAAAAAGCGACTCATGATCCTTTGACAGGTTTAGCGAATCGAGTTTTATTTTATGAGTTGGCAAGAAACTATCTTTTCATGGCTACTAGGGAAAAACAAATATCAATGGTTCTTTTTTTAGACCTTGATAAATTTAAGCTAGTGAATGATACTTTTGGGCATGATGCTGGAGATAAGTTGTTAGTTGATGTTGCTGCAAGGTTATCTGATTGCTTGCGATCATCTGATATTTTAGCAAGAATTGGCGGTGATGAATTTTTAATCATGTTAACCAATGTTGCTTCCATACCTGATTTCTCACTTGTTATGAATCGAATTGTGGATTCAATGGCACAACCATTTATAAGTGGTAATGGAGATGAGCTAAATATTGGATGCAGTATAGGAGCTAGTCACTTTCCAGATCAAGGCGATAATTTGCAACGATTAATCAAGCAAGCAGACATCGCCTTATATCAAGCAAAGGCTGAGGGGCGAGGTCGTTTCATCAATTATGAGGAAGAAAATTCTCATCGCGAACCTTAAATCTCTAACTCATAGAAACAGCAACTACTAATCCAATAAAAATTAAAATAGTACTTTGGAAAATGCTGGCAGCAACATTTCCTTTTTTAATTTCTTCTATAAAATCAATTTTTGTAAAAACGTATTTATCGATAATAATTAAGGCAAACACGCTGACTAAAAGTGTAATTAGCGCATAAACTAAGTTAATACCTAAAAATGTAATAGATTGTTCAATTGAGTTCATTATAGTTTTCCTTTAAAAATTCAACGTTCTAAAATAGTAAATGGGGCATTTGGTGGTTTTTCTTGCCAACCAATTGCATAAGCAGTTATCGATGCAACATCGCTATTTTGTAATTGTTTACTTTGATAATTCATAATATCAGTCACTGCATAGTTGGTTGCATTTTTAATATTGTAAAGATCTGCAGCACCAAAAACATGCATAATCTCATGAGCTTGAGCGTAATGGAGTTTATCCCAACGGTTGCGTTTAACTTTTTCCATTAACATCACGTACTCATCTGTACAATTAGAAAATAATTCTGTTTTAGCTTCGCCGTTAATTTGAATTTGTCGTTGATGTGTATAGCTACAACGCATAGCGAAAGAACGTTGATCTTGATTTGTATGTAATATCAATACCGCTTGTTTAACTTCAAATTTTAGCATTTCACTTTTTAGAAAGTTGTTAACATCTTTAGCACCTAAACTATTCATAGTGGCTATGACGAATTGATTGATCGTTTTGTTGCTACTTTTAAAAGTAACGGTTTCAATCTTTGTGCGGGGCGAACTGAGTTTATTGGATTTTAATTGTTTTAATAGAGGATTCTTTCTCGCAACGTAGGTTTTATTAACAAATTCTATTCCCGAAACATTATATTTTTTTGCTTTTTCGATCTGCCAAGATTGAATGCTTTGTAAAACCTGTTGGCTTTTGAACTTGGTTTTACTACTCCAACGGGTTGATAGTCCATCATCTACAAATACGTAAGCTACAAGAATTTTTCCGTTGAGTGATTTTGATGGCCCCGTATTTTTTGTAGCGATGTATTGAGTTTTCAACGTTCGTTCTTGGTCTATTTGAGATAGATGGCTTTGTAAGCGTTTTATATCCTTTTCTATTTGAGAATCAAAAACTAATTGTTGAGCTTTGTTTAAGGATTTAATCGCATAGGTAAAATGCCAACGTTCTTGGTGAATTCCGGCGGCCAGGATATGTAACCATCGGAGTATCGATTTATCTGGGAAATCTTGGTTATCGGCAATTATTAACGCTTGCTCAATTAGCTTGAGATTGTTTTCTGTATTTTTTTCTTCGATAATTTTGTTATATAGAAAATAAAAAGATTTATATTTTTTAAAATGCTCTTTATTTTGCAATGGATCTATTTTTAGCTTATTTGCTATTGATGCATTAGTTGGCGCAATTTCATCTTCGGATTGAATAATTAAAAGTAAACAAAAGAAGGTAAATAAGCCAAAGATTTTAGATAATAATCCATTGGACATGACGATTGAAAACCTATCTCAAAAATTGATAATTTATGTGACTTACTATAACAAAAGTGTCATCTAAGGTAATCAAATATTATTTATGCAAAGAATGGTGAATTTGCGCACTAAATTTGAACTTTATCTGTGTGAAAGCGTTAAAAATTGACTATATTTATGAGAGTTAGTGACTAAATGAATTCAGGAATATAGCATTAAATGAATTTGATTGTTGGTGTAATCATTGTTGTATCTGCCGTACTCGGTGGTTTTGTGCTTTCTCACGGTGAATTAATTGCGCTTTGGCAACCTTTTGAATTGTTGATTATCGGTGGCGCTTCTGCCGGTGCTTTTGTTATTGCCAACCCATCGTCTGTGACAAAAAGAACTTTTCAGCAACTTCCTCAGCTTTTAACTGGGGTAAAATTTACCAAAACCTATTATATTGAAATGTTATCTCTTTTTTATCAGTTATTTAATCTCATGCGCCGTAAAGGACTTATTGCGGTAGAGGAACATATTGATGACCCAAGAAATAGCGTAGTATTTAGACGGTTCCCCCAAGTCTCCAAAGACAGTCATGTGATTGAGTTTATATGTGATTATCTTCGTTTAATGGTTATTGGCGATATGAATGCCTATGAAATCGAAAACTTAATGGATATTGAGCTTGAAACTCATCACCATGAACAAATGGGTCCTTCGATAGCTTTGACTAAAGTCGCTGACGCTTTGCCGGGATTTGGCATCGTTGCTGCCGTTTTAGGAATTGTAATTACAATGGGTGCTTTAGGTGGCCCTCCTGAAGAGTTGGGTTTGCATGTTGCAGCTGCATTAGTCGGAACTTTTTTAGGGATATTGATTGCTTATGGTTTTGTTGCTCCAATGGCTAATGCATTGGAAGCGAAAGCGGATCAAGAGTTTAAATTTTATGAAAGCATGAAAGTTTGTTTAATTGCTAACATTAATGGAATGCCCCCACAGATAGCCGTGGAGTTTGGTAGAAAAACTTTAACATCCGATGTCAGACCGAGCTTTTATGAACTAGAAGAAATGGTAAAAGGTCGTTAGTAATGGAGCAAAAAAAAGACGATCTAGAAGTCGTAAGACCGATTATTATTAAAAAAATTAAAAAGTCTGGACATTCTTTTCATGGAGGAAGTTGGAAAGTCGCTTTTGCAGATTTTGCGACAGCAATGATGGCTTTCTTTTTATTACTTTGGTTGATGGGCAGTACTTCAGATGAAGAAAAACAGGCAATATCAGGTTATTTTCAAGATCCTTCGGGGGTTGCAAACTTAAGTGGCGCTACGACTAGTATTATTGGTGAAGGTGGCGCTGATAGTTCTGTGATTGAAATGCAACAACCCAAAAAGGATATTGCTCAGGAAATTGAAAAAAACATTTCAGATGAACAAACTGAGAAAGTTAATTTAGAAGGTGCTCTGTTATTAGCTGAGAAGCAAGAATTATTAGAGCTTGAGCAATTGAAAAATAATTTAGAAGCATTAGTCGAAAACAATATAGTATTTGATGAGTATAGGGATCAAATATTAATTGATATTACTGAAAGTGGTTTAAGAATACAAATTGTAGACAAAGATAAACGTCCTATGTTTGATAGCGGTAGTGCGGAATTAAAAATACATTCTCTTAAAATATTAAAAGGGTTAGCAGTAGTGTTAAAAAATGTTCCAAATAAATTAAGTATAACTGGGCACACTGATGCCACTCTATTTTATCGAGAAAATAGAGATGGTAATAAAAATAATTATGGTAATTGGGAGTTATCAGCGGATCGTGCGAATTCCGCAAGAAGAGCTCTTAATCAGTCAGGCATTAATGAAAATAAAATAGCAAGGGTCGAAGGTTTTTCATCTTCGGTTCTTTTTGATAGTGAAAATCCACAAGCACCTATAAATAGAAGAATAGCAATCATTGTGTTAAAAAATAGTGTCGCAAATTATATCAAAAATGAAGCTCTAGGAGTGCATCAAAATGACTTTTAGGGAAAATAATTCTAACCAACATACTGACAATATTGCATCTGCACTTTATGAAATCACTGAGTGCGGAATTACCAGTAGAAATATGGAAGAGTATTATGAGAAAGTTCATGCTGTTCTTAGAGAGCTAATTTATGCGGAGAATTTTTTTATTGCTCGCTATGATCAAAAAACTGACTCAATTAATTTTGTTTACTTTGTTGATGAGGTCGATGTTAGTTTAAGCGTTGAAAATTTTGATGTGTTCACTCCAGAGGATCTAAAAAACACACTGACAGGCTATGTACTAAAGACAAAGAAGACACAGCATCTTGATCAAGAAAGAGTTAATGAAATTATTAATTCAGGCGTGGCGGTTGATACCGGTTCTGATTCAGTTGATTGGCTTGGTGTTCCAATGTTATACAAGGATGAATTGTTGGGCGCTATGGTTATTCAAAGTTATAAAGATGATGTTGTTTTTGGTGATAAGGAAGTTGAACTATTAGAGTTTGTTGCACGGCAAGTTGCGATGCTTTTAAAAAGTAAGGTGGCGGAAGAGCAACTTTTGGAGATCAATAAAGATTTAGAAGGAAAAGTTCAAGAAAGAACGCGTTCACTTCAAGAAATAAATATAGCTATGTCGCAAGAAATAAATGAGCGGCGACGAGGTGAGAAAATACAGAAAGCACTTTTTGAAATAACCGAGCTAGTGAGTACGTCAACAAGTCAGGTTGATTTTTTCACACAAGTTCATGCCATAGTTTCCAAATTGATGTATGCTAAAAATTTCTACATTGCCATTTTTGCAGATGATAAAAAATCTATTAGTTTCCCCTATTTTATTGATGAAAATGACAAAAAACCCGTTTCTAGAACTGTAATATCGTTAAAGTCCAGTCATGGGCTTACAGAAAAAATTCTTTTTATAGGAAAAACCTATCTATTTAATCGAACACCAAAAGATGGTGAGGCAATAACAGGAACTAACTGTAACTCATTTTTAGGTGTTCCTCTAAAGGAGAGAAGCCGAACATTCGGGGTGCTCGCAGTTCAAAGTTATGAAGCGGATATTATTTATGATGATAAGCATGAAGCCACATTAACCACTATAGCAAATCAAGTGGCGATTTCTATTTTAAGGAAAAAAGATTCTGATTCGTTGATCGCCGCACATAAACACTTAGAAAATCGAGTTAAAGAAAGAACCTCTGAGCTAGTAGAAACGATCCAAAAGCGAAAAATAATTGAAAATAAATTGGCTTATGATTCTCTCCATGATGCCTTGACTGGATTACCAAACAGATTGTTTTTGTCTAAGCAAGTAAATGAATTGTTAAACTCAAATAGCCGTAGTAAAAAATCAAGAAGTGATGATGAGAATGATTTTGCATTATTGTTTTTAGATTTGGATCGATTTAAATTAATTAATGACAGTTTAGGTCATCACGTTGGTGATGTGTTTTTACAAAAAGTATCTGAAAAATTGACTTCATGCCTAAGGAAGGATGATATTGTTGTTAGGCTTGGCGGAGATGAATTCTGTATTCTTATGGTGAGTATTCGCTCTGCAAGAGCTGCAGTTAACTTGGCTTCTCGAATATTAAAAGCTTTAAAAGAACCTGTGATTGTAGAAAAACACTCTTTAATAACTAGTGCAAGTATTGGAATTAGGTTGGCAAATACGCAAAATGCCGATGCTGACGAAGTACTTGCGGATGCTGATGCTGCAATGTATCAAGCCAAGCATCAGGGTAAAAACTGTTTTTGTCTATTTGATTCAGACATTAAAGAAATAGTCACCAGTCGTATGACGATGGAGAATGATTTACGAGAAGCGATTGCGCAACAGTCGTTATTTTTAGTTTATCAGCCGGTGATTAATATCATGACGAATAAGGTTGTCGGATTTGAAGCTTTATTAAGATGGAATCATGAAACAAAAGGATATATTTCTCCAGATAAATTTATTCCCGTGGCTGAAGAAACGGGGCTTATTGTTGAGTTAGGGGAGTTTGTTGCGGAAAATGCTGTTAGTGCGCTAGTTGATTTTTCAAAAAATGAAAAAACAAAAGAGCTATTTATTAATATAAATGTTTCTACTATTCAAATCTTATCACGTACTTTTGATGATTTTATTCGTCAATTATTAGCTAGAACTAGCATCAAACCTTCGTTACTTAATATAGAAATAACAGAAAGTATTTTAATTGAGGATTACAAAGCCGCTACTAACTTTGTAAGAGAGTTAAAGTCTATGGGGCTTGCTATTTATCTTGATGACTTTGGTACCGGATTTTCTTCATTAAGCTATTTACATCAATTTCCTTTTGATGTGATTAAATTAGACAAATCCTTTGTCGATATGATGAATCACGGAGATAAAAATCTGGCTATCGTTGAGTCAATTGCATCAATGGCTAATAATTTAAACATGAAAATCGTCGCAGAAGGGATTGAGTGTAAAGAGCAATTAGAAACATTAAAAGGCTTTGATTATGAGTTTGGGCAAGGCTACTATTTTTCCCGACCAATACCTTTTTCGGAAATTAATGCTTACTTGATTGAAGCGAGCAAGTAGACTCAGTAAATAATCTCAGAATTGGACATTAGGGTTCCTCATTATTGTTAATTATTTTTATATAATTACTCCATCTTTCGTTCGTAATACGTTTTTCTTTTACAGCATTGATGATTTCACAACCAGGCTCATTTTTATGTTGGCAGTCTCTAAATTTACATGTTCCTATATAAACCCTAAATTCAATATATCCTAACGAAATTTGTTCAACATTTAAATGCCAAAGACCGTATTCTCTTATACCTGGGGAGTCTACTAAGTAACTTTTATTATTTTCTTTGAATTGATAAATTCTAGAAGCGGTTGTTGTGTGTTGGCCTAAGCGAGAGTTGGAAGAAATAGATTGTACAGCTAAGTCCTCATTTGGAAAAAGCCAATTAATAATAGATGATTTTCCAACGCCAGATTGCCCTACCAAAATACTGTATTTGCCTTTTGCATATTCTAGTAATTCATTTTTTCCTAAATTCGCAACTGCGCTTATCTTTATAATAGGGTAGCCAATTTTTGAATAGATTCTTAGTGTTTCTTCTATTTGTTGCTCGCGAATTTCATCTTCGAGATCACATTTATTAATGACAATTACTGTTTCAATATTAGCGTTTTTAGTAGCAATTAAATATCGATCTAACAATACACTAGAAAAATCAGGAAGTGGTGCAACAACAACAAATATCATATTAACATTTGCCACTATAGGTTTTAAACCCTTGTGACGAGAAGGCCTTTCTAATAGCGTCTCACGCTCTTCAATTGTCTCAATAACCCCTTTTGTTTTTGAGGTTTGAATAGTTTCTGCGGATGGTTCTGATTCCTGTTCTTGAATAATTTGTAATCTAAAAGAGACACGGTCACCTGAAACTGGAGCGCCTAAATGTTGTCTCAAAAAGCATCGGTAGGTCGTTTGATTGTCTATATCTAGAACGTCTGCTTGATTACCAAAACGCCCAATGATCAGACCATTTTTTAATTCTCCTAGAGTAGCTGTTTTGCTCAGTTGTTTGACCTTTCCACGGTTTTTAGCAACCTGTCGTATTTGATTTTTAGTTAACTTATCTCTTTTTGCCAAAGGGTTATCCAATAGTAGGCGTTAATCACGGATTGATTGTATCATGGCTATAGCAAAGCCTCTATTTCCTGCTAAACTATACGGTATAACATAAGATGCAACTTCTCTAAAAAAAGGTATGACTTTTCGTGGATAAAAAAACAAATCTTATTTGGATAGATCTAGAAATGACGGGGCTAGATCCCAACAAAGAACGAATCATTGAAATCGCGACTATTGTCACCGATAAAGATCTTAATGTATTAGCAGAAGGTCCTGCGCTGGTAGTTCATCAGTCAAAAGAATTGATGGATTCTATGGATGATTGGTGTACCCAACATCATGGTGATTCAGGTTTGACGGCTCGGGTTTTAGCATCAAAGATAAATGACTTAAAAGCAGAAGAAGAAACTATAGCATTTTTAGAAAAGTGGGTTGAGCCGGGGATGTCGCCAATGTGCGGAAATAGCATCGGTCAAGATCGACGGTTTATGGTGAGATATATGCCAAAACTTGAGGATTACTTTCATTATCGAAATTTAGATGTGAGTAGCTTAAAAGAGATGGCAAGTCGTTGGAAGCCAGAAATATTAAAAGGATTTAAAAAACAGAACAAACATTTAGCGCTAGATGATGTAAAAGAGTCTATTGCGGAATTGATTTATTATCGAGAGCATTTTATTAATTTAGATTAGTATTTAGGCTAAATTAAAAATGGGGCTTAATGCCCCATTTTTGATTCTAATTAGCCGTAAACCTAAAACAAGTCAGAGCAGGTTTTTGCTTCTTCCTGCAATTCCGCTTCTGACGCTTTCATTTTGTCAGTTATAAAATCGCTATTTTCAAGCCCTGTAACAATCGTCCATTCACCGTCTTTACAGGTCACAGGATAAGAGTAGATTAATCCTTCTTCTATACCGTAAGAACCATCTGAATAAACAGCCATAGAAACCCAATCGCCATCTTCAGTACCAAGTACCCATGACTTCATATGATCGATTACGCCATTTGCTGCAGACGCTGCCGATGATGAGCCTCTCGCCGCAATAACTTCAGCACCACGTTTGGCTACTTTAGGAATGAACTCTTCGTTAGCCCATGTTGCATCAACAAGACTTGGAGCTGTATCATTTCCAATCATAGTATGCGTAATGTCTGGAACTTGAGTAGTGGAGTGATTACCCCAAATAGTCATCTTTTTAACCGTATTCATTGATTTATCCGCTTTTTCTGCTAATTGATAAATCGCTCGGTTATGGTCAAGGCGCATTAAAGCGGTAATGTTTTGAGGATTGAGATTAGGCGCATTTTTCATCAAGATATAAGCGTTAGTATTTGCAGGATTACCTACAACAACAATCTTCATATCTGGGTTAGCGACTTCATTGATGACTTTACCTAGAGTACTAAAGATTTTTCCGTTGTCTTTTAATAAGTCAGCACGTTCCATTCCTGGACCACGTGGCTTAGCTCCAACCATTAATCCATAATCTGATCCGGTAAATGCTACTTTCGCGTCATCAGTACAGATCACATCTTCCAGTAGAGGGAATGCGCAATCATTTAATTCCATCTTTACAGCGTCTAGTACTTTTAGCGCCGGTGTGATTTCTAATAATTGCAAGATAACCGGTTGATCAGCACCTAGCATTTCGCCAGAAGCGATACGGTAAAGTAATGAATAACAAATTTGCCCAGCGGCTCCAGTGACTGTTACGCGAACAGGTTGTTTCATTTTTGAGTCCTCTTTGATGCTCTTTATCGAGTCGGGTAATAAGTGATTAAATATGATCTTAGTAAACTGTCGCGATTTTACCATGAAAGATTAGCTATATCGCTAAAATAAAGTCGTTGCGCTATATTTTAGTGCTATAGGTGGTATATTTTTCTAGGGTACTAGGTTCAATCGGAAAAAACACTTCTGTTAGGTTGCAGTCGCTGCCTGAATTCAAGTAATAAGAAGAAATTATTGAACAAAAATATTAATGCAAAATTGAAACTTTTTGGTAATAGGTGTATCTTAACTATAACAGTTTAAAAATAATCATCTGGACTCACTAACTCGTGTTAAAAGGTCAAACTTACATTCTTATAACGGTAATATTGCTGATCTTTGTTGGTCAGGCTATAGCGTCTGTAAGTTTGTCATGCAATATGCCTGCTGAAATGATGATGCAATCTTCTTCTAGCATGAATCCTTCTTCTAAAATGAATCATGGTATCCCTAACCATGATATGTCAAAGATGACTTCAGGTTTAACTTCAAACGTAGATGACTGTTGTTCAGACAATAGCAACTGTAATATGAGTAGCTGTATTTCACTTGCACTGCCTAGTGAAACTCAATTACAAGCAAACTTCTTTTCTTACAAAGTGGTTTATTTCGAATTAACATTGGCTCCTCGCCAACAAACATCTTCTTTATATCGTCCTCCCATACTTGGTTAATACAAGATAGATCCGTTTTGACTATTGTCAACTTCTGGATCACCGTTCTAGTTAATTTTTAACACCATTATTAGATCACAATGCTCATTGAACTGTCTTACAGACATCAATAATTATTAGTTGATTTTTATTCATTAGGTTAACCAATGAAAAATTTATTTTATAAACTAAGTCCATTCAAAAAACTCAATCCGCTCGAAAAACTCAGTCTGTTCGAAAAAGTATACGGGCTAAAAAAGCGGCTCGTTAATATCGTCCTATTATTTTTGTTATTTGTAGGAGTTTCAGGGTTAGCTGGTTTAAATGCTCAGCCCAATTTGTTGACTCTTAAGCAAGCGGTTCAATCAGCTATTGAATATGATCCTTGGTTAATTGCCAATAAGCATCAGCAAGATTCATTGGAATCTATGAGCGTAGCCTCAGGAACTTTGCCTGATCCTAAAGTATCTTTGGGCATAGCGAATATTGCAGCTGAAACGTTTGATTTTGATCAGGAGATGATGACTCAATTTAAAGTGGGTATTTCACAAAAAATGCCAAGAGGTGATTCACTTAATATCAAAAAACAACAACTCAAATTGTTATCCAGTGAATATCCTTTTCAACGAGAAAACAGAAAAGCACAAATGGCAGTGATGGCAGGGCAGTTATGGTTAGACGTATACAAAGCGCAACAAAGCATCTCATTAATTGAAAAAGATAGAGCATTATTCGAACAGCTCGCTGATATAGCGCAGGCAAGTTATGCATCTGCGATAGGTAAAACACGTCAACAAGATATTATAAGAGCGCAACTTGAGCTCACTCGATTAGATGATCGTTTAACGATGTTGAAGCAACAAAAGGAAACTAACTTACAAAAACTATCGGAATGGCTAAATGAAAGTTTCGTAAATAGTTATTCAATCGAAAATGAAAACACACCAATAACGGACACCATAACAGATGCTATGACAGATTCTAATAGCCAAGCAGGTAAACAGTTTTTAATGGTTGATGAAACATTACCGAATATCAAAATGCTTAAAAAAGATTTATATCTATCAGAAAAGTCATTACAGTCAAACCTTTTGTATAAATACTTTGCCTCTCACCCTATGGTACTTGCTGTAGAGCAGCGTATAAAAGCAAGCGATAGCGGAGTGAAACTAGCTAAACAAAGTTACAAACCCGAATGGGGATTTAATGCCAGTTACGGTTATCGAGCTGATGATGTTCTAGATAGGGAACGTGCTGATTTATTTAGTTTTGGCGTATCATTTGATATTCCTCTATTTACCGGTAACAAGCAGGATAAACAAGTTCAATCAGCTATCTCAAAATCGGCAGCAGTGAAAACAAAAAAATGGATGACCGTCAGAAAACTAATAGCGTCATTTGAAACAGCTAGAGTTCAACTGGTTCGATTGACTGAACGACAAGTGTTATACCAAACAAGATTATTGCCTCAAATGCACGATCAAGCAGAAGCTTCGTTAACTGCTTATACCAATGATGATGGTGATTTTTCTGAAGTGATTCGTTCTCGTATAGCCGAACTTAATACGGCGATTGATTTATTAGGCATTAATGTAGAAAGACAAAAAACAATTGTTCAACTTAATTATTTTTTTATGGCTGAGTATGAGCAAATTATAGCTAGTCCCAAGATGGCTGATTCTAAAATAAGAGCCACGCATAAATTGGAGAATAACAATGAATAAAAATATGATAAATATAGCAGTAGGTGTTGTTATTGGTATTGCGGTGAGTAGCGTGGCTTATTTTCTTTTGTCGCCAAAGAATCAACGGTCTAATGTGAAAGAAGAAATGGCTGAAGAAAAACCGCTTTACTGGGCTGCTCCTATGGATTCTAACTATCGTAGAGATAAACCGGGTCAATCGCCTATGGGGATGGATTTAGTTCCTGTTTATGCTGATGGCGGTGATGGTTCTGATACCGGAGTCGGTACCATAAAAATATCACCCGAGGTGGTTAACAATTTGGGTGTAAGAACTGCTATGGTAAAACTTGAATCGTTACATTCTCAAATTAAAACCGTTGGTTATGTGAAATATGATGAAGATCAGCTAGTCCATATACATCCACGAGTTGAGGGGTGGATAGAAAAGCTTTATGTGAAAGCCGCCGGTAACCCGGTTGTAAAAAACCAGCCTTTGTATGAAATTTATTCACCGGCTCTAGTCAATGCTCAAGAAGAATTAATTTTAGCGTTAGACAGAAAAAACAATCGTTTAATCAAAGCCGCAGAAGAAAGGTTGAGAGCATTGCAGCTTCCAAGTAAAGCCATTCAGTCAGTTAAAAAAACAAGGCGTATTAAACAGACTATTACTTTTTACGCGCCACAAAGTGGCGTTATCGATAACCTTAATATTAGGGAAGGTTTTTTTGTGAAACCTGGAACGACTATCATGTCGATCGGGAAATTAGATCAAGTCTGGGTAGAAGCTGAAATTTTTGAGCGACAATCGTCACAAGTTGAAAAAGGTTTAGCCGTTAGTATGTCATTAGATTATTTGCCCGGTGTGGATTGGCAAGGAAACGTCGATTATGTATATCCAACGCTCGACCCAAAAACTAGAACGGTAAAAGTTCGATTGCGATTTGACAATAAAAATAATCAACTCAAACCAAATATGTTTGCCCAAGTTATAATTCACCCTAAGAAAACAAAGCCATCTTTATTAATTCCAAAAGAAGCTTTAATTAGAACAGGCAGTTTAGATCGAGTAGTTTTAGCAATAGGTGAAGGACGATACAAATCCATTGAAGTCAAGGTGGGACGTTTTGATGATGTTTCGGTTGAAATTTTAGCCGGGTTAGAGGAAGGTGAAATGGTGGTGTCATCCGCTCATTTTTTGTTGGATTCTGAATCAAGTAAATCATCTGACTTTAAACGTATGAATCATCCTTTAGATGTCATGAAGTTTACAGACGATGCTATAAACTCAGCAGAAGTTGAAGGTGTGATTAATAACATTATGGCAGGACATAGAATGCTAAACATCAGCCGAGAAGCAATAGAAGCATGGGGAAGAGAAGCCGCGACGTTAGATTTTATCGTCAATGAAAATATTGATATGGAGGGTCTAAAAAATGGCATGAATATTCAGTTTACTTTTCATTTAATGAATGATGAATTTGTAATCACCGAAATTTACCCACAAGCTTCAGCTATTAATTCAAATTCAATCGAGCAATAGGAGAACAATCATGATTACATCGATTATTCGTTGGTCTATTGGCAATCGTTTTTTTGTTTTATTAGCCACAGTAATGTTAGTGGGTATTGGACTTTATTCGTTAAAAAATACACCCGTTGATGCGTTGCCTGATTTATCTGACGTACAAGTTATTATTAAAACAACTTATCCAGGGCAAGCGCCTCAGGTGGTGGAAGATCAAGTCACTTATCCATTAACCACAGCCATGCTATCAGTTCCGGGTGCCGTCACCGTGAGAGGTTACTCTTTTTTTGGTGATTCTTCTGTGTATGTTATTTTTGATGAAAAAACCGATCTCTACTGGGCACGCAGTCGTGTTTTAGAATACTTAAGCCAAGTAGCGCCATCTCTCCCTGCCAATGCTAGACCTCAATTAGGTCCAGATGCGACCGGAGTAGGTTGGGTTTATTTATATGCTTTAGCGGACAGAACGGGTAAAAATGACATCAGCCAATTACGAAGTGTTCAAGATTTTTTCTTAAAATATGAACTGCAAACGGTCGCCGGTGTATCAGAAGTCTCTACGCTTGGAGGAATGGTTAAACAATATCAGATCCGAGTTGATCCTGATAAGTTGCGTGCTTTTAATATGCCTTTGTCACATATACAAAATGCGATTAAACGAGGTAATCAAGAAGTTGGTGCGTCAGTGATTGAAATGGCCGAAGCAGAATATATGGTCAGAGTGACGGGCTATATTAAAAATGAAACCGACTTGGGGAATATTCCTTTAGGTGTCAATCAAAATGGTACGCCATTACTATTGAAAGATGTTGCTGAAATTGGCACCGGTCCACAAATGCGTCGAGGTATTGCCGAGCTAAATGGTGAGGGCGAGGTTGTTGGCGGTATTGTAGTAATGCGCTTTGGTGAAAATGCGCAGGAGGTCATCAATGGCGTTAAGAAAAAATTAGAGCAACTTAAAAAAGGATTGCCAGATGGTGTAGAGATTATTCCTGTTTATGATCGTAGCGCTTTAATTGAAAGAGCGGTTGAAAATTTATGGTTTAAATTGTTGGAAGAGTTTGGTGTGGTGGCGCTAGTTTGTATGATTTTCTTATTTCATATTCGTTCTTCATTAGTGGCTATCATTAGTTTGCCGGTTGGAATTCTTACTGCGTTTATTATTATGCATTGGCAAGGACTTAACGCAAATATTATGTCATTAGGCGGCATTGCTATTGCTATTGGCGCGATGATAGATGGCGCGATAGTGATGATTGAAAATATGCATAAACACATGGAGCGAACACCTCTTACAGAAAAAAATAGGTGGAAAATAGTGGCTGAGTCAGCTTCGGAAGTTGGGCCTGCTTTATTTTTTAGTTTACTGATTATCACTGTGAGCTTTGTCCCTGTATTTACATTAGAAGCGCAAGAAGGACGTATGTTTTCACCATTAGCGTTTACTAAAACTTATGCAATGGCTGCATCGGCTGCGCTAGCTATTACATTAGTGCCAGTTTTAATGGGATATTTTATTCGTGGTAAGGTTTTAGCGGAGCATAAAAACCCCATTAATCGAATTTTAACCGCAGCTTATTTGCCGGCTTTAAAAACGGTGCTTCAATACCCCAAAACAACTTTGTTAGCTGCCTTCGGATTGTTGTTAATTGGTTTGTGGCCGTTAGATAAAATTGGTAGTGAGTTTATTCCGCCATTAGATGAAGGCGATATCATGTATATGCCAACCACTTATCCGGGAATTTCTATTGGCAAAGCAAGAGAGCTATTACAACAAACCGATAAACTAATTAAGAGTTTACCCGAAGTTAAAACTGTTTTTGGAAAAGTCGGACGTGCAGAAACGGCGACTGATCCTGCACCACTGACTATGATAGAAAGTTTTATTCAATTAAAACCAGAATCAGAATGGCGTGAGGGAATGACGTCTGAAAAAATTAGAAAAGAGTTAGATGCTTTAGTTAAATTACCCGGTGTTACTAACGCATGGGTGATGCCGATTAAAACGAGGATCGATATGCTAGCAACGGGTATAAAAACCCCTGTAGGTATAAAAATTTCGGGACCTGATTTATCAGTTATTCAGGATATTGGTTTACAGTTAGAAACCATTTTAAAAGATGTCCCAGGAACTGCTTCGGTTTATTCCGAAAGAGTGGCGGGTGGTCGTTATATTAAAGTGGATGTTCAACGAGAAAAAGCAGCGCGTTATGGACTTAATATTGCCGATGTTCAACAAGTAGTTTCAACCGCAATTGGCGGAATGAATGTCACTTATACGGTTGAAGGGTTAGAGCGTTATCCAGTGAATATTCGCTACCCGCAAGATTACCGCGATTCACCTGAGCAGTTAGCATTATTACCTATTGTGACCCCTAACGGCCAAAGAATATCACTGGCTGATGTGGCTAATATTTTTATTGAAGATGGTCCACCAGGAATTAAAAGCGAAAACGCCCGGTTAAATGGTTGGTCATTCATCGATATAGAAACGGACGGAGAAAATGCAGTTGATATTGGAAGTTATGTTGAAAATGCACAACGAGTAGTACAAGAAAAATTGGTTTTACCCGCAGGTTATTCAATTGGTTGGTCAGGGCAATATGAGTATATGGTACGTGCGAAAGAAAAACTAACTTACGTGGTGCCATTAACTTTGATGATCATTATTATTTTGTTATTTATAAATTTCCGTAATTTTGTAGAGGTGGCGATTATTATGGGAACGTTACCGTTAGCCATGATTGGTAGTGTTTGGTTAATGTATTTACAAGGATTTAATTTCTCAGTTGCGGTTGGGGTGGGCTTTATTGCGCTCGCAGGGGTGGCGGTAGAAATAGGTGTGATCATGTTAGTTTATTTAAATCAGGCTTATCAGCAAGTCCTATTAGATTGTGAAAATAAAAATATTTCATTAACAGTAGATATTTTATCGAAAGCGATATTACAAGGCGCAGGTATGCGAGTTCGACCTGTGATGATGACTGCAGCAGCTATTATTTTAGGACTGTTACCCATTTTGTATGGTACGGGCACTGGTTCAGAAGTGATGAGCCGAATCGCCGCACCAATGGTTGGCGGGATGGTGAGTGCGGTTTTATTGACATTAGTGGTTGTTCCTGCGGTCTTTTTCTTATGGAAAAAGCAGTCACTGAAATAATTGAGATGAGGTTGCAAAGGTAAAAATAAGACGCACCGCATTTTGAACGATTAAAGCGTCAATAAATGCCCGACCATTGCTGTTGCGCCCATCGCTAATGCACCCCAAAAAGCGACTCTTAATGCACCTTTTCGTTTGCTTGCTCCTCCAACTTTAGCGGCCATACTGCCAAGTGCAATTAAGAAGATCAAACTGCAGGTTGCAACAATAGTTATTAAGTCGTTTGATGATGAAAAATAGGCCACTATTAATGGCAGCCCCGCTCCCAAAGTGAAAGATACTGCAGAAGTGCCTGCTGCCATTAGGGGTTGAGCATTAGTGCGTTCAAGAATTCCTAATTCATCCCGTAAATGAGCGCCTAACGCATCGTGCTCCATCAACTGTGTTGCAACTTGTGCAGCAAGAGGCTCATCAAGTCCTCGTTCAATATAAATATCTCTTAATTCTCTTAATTCGTATTCGCCATGGTGTTCTAAATGATGTTTTTCTAACTCTATGTCAGCTTTTTCAGTATCTGCTTGGGAACTAACCGATACATACTCGCCAGCGGCCATAGACATAGTACCCGCGACCAAACCTGCAATACCTGCAATCATGATTTGATCATGTGAAGCCGATGCAGCCGCTACACCGATTAATAAGCTTGCGGTAGAAACGATCCCGTCATTAGCGCCCATTACAGCGGCGCGCAACCAGCCAACTCGGTGGGAGCGATGTAAGTGGTTGAGTGGTTCTGATGCGGTCAAAAAAGACTCCTAGATTGACGGTTCGGTTAAATTTTAGGGATAGTAATCATTAACTTTTAATCTTATTCTGGTTTGAAACTAGAGTAAAGGTAACTCATTAATTTTGCCTGACCTTTGGTAGTTTAAGTTATCATTTTCAGAAATAGTAATAAAAATTGAGCATTATCTTGCTAGTTCTGTAACCCACAGTTTTAAATCAAGATTAAAAGAGGTTAACCTGTTTAAACTACGCAAATTTGAAGTTTAACTTTAAATTTGCGTAGTTTTTTTCTATTATCTACAGTTGGCTGTTGCGTACGACAAAAATGGAAAAGCCTCCTTTATATTTGTCTTAATTAACAAGTTTTATATGAGAGATTGTAATTAGTATGTTTATTCTAAGAAAAGCCCATAAATGGCTAGCGCTAATCGTTGGTTTACAAATATTGTTATGGGGCATTAGCGGTCTCTATATGACAATCGTTGATATCGATACTATTCACGGCGATCACTTGGTTAAAGATATTTCTACTAGCATTATTCCATCTGAATCCATTAATCCAATTCCTCAATCCATATTGGATGAATTTGATGATGACAATAAAAATATGGCTTTAACTAATATCAGTTTAAGAAATATTGCAGGCAAGGCTTACTATCAGTTGAGCGCTAGACGAAAAAGTATTTTAATTGATGCCTTATCTGGAGAAGAGCCTAGCAAAATCTCTAAATTAGAAATCGAAAATCAAGTTAACCGATATTATGCCGGAGACTCTGAACTTGAGTCGCTCGAACTATTAAACCGTTACCCAGGCGAAATCGGTGGTAGAAAAAGAACCGTTTGGCAGGCTCAATTTGATGATTCATTTAACTCGACACTTTACTTTGATAGTTTGACAGGAAGATTGATTTCTAAAAGAACTGATCTATGGCGGGCCTTTGATTTTCTGTGGATGTTGCATATCATGGACTATCGTTCACGTTCAGATATAGAAAATAATATTTTTAGAATTTTTGCTGTTCTAAGTTTGATTTTTACATTTATCGGTTGGCTATTACTTTATTTACGATTAAAGAATCCAACAACAATGACGATTACTATGAAAGCAAAAGAAGACTCGCCATCAAAGTGGTTACTGTTAATAAGAAAATCTCATCGCTGGATTGCTGTATTAGTTAGTATTCAATTATTTTTATGGATTGTGGGCGGTGTAACTTTTACTTTTATGGATATGCGAGAAGCTGGTGGGAATTTTATATACAAAAATACGCCTAAGGGTGTGATTAGTTCAGTAATTGATCATAAGCGAATTATAGAGTCCTATCCGAATGCTACAAAAATATCTCAATATTCGCAATTAAAAGAAACTTATGCCAAAGTTTGGTTTGATGATGAAAGTGTTATTTTAGACCAATCGCTTGAAATAATAACTCTTCCTTCGCAAGAAGAAATCAAAAAAATAGCCGAGAGCCGTTATGCTGGGAAAGGCTATTTATTTTCGATTGAAAAAACAAATACACATGATGACGAAAATTATCAGTTTCCCCTTCCTCACTGGAAATTAACTTACAGCGATGAATATAATTCTCGAATTTATTTGTCAGAGGATACTGGGCAGTTTTTAGCCACAAGAACCGAAACATGGAAACTCTTCGACTTCTTTATGATGGTTCATTTTATGGATTATTGGGAACGTGGTGATTTTAATAATGGGCTAGTGATCTTTTTTGCTTTAGTGTTGGTACTTTTTAGCTTGTCAGGCCTTTTACTTTTAAATCATAGCTTTTCAAAAACTGATTTTTTAAGAGTAATAAATAAAGTTTGGCGTAAGAAAAAAATAGTGCTTGAAATCAGATTAAGCAATGGAGAAATAGAACATGTTGAGGTGTCTAAATACGAAATATTATTTGATACTTTAAAACGACTCAACTATCGTCCCAAATCACAATGCGGCGGCGCAAGCGAATGCAGACAATGTTGGGTAAAACAAAAAAATAACAATAGTGGTGAAACAACAATTATATTATCTTGTCAAACCATTGTTACTCAAGATCTAGCAATAGAATTAAAATAAGATCTTATATAAAATAAGAAACCGAACAGGAGATAAAAATGAAAAGACGTCACTTTGTAACCGCTGGAGCAGCTGCAACATTATTGACCGCATGCGGCCAGTCTAAAGACTGTTCAACCTCTACAGCCGTAGCATCAACGGAACAACAAGAAGTCATAAAGTGGACAATGGTTACAACTTGGCCTCCGGGTTTTCAAGGTTTAGGTACTGGTGCTGAATATTTAGCGGAACAAATTAATAAGTTGAGTAATGGCAGAATTGAAGTCAAAGTTTATGGTGCTGGTGAATTAGTGCCCGCATTGCAGGTTTTTGATGCGGTATCTTCTGGAAGTGTGCAAATGGGTCATGGGGCGTCTTACTATTGGAAAGGAAAGTTACCTTCGGCTTCGTTTTTTAGCTCTGTTCCTTTTGGTTTAAGTGCGCAGGAAATGAATAGTTGGCTATTAAAAGGTGGCGGACTAGAATTATGGCAAGAACTTTATGCGCCTTACAATGTTTTTCCAATGCCAGGAGGAAATACAGATATCCAGATGGCGGGTTGGTTTAACAAAGAAATTAAGAGTCTTGATGATATTCAGGGTTTGAAAATGCGTATACCTGGGTTAGGTGGCGAGGTCTTAAAACGAGCGGGTGGCACGCCTGAACTAATTGCTGGCGGCGAAATATTCTCCGCTTTGGAAATGGGACGCATTGATGCGGCTGAATTTGTTGGACCGTTTAATGATTTAGCCTTTGGGTTTTATAAAGCGGCGAAATTTTACTATTACCCAGGTTGGCAAGAGCCTGGAACAACATTAGAAGCAATTATTAATAAAGAGGCTATGGAAAGTTTACCCCAAGATTTACAAGAGATAGTTAAAACAGCCTGTTTAGCAGCTAATAACGATATGCTTGCTGAGTTTACATTGCAAAATAGTAAGGCGCTAAAAACTTTAGTAAAAGAACATGGCGTAATTTTAAAGAAATTACCAAAAGATGTATTAGATAAATTTCAAGAAATATCGGAAAATCTTGTCAAAGAATTAGGTGGAAAAGATGAGCTTTCAAAGAAAATCTACTCGTCTTATCTGGCATTTAAAGAAAGCGCTATTGAATGGAGACAAATAAGTCAAAGCCTCAGCTAATTAGATGGAAGCAGTGACAGTTAAAAGCTACCGCCTCTAAAAAGTGATCACAGTTTAAAATAATTCAATGTTACTCGACTCGGTTTTTGGTACTTGCTGTCCTTCGGAAGATATGACATTGTGAACTGAATGTTCTTCTTCCATAGTATAACTTTTTCGTAATTGTGCAGGAAGATTTGAAAATATTTCGAATCTTCCTTTTGCATCCATTTCCTTACCTTCATGAATCGCTTGCTGGGCTTGAATAATATTTTCTTCAATATGTCGAAGTTGTTGGCTAACCCTATCTTGAAATTGTAAATCAACGATCACTTTTGAAATTTCTTCACTCACATTTGCACTCATATTTACCAATAATTTATCTGATGCAGCTAATGTATAAGTGGTTAGTTTATGTTGGGTCATTACTTCATGGATAATCTCTGTCGCCTTGTTAGCCATTGCATCTTCTGATTCTACGGAGTGGGATGCTTGAGTTAAAATTTTGTCAACTGATGCGCTTACAGCAGAAATTTTCGACCGAATATTTTCCCCTGTCCCTTTCGATTGATTTGCCAAATTTCTAACTTCATCAGCAACTACAGCAAAGCCTCTTCCTTGATCGCCGGCTCTCGCCGCTTCAATCGCCGCATTAAGTGCTAATAAGTTAGTTTGTTCTGCAAGTGACTCAACTACGCTTGCCATTTTAGTCAATTCATCCATATATCCTGAGAGAGACTTGATATCGACCAGAGAGGACTGTTCCGATTCTGACATGCCAACTAAAGTGGTTTTCAGCATTTCGAGATCGTCTTTAATTTTATCTGAAGAATTTTGAACAGAGCCTGCGGAAGAAAAACGACCGTCTTTTCCAGAAGTAACATTTATAGCCAAATTAAGATTGCTAACAATCTCCATAAATTGGCTACTTAATCCGTTAACAGCATCAGTAGATTGCACAACCGATGACTCGATTTGTTTTTTCCAAATAGGAAGTATGTCTTCAAGTGCAGATGTTAGCGCGTCATCTGCCTTATGAAACCCTTCATCTTCATCACTTTTTTTATCAGTATATTCTAGTAATTGTGTTTTTAGCGTCATTTCCTTTCTTTGATACAAAAACAGAATAGGAACCAAGCAACTCATTAAACTAGCGGATATCACTTTTAAGTCGGCAAAACCTAATCCCGCAGATATTAAGACAATTGATAAAATTGAATAAAAATAGCCATTATTAGATGTTGGCATTTTGTTTATGATGTCGTCTTCCATGTATAAATTCCAGCTACTCGAAAAGGATCTAGTAACACTAGATTAACAACACTTTTTATAGTGTTATTTTTAATATAGCAGTGATTCTTGACTTTTACAGAATATTTCGTATTTTTTTATAAAGTCTCACTAAGGTAAATTAGTTATTATTCAAT
>JQIA01000248.1_pt1 | contig 25856 bp, 24 predicted proteins | sample 811431 | NCBI WGS metagenome assembly JQIA01 (sample SAMN02998118, study PRJNA258478) | marine sediment metagenome | biome: marine; feature: seafloor; material: sediment; isolation source: oil-polluted sediment collected from 3 locations (0.5 km, 0.7 km and 0.9 km)... | place: USA: Gulf of Mexico ...
CTTTGTCTTAGGTATAATGGATAGGTCATTACTTACTATAACACGGATAAAAACTAATTGGAAGGACTATAATAAGAAATTTCAGAGCAATATTATTTTATGCTTTAATGAAATATAATTATGAAAAAGACTTTTATATAAATAGAAAAGAAAAAACCTCTGATAGAAGAAATAAATTATTAGAAAAGGCATTAAATCAATTAGATAAATTAGAAAAAACATTTGAAGAAATTGCTTATGATGATGTATTGCAAAGTAAATTTTATGACGCCTTTTACATGTGTTCTAAAGAAAATCAAAGCACAAAAAAATATTCTAAAGATAGCATATTAAAAATAGTAGATAAAAAGTGGAATGATGAAAGTTGTTCAATAAATTTCCTTGATATATCCGATATGTTTGCTTTTCTATCAGATACTATTACGGAAACGAAAAAACAAAAAACCGAAATAATAAGCAAAAATTATCCTTTATATCATTGGGTATGTATTATTGGTGAATTTTGGGAGGAATGTATAAGTTCAAATTATACCGTTGGACATAGGGATAGTATTTTAAAGGAATACAACTCTCAAATTCCAAATTTATTATTGCAGTTAGTGCATGCAATAGACAAGTCTATAACTAAACAACAAATAGAAACAGCATTAAGAGAATACAACAAAACAAGTTGATATATATAACAAATTATATCTATTGAAACAAATTTTGAGCGATTTTTTGGGATAAAAAATGTTCCAGAACTTATTTGTTATAACTCCTAAAGCCTCTTAAAATCCCCTTAAATGTATCAACAAAAAGAGGTTTATTATGACTAGGAAATTATTAACTCCAAAAGAAGTATCCGCAATGCTAGGTGTGGCAACAAAAACGCTCGCAACATGGCGATATACAAAACGGTATCCACTATCTTATGTAAAAGTGGGAAGGCGTGTTTTATATAAAAATGAGGATGTTCAAAACTTTATTGAAAATAGGAGGGTAGAACAATGCAAAACAGCATAAAACGAAGTGCCTTAAATTCTTTGGCGGGAAACAAAGGCACAACAGATTACAAAAATTCTCAAAACGAAAATATCCTTTCCGACATTAGAAATCAAGGAAAAGATGGTTTTGAAGATTTATCTGAAATTTTATCCCGCATTTTAGAAAGAAATATTGAAAATCAAATGGGGGGAAAATCATGTATAAATTAGACTTCACGCAAGTAAACAAAACTGCCCTTAGTAATGCATATCCGATTTTACAACGCTGGTTGCCATCGGGAAAATTAAAAGGTGCTGAATATAAAGCATTAAATCCTACCCGCCACGACCACAAAGAAGGCTCTTTTTCTGTAAATATACATAATGGAAAATGGGCGGATTTTGCAACTGGAGACACAGGAAACGGATTTATTTCCCTCACGGAATATCTCTTTAAAATACCAACCTATGAAGCGGCTAAAAAACTAGCTTCCATGCTTGGAATGGGGGTTTAATATGTCAAATATCGCAACGATTAAAAAGGACTTTTCACCTCTTACGCATGAGGAAAAAGCTCTAAATTCTAATACTCCAACAAGTAATAAGGAAAATTGGGAGCCTATTATTCCAGTGCCAAAGGAAGCTCCGAAAGCGGGGAGTTTTTGGAAAAAACCTCATACCGCATATGAATACAAAAATCAGAAAGGCGAGCTATTAGGATATGTATTACGGTATGAAAATAAGGACGGTAAAAACACGATACCATTTACATATTGCTATAACAAAACTACTAAAGATTATGCTTGGCAATACAAGGGATGGAAGGAGCCACGCCCGCTATATGGATTAGAACAATTCAGAGAAAAACCCGCCACGGCAAAGGTGCTAATTACAGAAGGTGAAAAGGCTTGTGACGCTTCTAAAAAGCTGTATCCTGATTGTGTGTGTTTGACTTCTCCATTTGGAAGTAATAGCCCGCAAAAAGCCGATTGGATACACTTGAAAGATAGGGAGATTTACATTGCTCCCGATCACGATGAAACGGGTGAAAAGTATGCTGAAAAAGTTGCAACTATTGCTGTTAAAATAGGAGCAAAACGAGTTCATATTTTGTCATTACTTCCTGATAAAAAAGATGGATGGGATATTGCCGATGGTGTGCAAGAAGGATGGACACAAAAGCAAGCAACCGAATATCTCAAAACTGCAAAAATCTTTACTCTTAAACCAAAAATACCCGCAGGATTTGAAAATCAAAAAACGGGGATTTACTTTGTTGAAGAAAAAGAAAATGGAGACTTTAACGAAACTTGGATTTGTTCAAAATTAGAAATCATATGCAAAACCCGTAATGAACAAGGGGAAAATTGGGGGCGACTTTTACGATGGAAAGATGGTGACGGACGAGTTCATACATGGGCAATGCCAATGGAGCTTTTAAGTAAAGATGGCTCTGAATTACGAGGAATTTTACTTGATAGGGGATTAAGCCTAAGTTCAGTAGTAAAAGCCAAAAATAAACTATTGGAATATATACAATTAACGGAAGTATATAACCGTGCAATTAGTGTGGAAAAAATAGGCTGGAATAATGGATATTTTGTTTTTCCTGAGGGGATAATTCCGAAAACTCCCGATATATTTTTGCAAAGTGAAAATTATAATTATCATGCGTTTTACACAAAAGGCAGTTTGGAAGATTGGCAAAATAATGTCTGTTATTATGCGATGGGAAATTCCCGCCTTATACTTTCACTATGCATTGCATTCGCACCGCCCTTACTAAAAATAACAGGTGAGGAAAACGGGGGATTTCACCTAATAGGAAATAGCTCTATCGGAAAATCCACGGCGTTAAATATGGCTTCCAGTGTATGGGGTGGTGGAAAACATACCTATATTCAACAATGGAGAACAACATCAAACGCACTGGAAGCAACCGCGGAAAGTCATAACGATTGCTTGTTGTGTTTGGATGAATTAGGACAATCGGAAGGACGGGAAGCGGGGGAAACTGCCTATATGCTTGCTAACGGAACGGGAAAAAATCGTATGCGTGGAAAAGGTGGATTGAGAAAAAAATCTTTTTACAGAACAATTTTCCTATCCAATGGTGAAATCTCCCTATCTGATAAAGTAGAGGAAGCGGGTAAAAAAATCCGTGCAGGTATGGAAATCCGTATGGTGGATATTCCCGCAGATACTGGCGTATTTGGGATATTTGAAAATATACACGGTTTTGATAATGGAGATAAATTTGCACGGCATTTAAAGGAAAAAACTCAAAAACATTATGGGATTGCCATTCAGGAATTTATTTCAAAACTTACCGCAATGGATTTTGAAAAACTAAAAAAGGATGCAAAACAAACCATAAATGAGTTTGTTTCAAAGGTTGTAAAATCAAATGCTGATGGACAAGTTCGCAGGGTTGCAGGGCGTTTCGGATTGGCTTTATACGCTGGATTGCTTGCTCGTAAAATGGAAATACTACACCCCATCATTACAGAAAAAGAAATCTTTGAAGCAATAGAAAAATGCTTTCATGACTGGTTAGAACAACGGGGAACGATAGGCAATATGGAGGCAAAAAGAATACTGGAACAAGTGGACGCATTCTTTGAAATCCACGGTGCAAGTCGTTTTTCTATGCTTAAACAAACCTATTCTGGAGAGGTGAAAGAAGACGATGAGAAAATCCATAATCGGGCAGGATATAAAGATGAGGACGGAAATTTCTTTGTGTTTAAGGAGATTTGGAAATCGGAAGTATGCAGGAGTTTAGGCAATCTGAAGGATGTAAACAAAACCCTCATAATGCATAAAAGGCTTGTTTCAGATAAGCAAGGTAAGGCTTCAATTACTAAGCACATAAAGGGGATTGGACTTACGAGAATATACCATTATATGAAAGGAAAAGAGTTAAGTGACGGTTAAGAAAAACAGCGTATTTCTTAACGAAAAACACGACTTTTTTAAAAGTTTTGATTTAGGCGGTGTAAAAAGTGTAAATGGTGTAAATTTTAAAAAAGGCATTTATTTACAATGGGTTGCGTTTTCAAAAAGCTTACACTTTTCCAAAATCTAGGTGTAAGTCGGTGTAAGGTTTTGGATTTTCTTACACCGACTTACACCAACTTACACCTAAAAAAGCCAAAAAGTGTAAGAAAATTTTACAGCTTACCTATTGATATATAAGGAGTTCGCAATTTTCTTACACCATTTACACTTTTTACACCTACGAAATCCGTTTTTGTAAAAAAATCGGAAGTAAAAAACGAAATAGTTAACAACGAAAAATGAGGAAAACATTATGAATTTAGACAAAGAAACACAGCAAATAATTGATGATTGGCTCACATGTTTGAAAATCAAAAACCTATCTCCAAACACGATAAAAAACTACAAATCGGAGATTAGAAAATTCATGCGATTTTTAAACCTTCATAGAGGACGCGTTACGAAAATAATACTAGCGGATATTAACATACGAGATTTGAGAACATGGCTCCTTGCACAGGATGAATATAATCGCTCAACAAAAATCCGTAGTGTAAATGCTATTCGTAATTTCTATAAATTCCTAAGCAGGCATTACAACATTCAAAATATGGCGGTTATTAGTTATCGTATAAGGCAAAAACAACGCCCGCTACCCAAAGCTATTTCAGAGAAAGAAGCGTATCAAATTTTAGATTCCCTAAAAAAGCAAAAAAACTGGATGGGAAAACGGGATTATGCACTTGCAATGTTGCTTTACGGAAGCGGTTTAAGAATAGCGGAAGCATTATCCCTCAGAAAAAGGGATTTAGATAACGCAGAAGAGTTTATAACCGTTATGGGAAAAGGAGGAAAGGAGCGACAAGTCCCTATTCTTCCCGTGGTTAAAAAAGCGATTAAACGGTATCTTTCCGCATGTCCTCACAAAATTAAGAAAAACGATTGGTTATTTGTTGGAACGAAAGGAGGGCAATTACACACAACGGTATTTCAAAGAAATTTAAAAGAGGTGGGAGAGAAATTAGAAATAAAAATCACGCCTCATGTGTTACGGCATACATTCGCAACGGCTTTACTTCATAGAAGTGCGGATTTACCAGTTATTCAAAAATTGTTAGGGCATGAAAGTTTACTATCAACACAGGTATATACGAAAATAACGGATAGCCATATTATGGAAAGTTATATGAAAGCACATCCAAGAGCGTAACGTATACGATTCCTATATATAGAAAAATTCCTTATATAGAAAAAATTCCCTATATAGAAATACGAGTTCTATATATAGAACCGTGCCTATATATAGAAAAACAGTTTCTATATAGGGAAACGAAAATTCTATATATCTATACGTATATAAAAAACAGTTTTTTTCCATATAGATATATGAACTCGTATACGTAACGTAGGAGCGTATATGTTACGTATACGACACTCGTAACGTTACGAGGAAATTATGCGGGAAGTAAATCTATCTGTTTATTTATGATTTTATTGATTTGCCAAACTGATATACGAAACTGTTTTGCAATATCCGCCTTTTTTATTTTCTGTTTGTATAGCCTGTAAATACATCTTTCCCGAAATGAAATAAGCCGTTGCGTTCGTATTCTTTGTAAATGTTCGGAAGTGTGTATTATCTGTTGCGGTGATACATTATTTTCAACAGATAGCTTATTCGCCACATCGGAAATCAATATATTGTGGGTGCGAGCAATTTTTAAAGCCTTTAGCCCCAACATATTGAGTTTTTGATTTTCAGAACGAATTGATTTCAACTCTTTCAATCGTGATTTTTCATTATCGTTATGTTTTTCAAGTGATATTGCTAGATTTTGTAAAAATGGAGCCGCAATATTGACTAATTCACCAGCAAGCTCCTTGGATATTTTTACTTCAAAAGTATATCCGAAATCATCCGAATTTGTTTGTTTTATGGAAATGTTTTGCTTTTTGAAAACAGTTTTTTCTTCAATGGATATTGCTAAACTTGGCATATTTTCACTATATATGAACTTCAATTGACAAGATGTTGAATTTTTCATATGTTTTAAACTTATTAGGTTATTTTGGAGTGCCAATGTTTGATTATATTGCGGTGATACACAAGGCAGATGGATATGATTACGGGGTTAGTTTTCCTGATTTTGAAGGCTGTATAACCGCGGGAAAAACAGTTGATGAAGCAAAGAATATGGCACAGAAAGCGTTGCAAATTCATCTTGATGAAATGATTGGCAAAGGGGAAAAGTTGCCGTCTCCTATGTCCTTGGAGGAAGCACGGGAAAGGGAAGAATGTCCCGAAACTGTTGTTGCGTATTTTATCATTTCCATTAGGAAAAACCGAAACGAGATTATCCGATTTAACGCCACGATGAAGGCGGATTTACTACAAAATATTGATGAACTTACAAATGAAATTGGTATATCCCGTTCTGGCTTTTTAACCATGGCTTCAAAGGAATATATAAAAGGATTGTCGTTATAGGAGCGGTTATAGGTTAGTCTTCGGACTATAAATTTTCTAATTTTTCATTCAGAAAATCTATTAAAAATCGGAAATTGCTTTTTGTTTCATCTGAAAAGCTCACAACCTCTTCTAATGCTAGTTTCTCTTGGAAAAAATGAGCGATTTTCTTTTTAGATAATTTACCTTTTACACAATAATATTCTCTTATTATTATTTTGTCCTCATCAGATATGAGATTTTCCATTTTAAATTGTTTCCATTCCTTTTTGCAGTCTCCCAAAGTAAGAACCTTTTTTTCTGGTAACAGCCATTCTGCTAGGCAATCTTTTTTACATTCTTGCCCTGCTTTGTCATCATCAAGACAAACTATAAAATTTCTTCCCCATCCTAGGTATAAAGCGAGTATGTCATCCAAACCATTTGCCCCAGTTCCGGGCATAAAGTTTATTTTTAGCTTGTCTTTAAAAATAATTTCAGAAAAATACTGCAATGTATAAAAATCATTTTTTCCTTCCAAAATTACAGCTTCAGATATAGCTTCAAGGTTGCTAGGTGTATAAGCTAGCTGGTCTAATATTGGCTGAAAGTAAGTAAACTTTTCCTCCCCCTGACCTATGAACTGACGATATGGAGTGATTGTAATTTTTGTATCTTTTGGAGGGGAATATTCTTCACTCATAACATCGTAATTCAAGCCTTTATTTGCGACAATAAAGGTATTTTCTAACCATTTAGGTTCTATCATGTAATGGCTATGGGTTGAATACATAACCTTGCAACCATTTTCTGTAATTTTAGGAAAACTTTGCAACAGCTGAATTTGTGCTTTGGAGTGTAAATTTGATGCAGGTTCGTCGAATAAAAATAGAGTATTTATCTGATTTTTTCTCAAAGAACGAAATTGGGTAAATAGCAAGAAGCAGAAAAACCAACGAAACCCTAGAGAACGCTCGGAAATGGAATAAATTGAACCATTATCCTCCATATTAAATTTCAAGCACACATACTTGTTTTCCTCCACTATTTCTATGTAGTGTTTAGCAACTATTCTTTTATTGTTAATTTTTACACCAAAAATTTTACCCCAGCTATTAAATATAGTTTGGCTTATTTTTTCCCCAAGTTTTAACATTGCATGTTCAACTTGCTCAATTTCATCACTTGATGAATAGGGATTACGAACAGTCCCATCTTCTTTTTTTAACCTGTCTATGATATGCTTTTTTATATCCAAAGGAGCATCTAATGAAGATAAGACATCTTGAATGATGCTCCTATAGTAAGCATTTTTTTCATTTTCATTAGGTAGCTCCTCAAGAAATATTTTTTCTGGAAAATCAAATAAAAAGGTCGGAAAGTATGAAATTGATGGAATATAGGTTCTAATATGAGAAACAATTATTTGCCAAGCACTATCTTCAGCTTTTAAAGATTTCCATTTTCTCTTTCCCTTCTCTTTTGTTTCAATAGCAACATCCCAACGGTTATTTAAATTTTCACATTTAGAATCAGAGAAAGAAAGTACGCTCTCGATTTTTATACTGTCAGTAAGAGCATCTAAGTTCAGTTGTAGTTCTAATTCTTTTAGACAGAATTTCCTTATTTTTTCTTTTTCTCCCTTTTCAAATTCCAAAACACATTTTATTTTTATTTCCTCCGAAAAATTTGATTTTTTATTTTTTGGTACAAATTTACGAAAGTCTTTTTCTTGCTCATTGTCATTTCGCAATGATTCTGTCTCATCTATTCCTTGAGACATATAACTAATTGCTTCCAAAATGGTCGTTTTACCACTTTCATTAAGCCCTACAAGAGTATAGATATTGCCAGACGGTGATCTATCTAAAGGAATTGTTATATCCTCAATTCCCTTGAAGTTTTTTATCTTGAAAGACTTAAATCTCATATCAAAACCTATTAAGTAAAATATAAACCCAAAATGGCACCCAAAAGGCACCTTATTAAAAACAGAAAATCTCCAAAGTTGATAAGTTGTTGAAAAATATGGTCTGCCCGAGAGGATTCGAACCTCTGACCTACAGATTAGAAGTTTGAAGGCTTCCGCAAATCCCCATCCCTTGGAAAATATAGAAATACCCCGTTATCCGTTGACATACAATGTTTTTGTTGGTTTAATAAGGTTGCATTTAATTGATTAAAATTGCATTGTATTTGGTTCAATGACGGACATGAGACGGACACAGGACGGACATAAAAAATGACACGCATAACGCAAAAGTTTATAAAGACACTAAAAATACCCGAAAAAGGGAATAAATCATACTATGATGAAGATGTAGTAGGTTTTGGTGTAAGAATAACATCAAACAAGACTATTTCCTTTATTTTAAGGTATGTAATCAATAAACGGGAAAGGAGATACACCATCGGAAAATATCCCGATTATTCCGCTATTGGAGCAAGGGAAAGAGCCGTAGAAATAAGAGGTGATATTACAAAAGGAATTGATCCGTTAGAAACTAAAAGCAAAGCCCTAAAGATTCCATTATTAAAGGATTTTGCAAAAGACTACATCAATCAATATGCAATTAAGAACAACCGCCCCCGTAGTGTAAAAGAGGATGAAGGGCTTCTTGATAAACATATTATTCCGAACTTTGGCATATATACCATTACTTCAATCACTAAAAGAGATATTGAAAAATTACACCAATCATTGAAACACATCCCCTACCGAGCCAATCGGATATTATCCTTACTTTCAAAAATGTTTAATATCGCAATAGAAGAAAACCTTTTAAAAAACAACCCTGTAAAAGGCATAAAAAAGTATCATGAAGAAAGTAGGGAGCGGTGGCTATCGGAGGATGAACTGTCAAAACTTTGGCAATTACTGGAAAGCCAAAGCAATACACAATCAACCAATATTATAAAACTTCTTATATTAACGGGAGCAAGAAAAACTGAATTACTATCCGCAAAGTGGGAGCAATTTGATTTAGATAAAAAAGTTTGGGTAAAACCTGCCAGCAATACAAAGCAAAAGAAAACGCATTACTGCCCTATAAATGATAGTGCAATTAGTGTTTTAGAAAGCATGGAAAGGAAGGGGGATTTTTTATTTCCAAGCCCCACCGATAAAAGCACTCATGTAAAGGATGTAAAAACATTTTGGTTGCGAATACGAAAAGAGGCAGGGCTAGATGATGTTAGAATACATGATTTAAGACATACTTTTGCAAGTCACCTTGTAAATTACGGATATAACCTTAATATGGTAGGAAAATTATTAGGGCATTCAAGCCCTTTAACAACGAATAGATACAGCCACCATTCAAATGAAACATTACTGGAAGCGAGTAATAAGTTTGGTGTAAATATAGGAAGGGTAAAGAATGAAGACTAATTATTACTTTGTTGATGAGGCGTAATAAAAAAGGGTAAGCTAGGTTCAGGTGGGTTTGAAACCCCCGAACACCCGACATGAAGCCGACTTTCACTTACCTCTTAATAACAGAATACCCGATTTATCGGGTAGCGTCAATATTCCCTTTTGTTTGAGAATACTTTATAGAAAAACCTCCCCTAAATCCCCTAAAATACAAAAGATAGAAAAAAATGCATTTTAATTGATTTTAGTTGTTTACATTGTGTAAAGTATGAATTAAACATTCACTGGGAAGAGATTTAAGGGAGGATTGCTATGAAAGAAGTAAAGTTTGGTGAGTATATAAGAAAGTTACGAACGGCAAAAGATATAAGTTTGAGAGGTTTTGCAAAAATGATTGAAGTTAGTCCGACATATATAAGTAAAATGGAGTTGGGGGATTTTAAACCGCCCTCCGAAGAAAAAATAAAAGCGATGGCAAAGGTTTTGGATATTGATACAGATGAATTACTTTCCCTTGCTGGCAAGGTGGATTTAGAATTGATTGAAGTTATTAAACAAAGCCCCGATATAGTGCCTCAATTTTTAAGAACTGTATCATCTAAGGATATGAAAGAATTTATGGAAAAACGAAAAAAGGAGGAATAATAAAATGGAAATATTTACAAGCGATAAATTTATACCCGCATCGGATATTGAAAGTTCAGCTTCCGAATGCTTGCGGGAATATTGCAAGAAAAAGGGGTTAAAAGAAATCCCTTTACCTATACCTATTGAAGACATAATTGAGACAATGGGTTTAATTTTGTTGTTTGATGAAATGGAAGAAAACATTTTGGGAAGTTTAGCAAAGAAAGGCGATGAAAAATTAGTATGTATCAATGAAGCTATTTTACCTGAAAATGGAGGACATGGAGGACGGCTTAATTTTACTCTTGCTCATGAGGTTGGGCATTATCGCTTACATTGGCATTTTTTTAATCCGAAACAAGGCGATTTACTAAATCCAAACCGTAACATGATTGTTTGTAGAGATTTTGAGAATGAAAAGGCTGAAAAGGCTGAAAAGCCTAAAAAGCCAAGCAGTGAAATACAAGCGGATATGTTTGCGGCATTTCTTTTAATGCCAAAGGATATGATTATTAGAGAATATATTGAAATTGCAAAAAAAGATGAATTATTCTTTCTTGAATGCACAATGGCGGATAAATTTAATGTTTCAATGCAAGCTATGTGTTATAGATTAGAAAGAATGGGATTAACAAAAAAGGAAGCGATTTAAGAATATTTTTTTGCTTTTGGCGTTTAGTGATAAGTTGACAGTTTTTAATGAGGTTAAAATTATGAATAAATTAGAAGGATATTATACAGAAATGGAAGTGGCAAGCATGCTTGATAAAAAAACTTCCTCCTTGAGAAGTGACGCAAGTAGAAGGCGGGGAGCACCCCGAACAAAAATAGGTAAACGGGTTTTCTATAAGAAGGCTTCTTTTCATAAATGGCTAGAAAGCCACGAAGTAAATTTTGATAACATGTAACAAAAAATGGGAAGCTACGAACTTCCCAAAATACCAATAAACGATATGACAAATTATAACACAAACAATGACTTTAAAGAAGTAAAAAATGTTTTAGAACAAAGCCCTAAACAATATATCCCGATGCTATTTGACGGGTATAAACAAAAGGGTGAAAAGTTCTATTTTGATGCTCCGAACTTTAATAGTTGGGATTACAATACGGCAAATAATGCGTGTAAGGATTTTAGAACGGGGGAGAGTTTTGATATGATTTCCCTGTATGCATTCAAATACACAAATAACAACCAACTTGAAGCCTTAAAAGAAATACAACGGAAATGTAACCTAGCACCGCAACAAAAAGAGGATAAAATATCCCTAAATAGATTTGCAAATTTTATTCAGTTGGATGAAACCTTTTTAAAAGAGCAATGCATAGAGAATAAAAATCATGGTGTGTATATTCCCTATTTTTTGACGGAAGAGGATAAAGAAAAAAACACCCCGCTTTTTGCGAAAGTGAGAAAAGCCATATATGCAAAACCAAAGTATATTTATTCCACCACCCCGAAATATACAACAAAAAACCTTATTCCGTATGGCAGTTGGCTATTAGATGGATGGATACAAAGCGAAAAGGATTCAATGTTTATTGTGGAGGGGGAAACTGACGCTTTAACGATGTTAAATTATGATTACGCCTGTTTGGGTGTATCGGGAGCGTCCTCTCTTAAAACATCGCTAAGTAACCACCGCATCATAGATAAGATAAAGCAATTTAAAACTATTTATTGCGTGATAGAAAATGATGAAGGCGGAAAAACGCTATATCGGCAAATAGGGGATTTGGATATTTCCGATAAAGTAAAAATCATAAAAATGGAAAATGAGGATGATATATCCACCATTTATAAACGGGTTGGAAAGGAGGCGTTTTGTCAAAAAATGGATGATTTAATATCCAATTCATCAAATTATGAAAGTGAAATATTGGATGAAGAACCCGTATATTTTTGCAATTATACACCAAACCGTTTTGATAAAAAACGCCTTCCTAACAACCCTATTTTTAACATGATAGAAGAAGTTGAAAAAAGCACGCAATCCACATATGAAATCGCATTAGGGATGGCGTTATTGTTTGCAAGCACTCTTTATCAAAAAAAGTATAAGGTGAAAATAAAAAATGGTTGGGATGTTCCAGTTAATTTATGGATATTGATTTTATTAGTTAGCGGTGGGGGAAAAAGCCCCGTGGTAAGGTGTTTTAGAAAACCTTTTGAGGAATGGCAAAAAATAGAATGTGAGAAAGTGAAGCTATTAAACGAGCCAATAGAGCAAAGAAACGCAATAATAAAGAAACAAATAGATAAAATAATTAGCAATGCAGAAAGCACCGAAAAAGCTATGAAAGATGTAGATAAGCTAAAAAGCAAGATAAAAGCTCTACGCCCCATTCCTCGCTTGTTTGTTAGCAATACAACGCCAGAAGCCTTAATAGATGTTATATCAAATACGGATGGGAAAATATCGGTTGTTTCGGATGAGGGCATCGGATTTTTAGACAATATAACGGGTAAGTATAACCAAGGAAAACCCAGCGATAGTGATATAAATAATTGTTGGGATGGTGGAGAAATTTATATTGACCGCATAACAAGGGAAAATATTGAAGTAAAAGAGCCGTGCGTAAGTATCGGGTTATGTCTTCAAAATGAAAAATTTAAAGATTTTAAGCATAAAAAGCAGCTGTTAAATAGCGGGCATTTATTCCGATACCTAACAATCACAACAAAGCAAAATCAGGGCAAAAGAAAGTTTTCCACTTACTCAATTCCAAATGATGTTTTGCAAGCGTATGAAAAATTTGTATTTGATGGATTAGACTACAATATAAACGAGCCTCATATATTAGAATTTGATGATGAAGCATATTCTATATATGGAAATATTTGGGATAATTTTGAAGAAAGAACGGATGAAAAGGATTTGGAAGAAGAAGGCTATTTAAACAAGATGAAAGATAATGTTGCACGTATTGCGGGGATTATACATTGTTTAGAAAATAAAGAACCTGAGAAGCATAAAATAAATTTGGATACTTTGAATTTAGCAACCGAACTCAGTAATTTTTTTATTGAAAATTATAATCAAGCATATGAGTTAATGGAATTAGATGAATACCAACGCAACGCCATTGTAATTATTAAATGGTTGCAAAAGCAGATTGGTGAAACGGGTAAAAATATTTTCACCGAACAGGAAATTTGGCAATCGCAAAAGAACAAAAAGGGGTTTACCAAAATTGATTATTTGAAAATTGTGCTACAAGTATTATGCGATAGACAATATCTATTCAGAATAGAATGCACGCCATCTAAATATAGAATTAACGAACATGTTATTAGAGAGGGATTATAAAAAAATAGGTTCTCCCTGTGGATAACTATTGAGGGTTCATAGCTCGCAAATAATCGCTAGTTTTCAATTTCAAAATAGCTAGTTTACATTACACTTAATGCCGTGTTTTCTTATACAACAAAGGGTTAATGTGTTTTAAGGTGTAAAGTAGAACGCTTGATTTTGCATTTTATATGTAGTAATTATCCTTTTATTAAAAAATACTACTTTCATGTAGTTTTTCGCAATTTATTCTTTTTTAAACTCAAACGATGTTATAAAAACATTCAAAAAGGAAAAGGCAAATGGAATTCCAAGAACGGCTAGAGAATCTACTTTCAACTATAGACAAGTTTAAAGATAAACAAGATAAATTGATGAAGGAGCAGGTTATTCAGTTTGCTTTGCGGGCGGATGAAGAGCTTATAATGCTTCTTTTATCCGATGCTGAAATGAAAAAGGAGTTTTTTAAGGAAATCGCAGGGGTGACTATTTTTAATGATAAACACCTCGTTTCATATTTGAAGGATAAGAATTTTTTATCCAATTCATATACGCAATATAACAATAAAATAGGGTTTAATATCAAGGAACGATTGGATGGCGAAGTTGTTTTGAATTTCCCATATAAGGATTGCTATTTAGAAGGTGGGCAAACCAAAGAGGAAGATAAGAAAAACGAGATATTTTTTAATGAGATTTTGGCGAAAGATGAAATAACCAAACTGTTAGAGGAAAAGGTTTTAACGAATTTTGAAAAGCATACGGTGGATGGAAAAGTTGCGGTGGACGGGTTTAATCGGGATGAACACGGCACGATAAAGGATAACCTGCTTATTAAGGGGAATAATTTACTTGCACTGCATAGCTTGGAAACGGAGTTTCGGGGCAAGGTGAAATTGATATACATTGATCCGCCGTATAATACTGGAAACGATAGTTTTGGATATAATGACAGGTTTAATCACTCCTCATGGCTTGTGTTTATGAAAAACAGGTTGAAAATCGCACGGGAGCTATTGAGTGATGACGGGGTTATGTTTGTTCAATGTGATGATAATGAAGCTCACTATGCAAAGGTTGTTTGTGATGAGATTTTTGGAAGGGAAAATTTTGTTACAAATGTAATTTGGCAGAAAAAGTTTTCTCCTCAAAATGATGCAAAATGGTTAAGTGATAATCATGACCATATTTTGATATTTGCAAAAAACAAGGAGATTTGGAGACCTCATTTACTTCCAAGAACTAAAGAAATGAACGCAAGATATTCAAATCCTGATAATGATGCTAGGGGAGATTGGACATCGGCTGATATAAGCGTAAAAACATATAACGCTTCTTGTGATTATGAAATCACAACACCGTTTGGGAGAAAAGTTTCTCCTCCAATTGGTTATTGTTGGAGATTAAATAAAGAAAAATATAAAGAATATTTAGATGATAATAGGATTTGGTTTGGCAAGGATGGTAAGGGTGTTCCAAGAATAAAGAGATTTTTATCTGAAGTGAAAGACGGTATAACCTCTATGAGTATATGGACACATAAAGAGGTTGGGCATAATCAAGATGCCGCAAAAGAAATGAAAGAAATAGGTTTCGGTGGTATGTTTTCAACTCCAAAACCTGAAAAATTACTACAAAGAATTTTAGAAATATCAACAAAACCAAATGACATAGTTCTTGATTACCATTCAGGAAGTGGAACAACCCTTGCGGTGGCTCATAAAATGGGTAGGCAATGGATAGGTGTTGAACAAATGGATTATATTAAAAACCTACCCGAAGCACGCCTCATAAAGGTTATTGAAGGAGAACAAGGCGGAATATCAAAGGCGGTGAATTGGAAAGGCGGGGGAGAATTTATATACACCGAGCTTGCAGAATATAACCAAAAATTCATAACACAAATCAAAGAAGCAACAACAACGAAAAAAATCCTCGCCATCTTTGAGGAGATAAAAACAAAGGGATTTTTAAAATACAATGTGGCTTTAGATGAAATAGAACGCAACAAAGAAGCCTTTGCAGAAATGGAATTAGACGAGCAAAAACAAACGCTAGATAACTTCCTAAATAAAAATATGCTTTATATACCAATCTCCTCTCTCCACGATGCCAAATATAAAATCTCGGATAAGGACAAAGCATTAAACAAAAAGTTCTATACAAAAATACAGGGGCTATAATGAATATAATAATTCCAAATGATGAAAGCTCCCCCGTTATTATGTATAAAACAGAAGACGGACAAACACGGGTGGATGTCAAATTTGAAACCGAAACCGCTTGGATGACACAAAAAGCAATGGGAATGCTGTTTGAGAAAGCACGGAACACCATTACGGAACATATTCAAAATGTTTTTGAAGAAGGGGAATTGGAGGAAAATTCAGTATGTCGGTTTTTCCGACATACTGCCTCCGATGGTAAGGAATACAATACAAAATACTATAACCTTGATGTAATTATATCCGTTGGATATAGGGTTAAATCCAAACAAGGCACGGATTTTAGAATCTGGGCAACAAAGCAATTAAAAGAGCTACTCCTAAAAGGCTTCGTATTGGATGATAAACGCTTGAAAGACCCATCAAATGATTATTTTGATGAACTTCTCAAGAAGATTAAAGAAATACGGGCAAGCGAAAGACGATTTTATCAAAAAATCACTGATTTATATGCAACATCAGAAGATTATGAAAGCAATTCAGAAACAACAAAATTATTCTTCAAAATCGTTCAAAATAAATTGCTATATGCGATAACAGGAAAAACAGCCGCAGAAATAATAGCAGATAGAGCAAGTGCAGATAAACAAAATATGGGTTTAACCACTTGGGAAGGAAAACTCATAAGAAAAAATGATATAAAAATTTCAAAAAACTATCTTTTAGAAGTAGAGCTAGAGGACTTAAATTCATTAGTTGATGAGTATTTAAGCTATGGTGAAAGAATGGCAAGAAGAAGAAAAACAATGAAAATGGAAGACTGGAAAAACAAAATTGATGACTTCTTGAAATTTAATGAAATGAATGTTTTAGGTAATGCAGGAAAAATTGCTAAAAAACTTGCAGATGAATTGGCAGGAATAGAATATGGAAAATACAAAGAAACTCACCCAGAAGAATTCAGGACAGATTTTGATAAAGAAGTTGCAAAATTCGCAAAAAGTAAAAAAGAGGATTAAATGCAAATACAATTAGGATTACATAACTATTTAACAAGCAACGATTGGCAAGTTCAAGAGGTGGAACTCCCACCGTCTATAACTGAAAACATCAATCCTAAATTTGCACTTAGAAAATACCAGCAAACGGCTTTTAAACGGTTTATCTATTACAATAATAATAAACATAAAGCGGAGGTTTTTCAAAAACCAAAGAACCATATCCTATACAATATGGCAACGGGAAGCGGTAAAACTCTTATAATGGCAGGCTTGGTTTCATACCTTCATGAGTTGGGATATAACAACTTTCTATTTTTCTCCACCTCAAGGGCAATTATAGAAAAAACACGGGATAATTTTCTCAATAAATCCTCTAATAAATATCTATACAATCAGAATATAAGAATAGAAAATAGACTTGTAGATATTAAGGAAGTGTCCAATTTTGATTTTTCCTCTTCCTCCGATATAAACATAGCATTTACAACAATACAGACTCTTTACAAAAGAATAAAGGAACCGAGAGAAAATCAAATAACTAAAGATGATTTCAAAAAAAACAAAGTGGTTTTAATTGGAGATGAAGCACACCATTTTAACACCAAAACCAAACAAAAAGATAAAGACTTATTAAATACTGAAAATTGGGAAAACTCTATTGATGAAATAAAAAAACAAAATCCCGATAATATGCTATTGGAATTTACAGCCACCCTTGATTATGACAACCCGTTCATACACGAAAAATATACCGATAAAGTTATTTATAAATACGATTTAAAAGAGTTTAGGGATGATAAATACTCAAAAGAAATATATCTTTTGCAATCTGATTTAGATAAGAAGAGCCTCATAATCCAAGCTATTATTTTAAATCAGTATAAACAAAATATAGCACTTGATAATGGTATTTCCTTAAAACCCGTTATTTTATTCAAATCTAATAGACTTGTAAAAGAGAGTTTGAAGAATTCCGAGTTTTTTAATAAAATAGTTAGGGAGCTATCAAAGGAAGATATAAACAAAATTTATGAAAATTCAAAAAAGAATAGAGGCGGAGAAATTGTAAAAAAAGCTATAGAATATTTTCAAAATAACGGTGGGTTTGATTATCTTATAGAAACATTAAAATCCAACTTTGCAGAAAATAAATGTCTAAATGTAAACGAATCAGAAGCAAAAAATCAATTAAAAGAAGTTAGAGAACAAGAAAAAAATTATCTGAACAACCTTGAAGAAGATAATAATAAAATCAGAGCTATCTTTGCCGTAGATAAATTGAATGAGGGATGGGATGTATTAAACCTATTTGATATTGTAAGATTATATGATGACAATGTTCATTCAACAAAAAGCAAATCATCAACTAAAAAAACCACCGTATCGGAAGCACAATTGATAGGAAGGGGAGCGAGATACTGCCCTATAGATGTTGAATTTGAAGAAAAAGAAATAGACTTAATAGAAAAATATCAAAGAAAATTTGATAATACAGAGGCGGATTTAAAAATCTTAGAAGAGCTTTACTATCACAGTATTTACAATTCCAAATTCATTGCGGATTTGCAGAAAGAACTTGTTGAACAAGGATTGATGGACGACCCTAGTAATTATGAAGAAGTGAATTTAGAAGTAAAATCTCAATTTGCAGGAACGGAACTTTATAAAAGAGGTTTAGTGCTATCCAATGCAAAAAGAAAAAGACGGTATGATGAAGTAAATATTTGGAATAATATAACCTTTATAGAAAAGAATTTTGAATATAAAATTCCAAGTGGTGCGATTGTAAAAAATCAAATCTTAGAACAAAGAGACCAGCAAAACTTATTTGATAATAATACAGCAAAAGCTATAAATGTTTTAATATCTGATATTCCAGACAACATAAAATATAACGCCATTCTTGAAAATCAATTTTACGATTTCAACCATTTAAAACGCTATCTTACAAAATTAACCTCCATTGATGATTTCATCTCAAATTATCTGAATAGGTTAGAAATCACATATAGGGGAAGTCAGGCGGATTTATTGGTTTTCAGGGATTATCAAAAGGATTTATTGGAGAAAGGAAAATCTGATTTGGAGATTAAAAGCCTTGTCAATGGTGAAATATATCAATCCATTGTAATAATTTTACTAGAAATAGAAAGACAACTAAAAAAACATATCACTCCCTATGAAGGAACGCGAAAATTTGGAGTAAATAAAGATACAAGAAAAGCTCTAAAATCCGTATTTGTAAATAAAACCCTGAAAATCAAAAAAGGAGAAGAAAGATTGGATGGGCAGGAAGAGTTCTTAAAAGGCAAGGATTGGTATGTATACAAGCAAAACTACGGAACGAGCGAAGAGAAAGCCTTTGTAAGCTTCTTTGATACAATATACGATGATTTTAAAGCCAAAGGCTTTGAAGACATATACCTTGTGAGAAATGAAGAAGCATTACATTTATATAATTTCTCAAATGGTGATGGATTCTGCCCTGATTTTGTTTTATTTATGAAAAAGAATAATGAAAACCAACATTATCAGGTTTTTATTGAACCCAAAGGGGAACACTTAATTGAAAAAGATAAATGGAAAAATGAATTCCTACAAGAAATAAAAGATATGTATAAAAGCGATGATAAAAATGTCTATTATGAATATGGAAACAAAGATTATAATGTTTTGGCTGTAAGGTTTTATAATTCATCCCTTGAAAATCAAACCAAAGAGGAATTAAAAGAGCTAGATTTTATTTAATAGACCTCTTTCAAAACTAGTTTTTACTGCCCTAATTCAAAGTTATAAATCCCAGCAATTAGGTTGAAACGCAAGGAAAACCGCCGTCTTCTGTTCCTATACAGGACAACGACTACAAGTTAGAGCTATAGGAACTGTTAATCTATTTCTATATATTCTTGTATCATTGGAATCGCTCCATAATTTCCAGCCAAATAATTTTTTTCAAAGGCTTCTTGTTCTCGTATTCCTTTTTTATCCGATAACTTAAAAACAGTAGTATTTTTTTGTTCTCTATCCTTTTCAACAAAACAAACTTGGTCTCTTTCTAATATTTTATTGTTTAAAACAAAAGTATTATGAGTCGTAAATATAAGCTGTGCTTTTTTATGCGTATTTTGATGGAAAGAGTTTATTAAAAATTTAAGTGCTAAAGGATGAATGAAGCTATCCAACTCATCTATGATTAGAACAGCCGAAGATTTTAATGAATCAACAAAAGGAACTGATAATTTTAGTATTACACTAGTCCCCTTTGATTCATGCTTTCTTAATTCAAATTCTATCTCTTCTTTTGTGTCTATCGTTTTATGTATAGTTTTTATATCAACCTTATAGAATTTTTTTGAATTATTTTGCGTTATGAAAGGTAGCCTTTCTAATTCACTTTCAGATAATTCTTTCTGTTCCTTTTTTATATCATCTATACCTAAGTCCGTTGCTTTTAAAATATCTAAAATATGTTTTTTTGCTTCGGAGCTTTCTTTTATGTAATCAGTTGCTAGGAAGGGGGGAATATCATCTACAGAGCTAATTATTCGCAACTTATTATCGATCCAGTCAAAAACGACTTTTAACTCTTCTGAATTTAAAGAAACTGCGGTGGTAAGTAATAAGGTGTTCGGTCGTGTAATATCTTGCCAAACCTTTTTCTGCCCCCTTAAATCCGAGTTAAAGTAAAAATTATCTCCTTTTCTTTCAAACAATTTCTTTTGTTGGGAACGTTGCAAGCTAGTATCCCTTGAATAAAGATATTCTGTTTTTATTTCCTTTTCTGTATATGTAAATCCATATTCATAAACTATTTTGCCTAGCATAAAGACGATTTCAAATTCTGTTTCTTGCTCGTTCCATTTTTTCTCTAAAAGAAAAGGATAATAAGGAAGTTCTTCATTAGGATTTTTTCGCAATGATTGCTCTATTATTTCCTTGAATGTTGACATTGCTTTAATGATATTGCTTTTTCCAGCCGCATTTGCTCCTAGAATTGCAACGGAACTAAGTAAATGTGGAATTTTATCACTTCCTGTTTTTATACAATTTTTATCACCTCTTTTTTTGCCATTCACAGGCAATAGAGATAAAGTTTGCCGTTCTGAAATAGACCTGTAATTTTTGACACTAAATTCCAATAACATATTTCCTCCTTGAAAGCCTTACAATAGCCAATTTTCTACTTATAGGTTAAATATTGCATATTTTTTGCAAATGCACAAGATAATCTTTCAAGCAAATGGAAAATACTGCTTTTTTTCTTGTTTTGTAAAAAAAACGGTGTTATAAACGAAAAACCACCTGTAATGTTACAGGTGGTCTAGGGAGATTTAAAGCATCCACCCCATTAAGTTCACAAACTAATTATGGGCTTATTTTCCTAGTATGTCAATAAAAGTTTACGGCGGGATTTTGGGTGTTTTGCTCGCAAGGTATAAAAAATGACTATTAGTCGCAAAGTGACCAAAGTGGGAAGAGATTCTGACGGTGATACTACAGCTATAGGAAATCCCCTTAGTATTTGGGAGGAGGTTTCTAAAAGCGAAGCTATCTCTGGAATAGAATCTGATACTTACAGATACTATGTTTTACTTAATGGTTCGGAAGTAGATATTCATGTCGTTGATGGTAAAAACGGCAAATATTTACGGACAGGCAGTGATGAAACAACAAAAAACAATTTAGATGACTTACCTTTGCTATAGGTAAAAATCCTTTTTGTTTTTAAAGTGGTGGGGTGGGTGACTTTATCCTACCCGCCACAATTTTCATTTAAAATACAAATAGAAGAGGTTGCTTTTGCAACCCTAAAATCGTGCGTGTAATACAAGCGATTATATACAAACAGCTTATTACAAATTAGGAGTTAAAATGATTAAGAAACCAGAACAAAAGCCGAAAGAGCAATTTACTTTAGATCTACCTTTGATAAAGCATGAGGAAGAAGGAGAGGTTATATATCAGAGAATACAGGATGGTTATGTGAACGCTACGGCAATGTGTAAAGCCAGCGGAAAGCGTTTTAAACATTATAATGAAAATCAAACAACTAAGGACTTTTTACAAGAGCTAGCAAGCGAGGTCGGAATTCCGACCTCGGGATTAGTTCAGATTATAAGAGGTGGTATACCTTCAGTTCAGGGAACATGGGTTCATCCACAGGTAGCTATAAATTTAGGGCAATGGTTATCACCAAAATTTGCGGTTAAAGTTTCTCAATGGGTTTTTGAATGGATGAAAGGAGATACTCCAAGGCAAGAACTTCCTTACCATTTAAGGCGTTATATGGAAAATATGAAACGAATACCTTCGGGATATTTTTCTGTTCTACAAGAAATGACCTTAGTTCTCATAGCCCCATTAGAGGATAGTGGTTATACATTGCCAAATAATATTGTTCCAGATATATCAGAAGGACGAATGTTTTCTAACTGGCTAAAAGGCAAAGGTATTGATACTAGCAAAATGCCTACATACAAACATAAATATGAAGATGGGCGTATAGTGGATGCTAAAATGTATCCTGCAAAATATTTGAATGAATTTAGGCTTCATGTTTCAGAAGAGTGGCTTCCAAAAAGAGCTATTCCTTATTTTAAACCTAGAGATGAAACTGCATTGCCACATTTACAAAAAATATTACAATTGAATGCTGATATAAAAAGAGAACAACTTGAAAACGGTTGATGGTCGGTTATAAAGAGCAAATTTTAATGTGATAATTTTCCCCATTAAAACGATGGAAAAGTGACAAATCTGACACTATAAAAAAGGCTCTCTCATGTTTATTGAAAAACAATGCGTGCGGTGGCGGTTTATATGAGGAAGTCTTTAAAATAGGTGATTAAAAATCTTACAAAATGGACACTATAAAAAAGGATGGGGAGTGTGTCCGCAGGAAGATAGATTAGAAGCAATATCAAATATGATATTTTCTAATACAAAATTATTTGATGAGCTTTTATAATATGTGGATTTAACTCAATAATATAGCCAAATCACGAGACATAGTGGTGTCCCTCACGCGTCCCTTTGGGGTTATTGGGAAAGGTAGGTTGCTGAATTATAGCGGTAATTTGGGGTAGACCGTCAGATTCTATATCTGACGAGCTATGGGTGATTTTCACCGATAAACAGCGTGTTTATTACAAAAAGGACTTAATATCGGCTTTGATGATTTTCATGCTTCGGACGGCACTGCATCCGCAATATAACACCCCCTGTTTTTTAGTGCGAATATATACCGTTAGTTGCAAGGCGTTTTGTGAAAATGTGTAGTAGCAGGGAATTAGCAGGGAACTTTTTTTGTTTTTCACACCAATAAAGCGAAAAAGTGGTTTGGAAAGCAAAAGCCTAATTTCCGTAATTTCTGTTTTTTTTCACAACAAATCAATCAGAATATTATTGCATATCGGAAGCGGAAAACAGCTATAAAACCGAGATTATTATTTAGATAAATAACAAAGTTACATCTTGCGTTCATGCATAATTTCTATAACATCGTTTGCGTGAACAGAAAAACTGTTCTGGGTGTTTCGTTACATCTTGCAATCTACGTATTCCGAATACGTTATTTCGGCTCTCAGTCAATATAGGCTGGGAGTTCATAGCTATATAATAGTGTGTGTCATTTATGGCACACATAAAAGCTATGAGCATGACTAGATTGCATGTAACGAAACTCCCAGTCACCAGTTCATTTCTGTTCTGGTGATTATTTTTATTAGAGGAAAAACATGCGTAATATAAAACGTGCTACCATAGCATTATTCTTAATCCTATTAACTAGTTGTGCAGTTAGCAACGCAACAATCAAGGCTTATTCCGATCCGTCCCTTACAAAAGGAAGTATTTCAAAACTAGCCGTATTTCCTGTAAGAAATGCCCGATTAGCTCCATCGGAAGCCAACCAGATAAATCGGAAAATCTCAAGTTCTATCAAAAACCAAAGTCCAAACATTAAAATCATGAGTTCTACGGAAGCAATCCGAAAAATAAATGATAAAAATTTGGCGGATGATTGGGCTAAGTTTTTAGACGATTACACATCAAGCGGTATTCCAAATGTTAAGGTTCTGCAAAGGATAGGAAAACAAATCGGCGTTGATAGTATTATGCAGGGCGAGTTGGTAAATGTCGTGCAACAGGACGGGCAGTATACAAGAAATGTTGGAATGACTAGGGTAACGGTTCGTTTTTCAATTCTTGATACTAAAACGGGTAAGTTACTGTGGGAAGCGTCAAGCGATGGCGTAAGACAAACGGCGAGTACTGTAGAACCCGCTCCTCCACTTGTTGAAGCTATAAATCTTGCGATAGATAAAATATTGCAAAATTTACCCGCTATATAATGCGGGATTTTTATCGGTGGCAATCTTTAATTAGGTTGCCATTTTTTTTGTGATTTATAGCCCATAACGCTTTGTTATATATGCTGTTTGTGATATAATTCAGGATATATAATGAGGACATGAAAAATGACACAGGAAGATTTGGAAATACGGTATATGGCAACAGCGGATTTACTTCCCTATGCGAGGAATGCGAGGACACATTCGGATGTGCAAATAAATCAAATTGCATCCAGTATTAAGGAATTTGGATTTAATAATCCGATATTGGTGGATGGGGAGAATCAGATTATAGCTGGACACGGTCGCCTATTTGCTTGCGATAAACTCGGAATTACGGAAGTGCCGACCGTGTGTTTGGATCATCTATCTGACACGCAGAAACGGGCTTATATCCTTGCTGACAATCAACTTGCGTTGAAAGCGGGGTGGGATGAGGAATTGTTAAAACTTGAAATTCAGGAGCTTCAAGGATTGGATTTTGATATATCCATTGCGGGATTTGATGCGGAAGATTTGGCGGGGATATTTCCTGTGGAATTGCAAAATAACGAGGAGGATGACGAGGCAGATGAAGTTCCCGAACCGCCCTCAGAACCCATCACAAAACTAGGCGATACATGGCTTCTCGGGCAATTTACATACTGCCCGAAATGCAACGCTATTCATTGTTTGGAATAATTTAAAATTTGCGTCTTATTGACTTGATAAGAGCTTGAAATTAAGGCTTACTCTAATTATCAAAAAGGAATAAAAAACGAGGTAAAACAATGAGTAAGCTATTTTATAAAGGCATGATTGAAGACATCCAAAACGATAAATGCACCGATGCGGAGTTGGAAGCCCTGATTGATGTTTTTGAAAATACGGTCAAGGAGATGGCAACTACGCTGGCTCGGAAATCTTGGTATGAACTGGAAGATTACGAGACAGCCAAGCAAAACGGTGTAGATCGTTTTACACTAACGCTTGAGCGACGCAAGGTTCGCGGTCAGGAACAGTGGCATGGCACTTTTAAATACGGTCGCAAAAATCTAAAAGTAATTGCCATGCTCGAGAATAACTGAGGTCTGCTAATTATTGTTTTTCCGTTCAATCGCAACAAATGCAGGGTAATTTGAGTTTTGCGAAACACCCGCAGACCCGATTACAAAACTAGGCGACACATGGCTTCTCGGGCAATTTACATACTGCCCAAGTTGCAACGCCATTCATTGTTTGGAGTAGCAAATTAAATGCTTCATTACGTTGGACTTATAGTGTAAATTTCTCTATAAAATAGTTTGTATAATAAGGTTTGCCTCATGTTAATTGCATTTCAAATGGACGACATACGCTCTATCTCGGTTGAGGTGGATTCCACCTTTTTACTCATGCTAGAAGCACAAAAAAGAGGACATGATGTTTTTTATTACACACCAGAAAACCTAATATTGGACAACGGAAAACCCTTTGCATGCGGAAATTTTATTCGTTTAAAAAATGATTTTAGCGATTATTTCGAGTTGCTAGAGGAAGCAAAACTTGACTTATCAAAGGCGAATGTGGTTTTTTTAAGACAAGACCCACCCTTTGATATGGCATATATAACAACGACTTATATTCTTGAGATGTTGCCATCAAATGTTCTG
>JQIA01000249.1_pt1 | contig 25816 bp, 22 predicted proteins | sample 811431 | NCBI WGS metagenome assembly JQIA01 (sample SAMN02998118, study PRJNA258478) | marine sediment metagenome | biome: marine; feature: seafloor; material: sediment; isolation source: oil-polluted sediment collected from 3 locations (0.5 km, 0.7 km and 0.9 km)... | place: USA: Gulf of Mexico ...
TATGTAGTCCCACCGCCAGATACCCAACGATTTGCAGTATAAGAGGTTTGTGGGCTTACATGAACAATTTGATAATTTATCGTTCCAACAATTTCACGCGCAAAATCACCATTTATGGTAGGAAATGTATAGCTAGTATCAGCCGCCACAACCGTCGAAAATGAAAAAGGCGTGACAGAACGATCTTGATTAGTAATAGACCCCGTTAATGTCACGGTCGTACCAGGCTGTGCTCCATCTCCAGATAAATCAAACGTCGTGGGAGCTGTTTGAGCCCAAGCCGTACCCACACTCAAAATAAAAACAACAATTAAACAAAGGTATATTTGTGCTTGTTTCATCATATCTATATCCCTCCCTTAGCAGAGATAACAACGTTACCCATTTGAACAAACTCATTTGGTCTATCACGATTGTCTTGTGCAACTTTCATACTATCAATTCTCTCTTGAAGATCGATCCCTCTTGGAAGTAAATCATCTGTAAAGAACTGCGCTGCCATCATTTGGTTACACTGCATTAATTCTAAATTGTCGTATAATGCGGCAATCTGATATGACTTCAAGATATTGGACATACGTGCAATATTTTCTTTTGTATCCACCAAAGAGGTTCCAAACTTAGGATCACTCGCCGCCATATACATAATTTTCTTCTGCGCATACAGGCTCGGATTGCTACCTAAAAATTCTTGAATTTCTGCCAGAGGCATTCCCACATCAATCAAATATTGTCGAAGATACGACAACATCGTCGCATCCCCCCCCATACGTTGCTCATAGCTTTTCAAAAAACAATTAGAGGCTAACATTTCACGACTGAGAACACTTCTATGCTCCATATAAGCCATTTTAGTATTATCATTATTTAAAAGCTCTGGATTCAAAAGAGTTGGACGATTTGAAAGAAACATAGATTGCGTATGCGCATTTAATGCAACTTGATCATCCACATCTAAAGTCAACTTCGTACTAAAATTTCCTACCAATGCGCGTTCTTGATCTATATCCGTTGGAACAGGTCCTGTACAAATAGTATCTATAGCTCCACCCGCAGCATCACGACTGGCATACTTACATAAGGCTTCTTCCTTTTGTACTTGCGTAAATAAACTACGGTCCACCATAGCAGGTGAACTTCCCGTTGCCACCTGTCGCATAAGACTCATACTTTGCTTAAGAACACTCTTCCCACTATCCAATGCCGCAACAACTCCACCCGACAATGTAGCAAACTTACAATGCTCTTCACTTGGTTGTACTGAATTCGCATTATCAACTCTTCCGCGTTGAATAGTACGCATGGCATCATTTTCATCTTGAGAATGAACAGCCGTTGCATGAATTTCTGTTTTCTTCATTTGCGCCATGGTTAGCTGTTCCATCATATCTGGTAACGCAAGTGCAATTCCATCTTCCCAGAACGTGTTCTCAATCCATTTCTCATAGTTATCAATAATATCATCGACAAAGTCGTTAATAGAATCTCTGGTATCATCATGGAAATCATCAATATCACTACATGTTACATACGTAGAACACGATGATGCATTTGTTGGTTGAATATTTCCAAAACCACTAATCATGGCAATAATCACAAAAGAGAAAACAATATTATAAACACGCTTATTTATCATTTAGCTTCCTCCATTCATTGTATTTATTTTAGATAGATTTTTCGCTAACTGAGTATCTCGTTCTTGTTCTATACGTGCCTCAATAATATCAAACCGCTCTTGAAGATCGCTAGAAATTGGCTTGATTTTATCATTAAGCAACTGAGATAGTATTAATTCATTACAATGCAACATCTCAAGCGTATCAAATAGTGTCGTCATTTTATAAGATTGAATTCCGCTTGAAAGGCGCAAAACATTTTCTTTAGTATCTGTTGTGCTGATTCCAAATGTTGGATCCATTACCATATCAATCAAAAGTTTCTTTTGTGCATACGAGCTTGGATTTGGTCCCAATCGCTCTTGAATATCAGCCGCACTTAGACCTGCACGTGTCAGCAATTCACTTTGATATGGAACGGAAATGCTACTTCCACCCAACTTATCTTCAAATGTTTTTTGGAAACAGCTTGCGGCTAACATTTGACGGGAAAGTACACTTCTATGATCTATATAAGCCATTTTTACCGTATCATTCTCAAACAATGATGCATCAATTTGGTCTGGTTGATTTTCAAAGAACATCGTGAGCATCGCAGAATTAATGGTTTCTCGATATGTATCGTCTAACGTATATTCATGCATATTGGATGCCAAAAGAAAACGAGAAGTTTCTTCATCACTTGGTGTTACCCCCGCACATACATCGGCCAAAGCTCCATTTTCAATATTAGGATCAGCATATTTACACATAATATCAGTGCGCGCCGTCGCATTTTCCCTCTCTTCTGTCCAAACAGAACCGGTATTTCCAAGCCCCGTCTGACGGAAGAAGCTTTCAACTTCTAATCCCTTTGCTTTTGCATTATATTCAGCAGCGAGAAGACCATTAGACATCGTTGCAAACTGGCAATGTTCTTCACTTGGAAGCCCCGCGATTGCTGACTCATATTTCTTTTTTTGGATTGCACGTTTCGTATCATCTGTTGACCGTGCTGTAATCATTGTAGACATCAACTCAGCCTGCTTCGAATGTCCTATAGAAATTTGCTCTGCCATACTTGTAAGCCCAGCAATAATCCCATCCGTCATAAAACGTTGTCTAAGAAATATAGCATGTAACTGAATAGCAGCCTCAACCGCAGCAATAGTTGACGCATTAGTTGCCGCATGCGCAGCAACTGCTGGGGCACAGGTAAAAATGGACAAATCAGCACAAGAAAGCACCGCACAATAAGTTCCCGTCCATTGACACTCACAACTCGCCTGCGCTTTATTTCCAAAAGGAAGAGATACAGTCAATAATAAAGAGACAATAAAGAACGCGCTGTATAGATAATTAGATATTTTAAACATTCCTATCTCCCTATCTCCATAAATATTGGTTGAGCTTCCCATTCACCTTGTAAATCACGGCGCTCAAGCTCATGAAGGCTCGCCGTAATCGTGGTCGAACGCTGAAGAGACTTATAAATTTCAAATTTAACCATCAATTCAATAGCTTCCTTGATCGCTAACTGTCTCATAATTTCAGTAGAACCAGAAATCTGTTTAATATGCGAGTCTGGAGCACTTTGAATTGTCTTTGATAAAACTCTTAATTGTTGCAAATAACTTGGTGTGTCACCGGAGCCAATAAGATGATCAATTCCTTGTGGTGTCATTTGCATCTCTGCCAAAACCGCACGCATAACATTTCCAGATGTAGGGTCTCCATTAACCTTCAGGGCAGAAATAGCATCAAAACTATACTCCGCAATGGCCTGCATGGCTGCCAGTCCCTGCATATTGTCAAAATCATCATATGTTCCATAATTAACAAGGTCATTCGGCGTAAGTCGTGTCAACGTCTTGCTATTATACAAATTTGTTTTCAATGCATATATATCTTCCGCATCATTTGTGATCACAGGACTACTCTTATCAATATCAAGCGTACCCTTTCCCGTTAAAGTGGAGAGCGTAATGTCAGCAGAAATCCGCGTGTCATCAGGGATTGTACTATAAGCAGTAAGCGCTCCGCCCATTTCTAACGCATCAATATAACGTGAACTTGCCGCTTGGAATCTCGCCAACCTATCTTCATCTGGACCAGAAGCAGCCATTCCACCAGCCATTCCCATAGAACGATTGATACCCTGCTGTGTAAACAAATTACGGGCATTTTTTGTCTTCGCATCACTCGCCGCAAACGATTGAGCCATTGACGCATACTTACATGTTTCCTCGTCAGGCTGAACTTCTTCCGCAGCATCTACTTTTTTCTCTTGAATTAAGCGCTGAGCCGCCTGAGTTTGGCGTGCATCACTTAACGTAGAGCCAATTTCCAAAGTTGCTTTTTGCGAGCTAATTGTAACCTGTTCCGCAAATTTACGTAGGGCTGGCCACCATATATCTTCAACCAAAGTTTCATTAATGAATGTCTCGACCAGCCACTCAAATCTCTCTTCAATATAGTTATTAATATTTTCAATCGTTGCTTCATGTAAACTAGATGCCGTCGCACAATCACACGCAACACAAAAACATGCCTCAGCACGGCGCGAAGATGTTGTCGAAAAAGCACATACAAGTATTAGTAATACAAGACATTGTCTCAACATATTAACTCTTACCTCCATGATCAGAGGCAGTAATAATATTAATATTAGCTTTCTCACGCTGATCTTTGAGTTTTAACCCCAAATACAAGCTCAAATTACGTGTTTCTTGAGAAAACAGGTCTTTATACTGGTCCACCAACATCAATTCTGTCGCCAATGCCATCGCATCATAAGATAGCAATGTACGTTCCTGCGTCATTTGGTCAGGACCCATTGCCTTCGAGCTTTTATGGGCAGACACCATAATATCCATTTGTGCATGCATACTTGGATTTAAACCGTATCTAAAATCAATTTCAGGATCCGTCATACCCATTTCCTGTAATGCCGTACGCTGCTCGGCCATCAATGGGCTATCCCCAGGAGCTTTAAACGCCGCATATGATGCGATTGAATCTCGACAAAACGCTGCATATTGCCAATTACCATACGCATCCATAATAACATCGATACTTTTTGAATTCGCATAGTACTTAGCAGGAAGCAAAGAGAGGTCTTGTCCTCCACAAACATTCTCAATAAACCCCTGTAAATGCGCAGTAGAAACAGCGCCTGTAGGGTCATTACCATCAACCGTAAGTTTTGCAAAATGTACACCAGGATCAATATCAGAATCAATAAACTCATCGTTCGGAACGGCACAGACCCCGTTCAAAACACCGCCTAAATCATCTCCAGTACACGCATTATTTATGTAGTGGTCATAACGAGCCATACTATAATCAGCCTGTACCCCCTGCCCTGGAGAGCCTGGTTTAGATAATTGATTTTCAAGCGATGCCTGCAACAAGGATCTTTTCACAGAATCTGCTTTAAAAGCACTTGATAAAAATCGTGACCCCATAGAAATACGTGAGCATACTTCTTCTTCAGGCTGTAAACTTGCAAATGTTTCCGATTTTATGCGTTGAATATCTATTTTATTCAACTCTATTTGTTGACCATCTGCATATGTAGACATCAACTCCATCGTTTTCATATCCGTCATCGTCCACTGCTCTGCCATAGTGGCAAATGCGGGACGAATCGCCGTATTCAAAAGACCAACAGGGTTGGCTGGATCAAGCCATAACGTTGTTAAGGCAAATTTAGTTGCGAAATTAGTAAGGACATCAGCAATCGTTCCAGCATGCGCCGTTGCAACACATGCCGCACGAGCAGGTGTAATACTTGCGAACAAGATAAGGCATAAAACTGACAGTACTCTAAAAAGATGCATAGATACCTTCAAACCACTTCAAATATAAAACTATTAACCATTTAACAGTCTAGCATAAAAAATAGCTAAATTACCAATAAAGAACGCTTATTATTGTTATCTCTCACTTAAAGACTGGTTAAGAGTTTTCACAAAAGGCTTAAGAAGATACTCCATCACAGTTTTCTTTCCTGTAAGAATATCAACCTGTGCTTCCATACCAGTTGTAATCGGCAGAACCTCTCCTTTACGGACAAGTTCAGTCTGATCAGTTTTGATTCTCACACGATAAAATGTCTCACCTTGCTCGTCTGTAATTGTGTCAGGTGAAATTGAAACAAGCACCCCATCAAGCCCTCCATAAATAGAGAAATCATAAGCAGTGATCTTAACCATTGCTTTTTGTCCTGGGCGATCTGCTATACTGGGACGTAAAAACGCAATATCGGACGGCTTAATCTTCGCTTCCACAAATAATGGCTCACCCTCAGGAACAATTTGCACGATAGGTTGCCCAGCCTGCACCACACCACCTTTGGTATGCACGGTAATGTCATGAACAATTCCATTAACAGGGGAAATAATCTCCGTTTGCTCTTTCCGATCCACAAGTGCTGAAAGCATTTCCTTCAAAGAATTTACCTCTATCGTCTTTTCTGAAAGTTCCCGTTGGGCATCCGCATGCGCACTGGAATCCAGTTCATCTATTCTCGACTGAGCCTCAGCAGCAGAAGCCTTTGCACGAGGGGCTGATTTCTTCAAACTATTAAGCTCGGTCACTTGCTCACGAATACCACGCTGCAATTGTACAAGCTCAATCTTCGGTGCAGACCCCCTTGCAACCAACGGCTCAATCATCGCTTTTTCTTGACGTGACAATGCAATCACCTGTTTAATGTCTGAAATACGTGTACTCAGCTCAATAATTTCTTGTTTTCTTTGTATCAACTGCTGTTCAAGAACCTTACGCTGTTCTCTCATACGCCTCTTATTTGCCTGAAACGTTTTCAGTTCTTCCTGAACAGAATCAGGAACACCAGACTGTACTTCTGGCGGGAAAGAAATCGTATCAGATTGGTCAACCTCTGCTTGCAATCGTGTAACCGTTGCACGCAATCCCAAATAACGAGATCGGTTTGTTTCAAGATCTGAACTCGCGGCCACATCACGTAAACGCACCAAAAGCTGTCCTTCTTTGACACGCTCTCCCTTTGTAACAAAGAAATCTTCAACAATACCAGCTTCTAAACTTGCAACTTCTTGCAACTCGCTCGACGGTATAATCTTCCCAAACCCACGTGTTACCTCATCAAGTTCTGCAAAGCTTGCCCAAGCAATAAAACTGATAAACAAAGCAAATATAGTCACCAAAATCAAATGACGCGAAAGAGGTAAATCTTCATCTGTTACAAAGAAACGTTCCGTTTTAGCTTGCATTTTCTCGGCCTGCACCTGTGACCAAGATTTACGAATAGCCTCCCAATCCTCATGCGAGTTTACACTTAAATCCAGTGTAGCCTTCCCACCTTCTGGGATGACTTGATCAGGTTTTTTCTTAGGCGTTTCTTTTTTCTTTGCACTCATATTCTCAACCTTTTTATACTCCGAGCTTACGCTAAAAGTCTTTATACTTCAGTATTTTCAGCTTGCGTGCCATATTGACGCGCTTGTAATTTTCCGATCACTTCATCCTTTGGACCAAACGCAATCAAACGTCCACGATCCACCAAAATCAGTTTATCAACCAAACTCAGCATTGCACCCTTATGGGTAATAAGAAGCACAGTTTTTCCAAGCGTAATTTTTTCCAAGCGCTGTCTCAATCTATTCTCAGACGCAGGGTCCATAGAAGCCGTTGGCTCGTCCAAAACCATAACAGGCGGGTCATAAAGAAGAGATCTTGCAATCGCGACAGCCTGTCTCTGACCACCGGACAGCGCTTCACCACGCTCCCCTACTTGTGTATCAAGCCCCGTCTCTGTATCACTCAAAAATTCAGTTACACCCGCAAGTTCAGCTGCTCTTAAAACCGCACGATCAGGCGCTGTTTCATGCCCCATCGTAATGTTCTCACGCACGCTTCCGAAAAACAGCTGCTCACCTTGTTGAACGCCCCCGATATTACGACGTAGATCACCAGGATCGATTTGTCGAACATCGGTACCATCCACAAGAACAGCGCCACTTTCTGGTTGATACAAATTAAGCAATAACCGCTCTACAGTTGTCTTTCCAGATCCCACAGACCCAATAATACCAACATGATCCCCAGGGTTAATTGTAAAGGTCATTCCGTTAATCGCAGGCCGAGTTTGACCTGGGTAACGGAATACAACATCACGAAATTCAATTTTTCCTTCAACACGTGGAATAGACACAAAATGCTTATCCTTAGGGCGCTCCACCGGTTTTTTCATCAAATCTTCCAATTGATGCAAAGACTGCCAACTTTGGTTAAATCGTGTAAGTAACCCCGCAACCTGCGCAAGAGGAGCCATCGCACGACCTGACAAGATCACACAGGCAATCAACGCCCCCATGGAAATCACACCGTTACTAATCAAATACACACCTGTTACAACAATCGCGGCACTCACAACCTGCTGAATTAGCACAGAATAGTTCAATGCAAACGCAGAAACACGGCGCGCCTTAATAGATGTTTTTGAGGCTTTCTCTGTCAACTCTTCCCACTTACGTTGGGTATGACCTTCCGCCGCCTGTGTTTTAATCGCTTCCAAACCACTGATTGTTTCAAACAACAACGCATTTTTAAGCGCATTTTCATGAAGAGATTCTTTAATAATCTTCTCCATCGGTTTTTGGAACAACCAACCACCACCAATAACCAAAGGCAACGCAATAAGTGGCACAAACGCGATTGGGCCACCAATAATCGCAATAATGATGATAAAGAACAGAGTAAACGGCAGATCAAGCAACGCTGCCATCGTCGCACTCGTAAAGAAATCACGAATAGTTTCAAATTCCCGCATGTTTGCGGCCAATACCCCAGCACTCGCTGGACGCTCTGATAGCTTCATGCCGAGCATTTGCTCAAACAAAGCCGCAGAGATTTTTACGTCGGCCTTTCGACCCGCAACATCAAGGAATAACGACCTTAGATTCTTCAACATAAAATCAAAGGCAAAGGCAATCATCACGCCAAAAACAAGCACCCATAATGTATCAAAGGCTTGGTTCGGAATAACTCTGTCATACACGTTCATAATGAACATCGTACTCGACAATGCTAGAACATTGATCATTACAGAGGCTAAAATCACCTCGCGATAAAGCTTCCAATTTTCTTTCAACGTCCCCCAAAACCAATCACGGGCTTCTTCAATTTCTGCAGGTCCAGCACGATCATCAACACGGGCAATTGGGCGCACAAAAAATGCATAACCTGCATACATGCCTGTAAGCTGCTCAAGAGAAAGAACTTTCTTTTCTTCATCTGTTTCAGGAAACTGCACGTGAAAACGCGCTTCTGGAGTAGGTTTTTTTCGTCCCTTAGAGCGCTTTTTTTGCACATAATCAATCTTCCAGAGGATACATGCCTGTTTTCCCTCCAAAACCAATATACACGGTAGGTTTGGTACAATGGACAAAGCTTCAATCGAACGATCAATTAAGCGTGATTGCAACCCCGCGCGCCCCGAGGCACGACTAAACAACTTAGGAGTAATTCCCGTCGGTGGAATTGGAAGACCTGCTGTTAAAGAATTTACACTGGTACGGCGACCATAATGCCCTGCAAGTAACTTCAGGCACTCAACCAAAGGTTCTTTAACTGCAATACGGTCAGCCTCAAGAGGCCACCCATCTGAAGGATCAACCTCTGACTTTGGAATAGAGCCTTTGCTCTCTTCTGCCTTTGATGCTTGCTCTGATTTTGAATCAGAAACGGCCGCAGAACTATCTTCCGAGGCCGTTTTAGAATTTTCTTCATTCATGATATGTATCCGAAACGATATAGGGTGTTTGTTCGGATTTGATAATATCAGTAATTATCGTCTGGGTCTACCTCAGCTTGATACGCAATATCCATTGTTGGAAGCAATTCACCTTTTAAACTCAAGAGTCTATATACAGCGAACATTTCCAACACTTCATTGTTAAGTGAATTTGAACGAGAAACGAATAATTCATTCTGAGCATCCAAAACATCTAACAAAGTACGGCGGTCTAACTCAAATTGATCCATGTAAGCACGAACAACTTGTTGGTTTGCAGCAGCTTGTGATGTAAATTGCTTCGCACGCTCACCAGCAGCAAGCATTTGCGCCCATGTTTGTCTTACATCATCTTCAATCGCACGCGCCGCATCATTACGACGCTCTTTCGCTTGTGCATGACGATAAACAAATTCTTTAACACGCGCTTTATCAGCACCGCCACGGAATAAGTTCCAATCCATTGTTACAAGTGCTGATGCGGATTCGTCATCTTCCTCAATACCGCCAACATTATCTGTTCTACGCGCCGCTAGCTGAAGGTCAATTTGAGGATAAAGGGTTGAACCCGTTCCACGCCACTCTGCCTCAGCAACATTTACATCTGCTTCAAAGATATCCAAAGTTGGACTATGTGTAAGCGTTGCTTTCACTTCCTCTTCAACATCCGAAGTCAACGCATCAACTGGTGCAACAGGCATTCTCAAGTTACCTGGCATATCACCAACTTCACGGTCATATGATGCTTCCGCGATACGAAGTGCTTCAACAACGTTTGCTTCATTTGCTTTTGACGCGGCTAAACGTGCGCGTACTTGCTCAACATCTGCTTTTGTTGATCGTCCCGCATCCGCGCCATCTTCGATACGTCTAAGAATAGTCACATGTTGCCCAACATTCTCACGTGCAATGTTCAACAATTTACGCTGACGAACAACATCTAGGTAAGCCTCAATAATATCAAGACCAACAAATTCTTCAGTTTCGCGAACACGATGGGATGCAGATCTCACACGATGCATTTGACGATCATTTTCATAAAGCGTTTCGTAACCATCAAAAAGCATTTGCGTCAAAGTCAAACCAACTTGATAACGGTAAAGACTTTCATCATCGCCTGTTCTTGCACGCGTTCCCGCATCATCTGTCCACTCAAAACCTGTATCAGCATCTAAATCAACGGAAGGGTAGTAAAGCGCTTTTGCTTGACGAAGCTCTTCATCAGTCGCACGACGGCTGTTTTCAACAACACCCGCTTCTGGATTGGTTTCAATCCCAACAGCAACAGCTTCTCTCAACGTATCAATTGCGTGCACATCAGCTGCATGAACCGCCGTACCGGCAAAACCACCGACAGTAAGCGCTGTCGTCAACACTAGCGTTTGACATGTTTTCTTAAATATTGTCATGAGAGTAACTCCTTCTTCCCTCTTTTTTCAAAGTCATAAATTATATATTTCTAAAGGCTCGACATAGAAAATATGCCTAAAATTCTTCTATTTATGACCTTTTTCTACCATGAAAGCAAGGGAAAATCATCATAAACCTATCCAATAAACTTTTGTGCCTCAATTCCTTACATACAAAAAACACGCATCAGAGCGTCTTGCAAACTACATATCACGCTGAAAAGCCCACTTCACTTTAGTTGCTTCAGACTCAACATCGAAATACAGTACCAATTGCTTAGTCTTTACAGGGGTTGCACTTTTGGACTCATACCCCATATAAACACTGTCTTCCAATTCCATCCGCGCGCCCGACTGTTGAAAACGCCACCCCACACCGCTAAACAATCTTAAAAGTGCCGACTCACCATTGCGCACCAAAGAAACCCGAACTTTTGGATGAAGGTGAAAACGAATACTTGCCTGATGCGGCGCACCAAGCACCCCGCCATCAAAAAACAAACTATCTTCTCCGCGAATATCTTGTCCTTTTTCAGAAAGATAAACACGGCGCACGTGTTTTAAACCCGCATGTGGCATATAACCGTCATGCATTGCCTCAAGCAAAATCGCCCCCTTTTCGTCACTGCGTTCTGAGATGATTTCTGTCGGACGGTTCTTAATTCCACCATCCAACTTAATATCCATCACATCGCGGTAATCCAAAGACAATGTACTATGTGCCGATGTCCGTCTCAGCGCATCCGCCCATTCCGCGTTTTGCGCATGGGTTCCACAATTCACAACCACACGATCTTTTCCGTGCGAAAATTCAAAAGAAAGTGGAGCAAGATGCGCCTGACGATCAAACGGCGCAGACGGCGCATTTCCTACATCCACCATAACGATGGAACGTCCCTGCGTTAAACGTTCATATCCACTATTTGGAAGACTTTTCACGATCTTCTTATTCTGTCCTGTTTGGTGCAAGATCAAATCAAGGTTCTTTTCATCCCCCTCTTGCGTACCATGAAACACAGCCAAACCCTTATCTATATACCTAAAAAACTTTAACGCCTGCGCCATACGGTCAATCGCAAGCTGTACCCCCTCAGGAAAGGGCTGATTTACATCTTGATACAGCCGCCGTAAATCAAGACAATGCTTCAAAACATCAACAAGGCGTTGCGGGCTTCTACTTATATGCCCCCCGTCTTGTAAAACTTGAACATCCAGCGCGAGCAAAAGATTTTGCTCGCCTGTATCAACCCATTCTACATGGTCCTCAAGGCACAACGCCGCTGTAATTAAACTACAAGATTCATAAAAATAATCTTTCGTTCCTGATATGTTTACAAGCCCACCTGAAATTTTCTTATATAAATACGATCCGTCACGCATAATTAGGTATGAAACCAAAGATTGATAATTTTCCGAGGCACTAGCGCCATGAAAGTCATAACTTTGCAACAATGCCAAAACACGCCGCGCGACAACCGCACTTTCAGAAAACGCACTACCATTTTGAGACTTCCTTTTGGAAGACCTATACTTATCAAGCCAGCTTGCAACCAAGATACGCGCACTTTGCCGCGCCTGATCTCCACCAATGGCTTTTAGATCACATAGCCATGAAAAATTATGGCGTGTAACACAATTCTCAACAGACCAAAACGCCTCCACAGCCGCTTCAAACCCTGCTGGATACTGAACCAATCCACTTAAAAGCCACTGCCCTGTATCAGGTTTCGTTGTCCAAGGGTCATGTGGCCATACCTGTATAGGAGACGACACAGGCACAACAGACCGCTTGCTTTTCAGCAATGGTCTAACCTGTGAAACCAGCGTTTGTACCGCTGTTTTTCGCTCCTCGCGAGGTCTGGACATTGGATTTATTCCCCCCGTATCGCTTTAATATTTTCTGCGTATTTAGAAGGACCACCTTTAAACGTTGCACTTCCCGCAACCAAAACATTAGCGCCCGCCGCAATGACATCGCGCGCAGTTCCTGGGTTAACGCCTCCATCAATTTCAAGATCAATATCACGCCCCGTTGCATCAATCATTTTTCGAACATCGGCAATCTTATCATTTAAAGGAATAAACTTCTGTCCACCAAACCCAGGGTTCACAGTCATAACAAGCACAAGATCGACCAGATCCATTACATGCTCTAAAGCCGATACTGGCGTGGCGGGATTAAGCGCAAGACCTGCTTTTTTACCCATCGCACGAATAGATTGTAAAGAACGGTGATAGTGCGGTCCTGCCTCAGGATGAATGGTAATGATATCTGCACCTGCATTGGCAAAACTTTCCAAATAAAGGTCACATGGCGAAACCATCAAATGAACATCAAACACTTTGGCAGAATGAGGGCGCAGAGCCTTCACAACATCTGGTCCAATCGTAATATTTGGAACATAATGCCCATCCATCACATCAATATGGATATAATCCGCACCCGCCTCATCAATGGCGCGCACCTCTTCTCCAAGACTTGCGAAGTCAGCAGAAAGAATTGAAGGAGCGATTTTTACACTCATAACAGAGATCCTTTTTTATAATATTTCTCACATGAAAATCGGGCGAACACCCGACACCTATACTATAGCAGAACTTTAAACATAATGTCGAGCTTATGCGGTACGCATCGCTTTGCCTTTTCTTCTCACAAGAAGAAACAGAGCAACGCCCCAATCACTTGCCATTAAGAACAACGGGTACAGAAGCGTACTAAATTGTGGGTCTGGCACGGCGAACAATGCGAGAAAGTAACGTAACCCTGCCCAAAAATAAGACACAGGTGGCTCCCCCCAAGGGTCATTCCACGATTTTCGGATGGTTGGATAATAACTCAATATATCAATGACAATCACAACAAACAATGCAAACAATGGGTTGTCTGTTAAGAGCCAAACAGGCACAGCCAAAAGAGCCCCAATAAAAGCAACCCAATCACTCCGTGTAATCTTCTTTTCACCGACAAATAACGCCACAAAAGCAATAAACAAACATGTCGAAGCAACAACGGTTAAAACCCAAGCTGATGGTCCTCCATCAAGTTGAAATTGCGCATAAGCACCAATACCCGTGACCAGCCCCCAATTAAACCAACTAAACACATGGGGCTTGGTTTCTTTCTTATAAATTGACCATAAATATGTTCCATATCGAATGACCGAAACCACAATCGCCAAAAAAGCAAAAAGAACAAACCGATCAACAGAAATATCTGGCATAAACTATGCCTTCACCAAGCGCGCGACATAGAACCCATCCATACCACCACTTGTAGCAAGATGAGATGGTAAGATGCGAAGATCACCATTGGCATCAATCATTTCTGACAAACCACCAATTTCTTCTGCACGAATTGGAGAACGACTATAATCTGGATGAGCAGATAAAAAGGCATCAACCTGCTTTTCACCCTCCTCCTTGAACAATGAGCATGTACAATAAATAAGTATTCCACCAGATTTCAACATACCCGAGGCATTTTCCAAAAGACGTGCCTGCGTATTGGCTAAAGACTCCAAGTCTTTCGGCTGTTTAAGCCACGCAACATCTGGGCGTTTTCTAAGCGTCCCTGAGGCTGTACACGGCGCATCCAAAAGCACTGCATCCAACGGTTCACGTGGTGTCCAAACCCCTGCATCCGCAGCCTCTGTAACAACCTTATCCTTAACGCCCAAACGCTCCATATTCTCATTGAATCGTACTATTCTGCGCGCTGAACGATCAAGCGCGATTACCTCCGCACCCTGTGTTACAAGTTGCGCCGTCTTCCCACCAGGCGCGGCGCACAAATCAACAACCTTCTTACCCGTTAAATCACCAAACAACTTTGCAGGGATCGCAGCCGACGCATCTTGCACCCACCAATGCCCCTCAGCAAAACCAGATATTTGGTCAATTCGGCCACCTGCTTCTACACGCACAGTATTGGTTGGAAGCGTTGTTCCACCCAAATTCTTTTCCCAATAATCTAGATCAGCTTCATTTTTAATTGTTAGATCTAGGGGCGACTCGTCCATATTTGCTTGCGCTATTTCAACCGCATTGCGAATGCCATAATCTTCAATCCACTTAGCAAGAATCCACTCTGGTGTATTCAAGCGAGGGATATCTTGTTTCGTTGTCCATTCTTTTCCAGCACGGCTAATCTTACGAAGCATCGCATTCACAAAAGCCTTTTGGCGCGACAAGCCAGAGTCTCCTGCTAATGTAACCATAGTATTAACAGCGGCATAGCTTGGAACTTCCATAAAAATCAACTGACACACACCAAGCCTAAGAATGTTATGAAGTGCTGGCGGTGATATTTCCTGTCCCTGCTTAGATTGTGCACGACGAATTAAATCGTCAATTTGTCCTAATCGACGCACTGTTGTCGTCACCAGCATTTTAACGAAGCCACGATCGCGCGCATCCTTCAACGAGATAAACCCATTGCTATTATCAAATGCCTGATCCAATGGCTGGTTCTTGTCAAAAACCGTCTGCATCAATTGCATCGCAATTTTGCGCGTTTCTAATGCATTATCTGGTAAGTTTTCACTCTCTTTTGGGGCTAGCTCAGTCATATTTTCTCATCAATAATTTCTTGTTCTAATTCATGGGCATAATCAATCAATGTTGCATAAATATGGCGCACAACGGATGGCTTAATGTCATTCAATTTTGCCAACTCTTCTGCTTTATCCAAAACCACCTGCATACGTTCTGGACGCACTACAGACAAACCATTTTCATGCTTTGACTCTGCGACCTTACGTACAATTTGGACACGGTGTCCAAGTAAGCGTACAATTTCTTCATCAAGCACATCAATCTGATCACGGAACGGCTTTAATACATCATCATTCATTTGATTATGTTCCCTCTCTAAGTTATACAGACACTATGACAGATAAGAATAAAGCACCAGAAAAAGATCACATAGACTCAGATCAAGATGTATCAACCAAAAAACCAGAAACACCCGTAAAAGAAATCAACGGACGTGGCGGATTAGAACCCACACGATATGACGACTGGGAAATCAAAGGGAAATGTGTAGATTTTTAAACCTAAATCAACACTACCGTATTCACATAACATTGATTTAAAACAATAAAACATTAATGCTGAGGCAAAGGAGATTCCAATGCCTCTACATCTACACGCAAACAAAATCTGGATTATTGACGATAACGAAATCATCGGGAATATCGTATGTGATTACTTCCGACTAAACACACCACATACCCCACATTATTTTAATTCCGCCATTAAGGCTCAGAAAAAGCTCAGAAAGGAAAAACCAGACGTAATTTTGCTCGATTGGATCATGCCAAAATGCTCTGGACTGGACTTCATCGAAATTCTAAAAAAAAACAAGCGTACCGCTGACATTCCTATTTTTATGCTGACAGGATTAAAGTCAGGGCAAGAATTTGAAATCGCCTGTAAAGCCGCCAAATTCAATGGCTATTTCACAAAACCCGTAGACCTTCCTTTAATAAGAAAAAGGCTAGATTATTTCTTTAGCCAGCGCTCAGAGAATAAACAAAACAAGTAACGAACCCTTCATAACGTCCACATCATCACAAGGTTAGTATCCATCACTATACACCCGTGTGTTTGCACGTTTTTGCTATGAACAAGAAAGCGTTAGGTGATAAAATTACGAATGTAACTTGTTTACATTTATACGAGGGGATCAGATGCAAGACTCAAGCTTACATAAACAACAACTATCTTCTATCTTACACTCTGTCGGTGAAGGAATTTATGGGGTAGATGAAAACCTAATCACGACTTTTTTCAACCCAGAAGCTGAAAAATTATTGGGATTTACCGCCGAAGAAATGATAGGAAAAAAACAGCATAAGCTCACACACCATACAAGGACAGATGGCACAAACTACCCCGCGGAAGAATGCCTAATGTACATGTCGGTTAAAGATGGAAAGACTCGCCACGTTACGGACGAACTCTTTTGGCGCAAAGATGGGACAAGCTTCATGGCAGAATATACAGCCTCCCCCATGAAGGATGAAAACGGCACCGTCATAGGAGCCGTCGTTGTTTTCAGAGACGTGACCCAACGCAAAGAGCTTGAACGCGCCCTCATAGAAGCACGCAAAACTGCTGAAGATGGAGCTAATGCCAAGAGTGAGTTCCTTGCAAATATGAGCCACGAAATCCGCACACCCATGAACGGCATTCTTGGCACCGCAAGCTTAATGCGAGACACAAACTTGTCTGAACAACAACAAAAGTACCTGAAAATTATTCGTAGCTCGTCAGAATCTCTTCTTCAGATCATCAACGACATTCTTGATTTTTCAAAAATCGAAGCAGGAAAACTAGATTTTGAAATTCAGCCTTTTGACCTCCACGTTCTTATGGAAGAGATACGTAGCATAATGTCAATCCAAGTTAAAAAGGGTGTGGATTTTCAGATCAATATAAATCCAGACATCCCGCGCTATATTCACGGAGATCCTGGACGTATCCGGCAAATTCTTTTTAATTTAACCAGCAATGCCGCTAAGTTTACTGACCAAGGACACGTCAAAATTTCTATTGAAAGCCTCGGAGAGAACGATGGAAAACATGGTCTACTAGTCACTCTCAAAGACACAGGAATTGGCATTGCCGAAGACAAAAGGAAGCATATTTTCGAAAAGTTCAATCAAGCAGATCGCTCAACCGCTCGACGGTTTGGAGGCACAGGCTTAGGACTCGCAATTTGTGAAAAACTCGTTGAGAAAATGGATGGAGAAATTGGGGTTGAAAGCACTGTGGGAGTTGGCTCTAAGTTTTGGTTTACTATGTTTATCGAACCCGCAAACGTCAAAGAAATTGAAGATGAATGGCATCACAGTGATAAAGTAAGACTCAAAAACATTAAATTTGATCAACCTCAAATTCTCATCGCCGAGGACAACCCAACAAACCAAATGATTGCCACCGCAATTTTGGAGCAATATGGGTGCGTAATTACACCAGCAAACAATGGAAGAGAAGCCATTGAACTTTTAAATAAAGGAAACTTCGATTTGATCTTTATGGATTGTCAAATGCCAGAAATGGATGGATACGAGGCAACAGGAAGAATTAGAAGACACGAACGAGAACGACATCTTCCACATATGCCAATCATTGCCTTTACTGCCAACGCCATGAAAGGAGACCGCGAACACTGCATAACCGCAGGTATGGATGATTATGTGTCAAAACCAGTAAAGAAAGAGAACCTCGCCGCGGTACTCCTAAAATGGCTCCCCGAAGACCGCCAACTAGCTGGATAAGAAATGGTGCGCCCTACAGGATTCGAACCTGTGGCCTTTGGCTCCGGAAACCAACGCTCTATCCGACTGAGCTAAGGGCGCATACAAAAAAGACAGTGGGTTTTGATACCACTGCCTTTCATATTATTCAATGCCTATAGTGATTTGTATTTACAAAAAACTATGCAGCATTTGCGGCCTTTGATGCACAACCTGCAGTGATGGACTGTTCAGTTTCACCAACAGTTTGCGCTGATACTTGTTGCGCAAGATCACCAAAAGAGACAACACCAACAAGGCGCTTATCACGATTAACAACAGGGAAACGACGAACCTTAACCTCTGACATATTTTGGCAGATTTCCTCCGTGCTTTGGTCTTCATAACAATAATATGTCTTTTGAGTCATGACATCACGTGCCGTTGCTTCAGCTGGATTTCTCCCCTGTGCTGTTGCACGTACTGTAATATCGCGATCAGTGATCATACCGATCAAGCGATCATTTTTCCCAACAGGCAAAAAACCTAAATCTTGCTCTGCCATAATTTGAGCAGCAGCTTGAAGTGTTGTTTCTGGAGTAATAAATTGTGTGTTAACTGACATCACATCTTTAATTTGTGTCATGACGATCCCCTTTCGTAAAAATTTCTCAAAAATAATATAGAAAGTATAAAACCATAAATACCATACGAGCACAAATAAGATGCCTCTAATACAAGACCTGTCAAACTCAACGCTATACCTAGCCTTGGCGCGTCATTTGTAAAAACACATCCTCAAGATCACTTTCATCAGTCGTTATATCATTGATGAAATAACCTGCCTTTTGAATTGCGTCTATAAACTCACCCACAGGTTGCTCAGACGGCGCATAACGCAAAGATAACGTACGCTTACCCTGTTGTTCAGGGTTAAAACCTTCTAAACGTTTTGGGATTTCAGAAATATCTCGATCCAAGACAAACTTTACTTCCTTGTTTTCAATAGTACGAAGAAGGCTTTCTGTATCATCATGTGCAATAATTTTACCATGATTAATAATCGCAATACGATCACACATTTCCTCCGCTTCTTCCAAATAATGTGTTGTCAGCAAGATCGTAACACCCTGCTTGTTTAGTTCTCGTACATTTTTCCAAAGCTGTTGGCGCAACTCAATATCAACACCCGCCGTTGGCTCATCCAACACTAAAATTGGAGGTTGGTGTACCATAGCTTTTGCCACCATAAGACGGCGACGCATCCCACCAGAAAGCCCTCGTGTATACGATTCTGACTTATCCAATAATCCGACAAGGTTCAGGATCTCTTTGGTTTTACGCTCTGCCTTTGGAACACCAAAAAACCCAGCTTGAATATCCATGATTTGTGCTGGTGTAAAAAACGGATCAAAGTTTGTTTCCTGTGGCACAATTCCAATAGACGCCTTTGCTTGGCGCTCATTTTCATCTAAGTCACTATTCCATATGCGCACAGATCCAGAGCTTTTCGACACAAGCCCCGCAAGGACATTAATCAATGTCGATTTCCCCGCACCATTTGGTCCCAAAAGTCCAAAGACACACCCTCTAGGGATCGCCAAGTCTATATTCTCCAATGCCTTCTTCTCTGGTGATTTTCCAGACGCAGCATAGGTTTTATTCAAGCCTTTAATCTCGATTGCCAAATCTGGCACACACTCTGAATTTGTATCTAAACTTTCACTCATGACATCCCCTTATATTGACCGTGATCTAACATATACGACTTAAATCCTTCGCCATCCAGCCAAGTACGCGCTGCCTCATTCCCCTTTAAGTAAACCTCCCAAAAAGCAAGTGAACTCCATTTAATAAGGTCTTCTTGAACTTCTCGTTTTGGATTAAAGGCTAGTTTTCCTCGGCTTCCTGTAAAGACCATATGGTCACCATCTTCTATAATCAACAGATGCTTCTCTTTTGCCCCCGCATGTTCAAACGCTGGCATTCTATATTTATAATCCTTACCAGAAATCGGGCTATCGTCTTCTGTTCCTGTCATAAAGAATAACGGAATATCCATCGGTGTGAAAATTTCAACAGGATCAATCTCCACCAAATGTGTCATAACGGAAAAACTATAGAGCACACCCGCTTTAAAGCGATCCTCTCTATAAGATGTCATTTTTTCATCTTCATTCGGAAACAACTGCCCTGCCATTACTTGCGATGTTAACGCCCCAAAGGAATGTCCCGATATTCCCAAACGATCATAATCAATCTGATCATGAATAAGCTCATGCCCTTTCTCTAAGGCAGGAATCTGATCCAACAAAAAAGGAATATCTTGATAACGATTTAAGGTTGTCTCTCGTGTAATCGTGCTCGCGCGGATAACATCCCACGGATGCCCAGGTTTACCCTCCCACAAGGAAGTATCCGTTCCGACATGTTGCACATGCATTACAAAATATCCATACTCAACAAGAAAGCGGCTGATGAAACCTGCTCCATCTCGACCACCGCCCAAACCATGCGACCAGATAATAAGTGGACGTTTTCCAAGTTTTGGATTATTTATCCCATAAATTTTATATGGTACGACACGATTATCTCGGGAAGCATCAACACACTCTCCTTTAACAATAGAAACTCTACCTTCTTGTTTTTGCACAAAATTATTCATAAACGACACATATCACTTTCTATTTCCCTCGTGATATGCGTAAAACGCATACCAGCTATACAAACAAAGAACTTTATTTTTACCCAAGATAAAATTATCTATAACTCAACTGTAACGGATAACGACGATTATAGAGGTGTGTTGTTAAACGAAATTACAGAAAAAACAATAAGTTTAGATTTCCCCTCCCCCACAGGAAAAGGTATGGCTCTCTCAGATCTACGATCAGAGAGACCTATCTTTCCTGTATCTTTTTTATAGCACGACATAATGATACAACGCTCACCTATTCATAGGAAAGCGTTACAGAGCGTAATATGAACAATTATAAAAGTTATTTCTTTTTACGGAATTGATCCAGAGACACAACTTCACCTTTTGCATCTTCTTCCTTCGGCGCTTCTGCTTTCTCACCATCATCAGGGCCACCACCATCTGGATCTGGAAGATCACCACCTTGCTCATGCTCAAGCGGCTGGAACTGTAACGCGAAGTTTACTGATGGGTCTGCAAAAATACTAATAGCAGGTAACGGGATAATAAGCTTTTCAGGCTTATTATTAAACGACAATGATACTTGGAAGATTTCATCATCAACATACAAATCTTCAAACTGAAATTGTAATACAATGGTCATCTCACCAGGATAGCGATCACGCAAATAATCAGGAATTTTTACGCCTGGAAAATCCGTTAAAAAAGTAATGTAGAAATGGTGATCTCCAGGTAGGCCGTTCTCAACAACCTCTTGTACAGCATCACGAACCACACTTCTAAGTGCGCCCTCAACCATTTTATCATATCTAAGTGTGTCGTCTTCAGTCATCATTATCTATTCGTTGCAAATTTATAGGGGTAAAAGCAAGTATTCTTTTCATTATTTCGCGTTATCATCGCACGGTCATATAAAATATCCAGCCTTTTTTATAGAGACTCCCCGCTTTTATTCTCTTATCCAAGAACAAGCCCCATAGAATAGGACTTAATCTAACGCCTTAAGCTTTTTAAGCATAAGATCTGCCGCACCCATTTCACCATTTTGAAGGTGTAACTGCGCCATGGTATTGTAACAAACCTTCACCGAGCTCTTATCCCGTCGACACCAACTCATACCATCGTTCAAAACATCTATGGCCTTATCAAAGGCCTCTCTTTTCGAATAACGACGCACAAGCCACAAACGCGCGTCTAAGTACTTTGGGTTATACTTCAACGCAAGCTCAAGATTTCTATCAATGTCCCCATACGCCAACTCATTATCGGTCAATACACGCACCAAGCCTGCACGATCTGAAAACACACCCGCTGCACGTGGATTTAACGTCTCTGCTTTCACTAGCATGGCCTCAATCTGTGTAACACGTTGTTTTTTCTCTTCACGCATCAATATATCAAGATCATATTCAAGCATTGAGATTTGAACGGGGGCAGCCAAAACATAGGGCAGATAATTCAATCCAAACGATGCCTGCTTCGCATAATTAACATGCATTGAGAACGCATCCATATTAGAGAGCCGGGAATACTGCATGGCTTTCTTCGTATGATAATTGGATACAAAAGGAATAAGTACAATAAGGGAAAGTAACACAGAGACATTTATAAAAGAAAAAATAAGCCGTGCATTGGACAGCGTATCTGCCTTGGGAATCCCTCGTGAGTGCATCTCCTGTCCCAACGCGCATGATGTTGCCACACTCCATACTGCAATCAGAAATCCTGATAGGAATAGAATAGGAATGATATGCAGATTAAACGACACATGCGCATGCATCACCATCGCACCAAGCGCACAAAACGAAAGCACAATTTCCGCTCTCAATTTCTGATCACGTACAACGCGGAGTGCTTTCCACGTCCGTAAACAAATGGCAACAACAAACATATAAAACAAAACAAATGAAGCAATACCCATTTCTGCCCAAAACTGAAGCGGATCATTATGCGCAGTTATTCCTGCCGTAAAATCATTGGCGGATCGGTGCTCCGCATAAAAATCAGGAAATGTCCCAATTCCTGTTCCAAGCCACATATGATCTTGAATAATTTTCCATGTCCCGCTCCATATATCTCCACGTGCCCATAGCAATGAATGATCACCAGCCACCGTATTGGCTGTTGCCACTAACGCCATATTATCTGGGCGCACACCTGTAAACGTAATCAAAGCAATCAACCCAATAAGCACAGCAGAAAAAACAGCCATTTTTCGTACAGATACGAACTGACCAATCTCTTTTCTAAGCATAAACATCGCAATAAGGAACAATACGATAAACGCCCCCAGCGCGCCCCTACTTCCCGTTGTCACCAAACCTAATAAAATAAGAACGAAAGAAAGCGCTGAACCCTTAGAGCTGGTTTTGAGCCACTGACCCAAAGCAAGAAAGGCTCCTAAAGAAAAAACAGCCCCTAAACTATTCGGATTTTTCAAAGGCCACTGCACACGACCATGGTAGAGCATTTCAGGCATCATATAATATTGGATCAGCGCCGCAACGGACAAAGCACTTAATATGATGAGAATAACCACAGTGGTAAAATTTTTCTTCACTTCATAATCTTCTCCATCACCGATGAAAAATAAGACGCTTAACGGAAGGCACGAAAACACCCAAAATTGGACTATGCTTACCCAAGGGATTTGAGACCAAAAAACACTCCCAAATGCCACCGCCCAAAAAAGCGCCAAAATAAAGAGTGTTTTATCTTTCGAAACCACCCAAAACCCTTTTCTAATCCCAACAAAAGCAGCAACCAATCCTGATAAAATAAGGAATACAATAGCCACACCAACCATTTCACCCTGATAAATAGGCAAAAAAGTAAAGCTAAGAATAAAGGCGATAAGCCAAAAAAAATGAGATATGTGACGTAAAAATATCATGCATTCATCATACATTCATCACACCAAAAGGCACGAGATAAAAACTTACAATGCAGGAGGAATCTCTTTATAATCATGATCACCCTGCCCCATAGCTTGCTCTATAATATTATTGTCCTCAACCTCCATACCGAAGTGCTGTGGGTTCTCCATAATATCTGTATATGCTTTTTGGACCTGTGATGACTGATTGTCAAAATTTGCATCTATGTACTCCATAGACTCCACAGAAACACGCCTACTATCCGTAGACACAACACCACGATCAGCCATATTCGCTTGGTGCCGATGGAAATGCAGGAATGTTTCTTGATCCATTCCTGCATTTTCAGTAAATTCGGTATTAAGCACAGACCCATCCGTACTTTTAGGGATGTCTGCTCCACCATGCCCCTTGGCATAACTTATAGTTGCAGAGGGACTCTTAGAAATTCCTGTAGCGACCATTGCATTTAATCGAGACGTATCCATATTCTGGATATCATCTATCATCTGCTCAGCGCCTTCGACGACTTTGTGGTAATGATCTACGGCATCATCTGCCAGAGCCTCAACCTCATCAAAAAAATCTCCCATACGTCACTTTCCATCCAAAAGGTAAAATCTATAAAAATTTTAGCTGAGAATGATTAATAATCAGTGAATATGGTAAATAAATAACGATAAAAAAGGGAAATAAAAGTGGGTCCGTTCTGTTGCGAGGTGGACCCAGACCCCACCTACCATTGTCTAGATGATAGGAATTGAATTGTAGCTACTACCTACCTAATAAATTAGGCAGCGATAGCTTCACGAACTGCGAAGTTATCATTTGCTACGACTTGGTTATCGTTTGCATTTATAATGCTTAGCCCTGTATCGAAGGAACTATCTCGAACGCCGCTAAATGTCTTTACTACGTGTGTCGATCCTGTTTCGGCCCCATCACAAAAAGACAAACATTAAGCCCTTCTTCTTATGGTGGAGCCGCCGGGCACTGCCCCCGGGTCCACGCCGCTTATTCCACAACAGCGTTTAGCGTCATAATCACCGAAGTGATAAGCCCATTATAGAGCAAAAGCATCACTAAAAGCTAGTATTATATTCTCTAGTGATTTGTATTAATTTTTAATACAAATCGTACCGAGCAACTGCGAGGTATGAGGCGTCTCGTATAAGCCTACATAGCATTTGAACGCAGTTATAAATGCAATTAATAACGCCTAAAAATTACTCTGAAAAAGGGTATTTGATTGGATCGTGATACTGGTAGTCAGTCACTTTAAAATCATCCGTTGTTACCCATGTTTCGATATCTTCCAACGTCTTAATATCTGGATTGATTTCTAATTGAGGTGATGGATATGGCTCGCGCTTCAATTGCACATCGCGCATCATCGGTAACTGATCCTCATAGATGTGACAATTCACAAGGCGGTGATACGCCGTCTTTGCGTTTTTGCCAGTAATCTGCGCAATTAAAGCAAGAAGAACGAAAACTTGAACCTGATTAAAGTTTAGTCCCAAAGGCACGTCACAGCTACGCTGATATGATGTTAAATATAGATCATCGCCCAACAAAGAAAATGTGTGGGTATGCATACATGGACGCAAACATCCTAGATGGAACTCTCCAGGATTATAAAAAGACAAAATTTCACCGCGGTCATCGATTCCATTTGTTAAATTATCAACAAGCTTTTTAAGCTGATCGACACTCCCACCGTCTGGCTTAGCCCATCCGCGCCCTTGCACACCGTAAACTCGCCCCATGTCATCTTCACCTTTACGGTTCGGATTCTCTAGCCAAGCCTTTGTTTTATTCGCATTCGCATTCCAAGTATTACACCCGATCTCGCGAAATTGTGCGGCATTATCATAACCACGCAAATACCCTAGAATCTCCGCAATAGCAGCCTTGTAAAAGCTTTTTCTGGTTGTAACCAAAGGGAATTGATTGCCTTCAACATCATATTCAAGAGACGCATCAATTACAGTAAGACAACGTTTTCCAGTTCGTTTGTTTTCTACCCATACGCCGTCATCAACGATGCGACGACAAAGATCAAGATATTGCTCCATTTACGATTCCTACTCTTTTACTAGCGGTTTTTACACTAACTTTACTATGGTAAGGTGTTGACTATATTCAAGTTCTATTTAGGATAATTGTCAACTGTTAAAGCACGCAACATCATGTAAAAAGGATCATTATACAATGAAAGAAAAAGCTATCAAAGTTGCTGCAATTGTTGCGATG
>JQIA01000250.1_pt1 | contig 25784 bp, 27 predicted proteins | sample 811431 | NCBI WGS metagenome assembly JQIA01 (sample SAMN02998118, study PRJNA258478) | marine sediment metagenome | biome: marine; feature: seafloor; material: sediment; isolation source: oil-polluted sediment collected from 3 locations (0.5 km, 0.7 km and 0.9 km)... | place: USA: Gulf of Mexico ...
TGGACATTAATGTTTCGCCAGCCCCTTCATCAAAGTAGGGTTCTGTCCATTGAGGACTTTCTATTTGTTTAGCTTGTAAGTACCAGTTTTTTTGACGAAAGTTATAAGACTCACTGGCTAGGTTTACAAAGTTTAAGTTGTCCTCGTTGCGGAAGAAATAAGAGGCATAAGGCTTAGGTTCGGTTTCTATAACATTTGTTTCAACAACAACAGCCATACCATAAGCGTCTTCGTTTTGTTGCATCGCCGTTGCTACCATTGATTCAAGCTTTTTTTGTGAAGGGGAAACCTGTGTGACTAATGCGGCGGTTAAATTTGCCTGGTGTTGTAACCGGTCTAGCATGTCTGAGGCTTTAGTTTCACTGGCTGAGACCTCAAGTTCTGCTAATTGGCGTAATTGCAGGTTGAGTAAATTGCTAGTAAACCAGTAATCATAAGTGCTAACGACGGTGAAAATGGCGGTCACACTTAATGCGACCCAGAGTATCATCCTGGTTGTTAAGCTATTTTTCATTTATTAAGGCGTCCTCAAACAGCATTCAATCAATGGCTATGTTCTAGTTTAGAGTATATGAATGATTTCATAGATAATATGTTAAAATTTGCAATAGTCAGTGTGTTGTTTGTTTACTGTTGCCTTTGCATTATTTACTACCCACTGATTTCTCAAGACAAAGTAGATAAGAAGGCTATACTTGAGAGTAAACGCATTTAATTAAATAGTAATTAAGTAGTCATGATGAAATTAGCGTGTGTGCGGGTGCTTAAAACCTCTTTTGGCTTTCTGTTCCTATTAGCCATAACTCTCCGAATCGGATATGCAGAAAACTCAATTACTGCTCATGAGTTGGCCGCAAAAAAGTGGTTAAAAAATGAGTTCAATGTGTCTACACTTTCCCCAGAAGAACAAATGGAAGAGATGCGTTGGTTTACCCAAGCGGCTAAACCCTATAAAGGCATGACTATTAGAGTGGTGTCTGAACGAATAGACACCCATGTTTATGAATCAAATGTAATCGCCAGAGCATTTAGTGAAATCACCGGTATTCATGTTATTCATGAATTAACGGGCGAAGATGATGTTATTAAAAAGCTGCAGACGCAGATTCAAACAGGCGTTAATCTTTATGATGCTTATATAAACGATAGTGATTTGATTGGCTATCACTATCGTTCTGGCCAGGCCGTTGCGTTAAGTGATTATATGGCTGGAGAAGGAGCCTCAATAACATTACCGACTTTGGATCTTGATGACTTTATAGGTATTTCATTTACAGAAGCGCCAGATGGTCGGTTGTATCAATTACCTGATCAGCAGTTTGCTAATCTTTATTGGTATCGCCATGACTGGTTTTCTCGCCCCACGCTAAAAAAACAATTCAAAGCACTTTATGGGTATGAGCTAGGGGTGCCTGATAACTGGAGTGCTTATGAGGATATTGCCGAGTTTTTTACTGTCCATGTAAAGGAGCTTGATGGGCAGCGGGTCTGGGGACATATGGATTACGCTAAAACTGATCCTTCACTAGGCTGGCGCATGTCAGATGCTTGGCTTTCTATGGCCGGCGCTGGAGATAAAGGCTTACCTAATGGATACCCTGTTGATGAATGGGGTATTCGGGTTATTGGTTGTCAGCCTGTAGGCGCGTCAGTAAAACGGGGTGGGGCACTTGACGGTCCTGCTGCGGTTTATGCTGTGAGAAAGTTTGTTGAGTGGCTTGATAAATACGCCCCCCCTGAAGCAAAAAATCTAAATTTTACTGAAGCCGGTGAGTGGGTTGCAAAAGGGAATATTGCACAGCAAATTTTTTGGTACACAGCATTTACAGCCTCATTAACAGATGCTTCTCTTCCTATTGTTAATGAGGACGGTACACCCAAGTGGCGAATGGCTCCTTCACCCCATGGCGCATACTGGGACGAAGGTATGAAGCTAGGGTATCAGGATGCGGGCTCGTGGACACTGCTGAAAAATACGCCACCAAAACGTAGGGATGCTGCTTGGTTGTATGCCCAGTTTGCCGTTTCAAAATCAATATCATTGAAGAAAACATTGGTGGGTTTAACCCCTATTCGAGAGTCGGATATTATGTCTGATGCGATGACCGAAAGGGCACCTTATCTGGGTGGGTTGGTTGAGTTTTACCGTAGTCGTGGGCGAGATGTATGGACACCAACAGGGGCTAATGTTCCTGACTATACAAGGCTTTCTAGCTATTGGTGGCAGTTTGTGTCGCGAGCGGTTGAAGGGCAATTGACCGTCGTAGATGCAATGCATAAAATGGCTGAAGCGATGGATGCCGAAATGCAATTGATGGCGGAGGAATCAGACTTACAGTGTAAGCCGGTTCTTAATGAAATAGAGCCTGAAGAGGTATGGCTAAAGCGTGACGGTGCGCCTAAAGCGATGCGCAATGAGAGCCAAAAAGGAAAAACGTTAAGTTATGACGAGGCAATTCGTGTTTGGCAATAGCGGAAAGTGTGCCGAAGTGAGCTGTTTATTTAGCTTATATCGTCGCTGGTGGGTGGCATTTTTGTCTTTGTTTCTACTTTCTTCTGCGAGTTTTGCCATAGAAAAGCCCTTAACCCTTGTTACGTTCATTGAAAAACCACTTATTGACCAGCAAAACGGGGTGCCTTCTGGTGTGGTTGTTGATGTTGTAAAAGCGTTATTTCGTCAGGCTGATATCCCTTATAAACTTCGTTTAATGCCTCCTAAACGGGCAATCCTGATGACTAATCAGACTAATAGTTATTGTGTGTTTCCTATTGAGCGAAGTCAGGAGCGGGAGGTTAAGTATCAGTGGGTGAGCCCTGTACTTATTTCAAGGCATGGTTTATACGGACACCCTAACAAGCCAATAGAACTTAAGACACTGGAAGATGCAAGGCCTTATAAACTGGGGAGTTATCTTGGTAGTGGTGTGGGAGAATACTTGGAAAGCTTCGGTTTTAACGTTGAATATGCTGGGCGCAATGAGCTGAATGCTCGAAAGCTATTAAAGAACCGTATTGATCTATGGGTTTCTGATACTGAGTCAGCAAAATATTTAATTAAACATGAGGGTTTACCCTTAAATGCACCTGAGTTGGTTTTTTTTACAACGGTTAGGGCAATGGCCTGTAACCTATCTGTCGACCCTGATGTGGTGAAAAAATTGCAAAAAACGGTTACTGAAATGTATCGCAACGGAGACGTTGAAAAAATTTATAAATCCCTTAATTGACTTACCTTTGTTTTCTGGATTAATATGATTTAAGTGTCCTCGATATGGGCATTGTAAGTAAACATACACTTTAAATTGATAGCCAATACTTAAATGAACGTACTCTTTGTCAAACAATGCCTAGCGATTATGCCGTGGCGACTCGTCTCTCGACGAGTCGGTCAATGGCTGCGTGTTGGGTGTGTTACGAGGAGTCTCTATATAGAGTAATTAAGGCAATTAGCTTAATTTAAATATCGTAATTCATAAAAGACCGCAGCGTTCAGCTTCGGTCTTTTTTTTTGGAGAAATAAAATGTCTATCCCTGCAGCTTATGCTGCCGTTGTTATTGTTTGGTCCACAACCCCCTTGGGGGTCGTTTGGAGTAGTGAAACTGTGCCGCCTGTTATGGCTGCTTTATTGCGTATGTCTATTGCGGCAGTGGTGGGCTTACTGATATTGAAGTGGCGACGTATTCATCTACCGTGGAACAAACAGGCAATGTATGTGTATGGGTGTTCCGTATTAGGTATTTTCGGGGCTATGCTTTGTACATATTTAGCTGCGCGGACTATTTCTTCAGGCTTAATATCCGTGATATTTGGCCTGTCACCCTTATTCTCAGGTTTAATTGCTCAGCGAATTTTAGGTGACTCATCGTTTACCAAAATGCGTTGGTTGGCGACATTTATTGCAGTAGCAGGTTTGGTTGTAATCTGTGCTAATGATGTGATGAATACTGATAATGGCTGGAGTGGCATTGCTCTGGTTCTTACTGCGGTTATTCTATTTAGTGTTAGTGGTGTATTGGTAAAACGAAGTGATTTACGCTTGCACCCTTTTGCTACAACAGTAGGGGCTTTATTATTGTCATTGCCACTTTATGGAATAATGACAATCATTATTGATACGCCGATTGTTGTGACTGAATGGGGGGCAAGGTCGATAATGGCGATTGTGTACTTGGCGCTATTTGGGTCGCTTGTTGGTTTTGTTTCGTACTTTTATGTATTGCAAAAATTGGCCCCGAGTACCGTGGCATTAGTGACTTTGATTACCCCTGTGTTTGCCATTTTATTGGGCACACTGCTTAATGGCGAGACGGTTGGCCTATCATTAATAATAGGTGCAACGGGTGTAGTTATAGGTCTTGCAATTTACCACTGGGGTGATTCATTTTTAGCAAAATGGTCGTAATAGAGAGATCCTGGGGTTTGACCTCAGGGTCTCTTTGGTTTTTTGTTGATTTTTAGGCAAAATGATTGTGTTTTTGTAATGATTCTGGTTTTATGTGTATAGTGTCAACATACTTTCTTTCAGCTTTCTTATTGTCTTTTGAAAAATAAATCTAAAAAAGGATTTTAACATTATGGTTACTCAATTTACCGATCTTCTGGTCAGGTATCGTGCAGGGTTTAGTTTATTTAGTCTGGTGTTGATTATCGCTTTAGGCATGGGTATGGGTTCCCTTCGGTTTGAAAGCGATTACAAAATATTTTTTAGTGATGACAATCCTCAATTATTAGCCCATGAGTTGAACCAGGAAACATACACAAAAAGCGATAACATAACCTTCGTTATTGCGGCCCATGATGAAGCTATTTTCACAAAGGAAACGTTGAAAAGCGTTCAGGAATTGACTAAATCCGCATGGAAAATGCCATATTCTTCCCGGGTAGACTCAGTCACTAATTATCAACATACCTGGGTTGAAGAAGATGATTTGATCGTTGAAGATCTGGTGCTAAATCCTGATGACTTAACGCTTAACCGCTTAAACGAACTAAAAAATATTACCTTATCTGAGCCTCAGCTAGTTAATAACTTAATATCAAACAGAGCGCATGCTACGGCGGTATCAGTTAACCTTAATTTGCCTGACCTTCGTGCCGATGCTGATAAAGCAACGGTTGAGGTCGTGGCCTACGCAAGAAAACTAAGAGACCAACTTGAAGCCGAAAACCCAAACCTTAAGATTTATTTAATTGGCCAAACCGTAGTTAATAATACTTTTAATGAAATGTCGACCAAAGATATGACTCAGCTCATTCCACTGATGTTTGTGGTAATTGTCGTATTATTACAGCTTATTTTACGTTCTACTGTAGGGACGATAAGCACCGTAGTTATCATTGCTATGAGTGTCTTGGTTACCCAAGGGGCGATGGGCTGGGTGGGTTATGCTGTAAATCAGGTTAATGTCATGAGCCCTATTATTATTCTTACGCTGGCGGTATGTGACTGTGTACATCTTTTGAATAATTACCTCTTTAATCTCTCGAAAGATGATGACCGTATAGCTGCGATGAAAGAGAGCTTAAGTATAAATTTCCAGCCTATTTTTCTGACCAGTGTGACTACGGCTATTGGCTTTTTGAGTATGAACTTTAGTGATTCACCACCCTTTCAGGAGCTGGGGAATATCTCAGCGTTTGGGGTTATGGCAGCGTTTGTATTCAGCATGACACTCTTTCCGGGTATTGTACTTCTGTTACCTATGAAACCGCGTAAAGTGAATGTTGAAAGTTCCAGTAATAAGCTAACGTCATCATTGGCTAAATTTGCTACTAGCCGATACAACCCTTTATTTTGGGGTTTATTATCGGTTGCATTAGTACTGTCCAGTTTTATGTTTAACAATGAATTAAATGATGATACGGTCGCTTATTTCCATGAAGATGTACCGTTCAGGCAAGCAGCAGATTATACTCAGGAGAATCTAACAGGCTTTGATATTATTGCTTACTCACTGGATAGCGGCAGCAGTAATGGTATAAATGATCCCGCTTATTTAGCAAAGGTTGAAGCATTTTCTCAATGGTATCTCTCTCAGCCTGAAGTGGTTCACGTAAGCAGTTTTACAGATGTAATAAAACGGCTTAATCGTAACATGCACAATGATGACCCTGCTTGGTATACGCTCCCTGATAGCCGGGAGTTAGCGGCTCAATATATCCTTCTGTATGAGATGTCACTGCCCTTTGGACTTGATTTGAATAATCAAATTAATGTCGATAAATCATCATTATTAGTCAGAGTGAGAATAAAAGACCAAAAGGCACAGCAACTGATTAACATTGATGAGCGAGCTCAACAATGGCTGGTTAGCAATGCCCCCGAATTGGCGGCACCAGGTGCCAGTGTTTCTATTATGTTTGCGAATATTGGTCAACGTAATATCGACAGTATGCTTACTGGGTCACTCGCTGCCCTGATATTAGTGACGCTCACTTTGGTTATTGCACTGCGCTCATTCAAATACGGGCTTTTGAGCTTATTACCTAATGCCTTTCCCGCCGCAATGGCCTTTGGTTTATGGGGAATATTTGATGGAGAGATTAACTTGGCCGTTGCCGTTATATTTGCAATAACCCTGGGTATTGTTGTTGATGATACGGTGCATTTTATAACTAAGTATTTACGAGGCAGAACGCTGCACGGCCATAATCCTAAAGAGGCGATAGAATATGCCTTCACAGTGGTTGGAAAAGCAATTATTACCACAACTATTGTACTGTCTGCCGGCTTTTTTATTCTGGCCTTCTCTAGTTTTGATGTTAATGCCTCAATGGGATTGATGGTGGCTATTACTATTTTGCTTGCTTTGATTTGGGATTTTCTATTTTTACCCTCATTGTTGATAAAAGTAGATACAGCCAAAAAAAGAAAAATAGCAACCTCATTAGTTGAAAAAGTTACACCTTAGTTGTGGTTAATAATTGATCAGTTCGGTTCTTTGGTCTATAAATTAACTATACCAATAAAATAATGATAGCAGGCGGTGCAGCCTGCTTTAACTTAAAAACGCAAGGTTGCGTTCCCCCCTCGGTGCTGAATCCACTTTGTTTGGAAGGATTATGGTGCCAGGAGGAAATTTATGACTCGCGTTACAATGATCAAAAAAATAATTCGCTTAGGCATAAAGTTTGTACCTAACGATCTTGCTGCTTATCGTTTTTTTTCAGAAAGTGGACGTTATTTTGTTCGCAGACCAAAGAATTTTGAAGTAGATGCGACCCGTATTGGTGATATTCCCGTCTTGTGGGTTAACCATAGAACACACTGTAGTTCTCGGGTTATTCTCTATCTTCATGGTGGCGGATACGCCATAGGCTCAAACCGAACGCATTTAGAATTAGCCGCCAGAATTGCCCGATCGGCTAAATCTCAAATGTTAATGGTTGAATACCGTTTAGCCCCTGAGCACCCTTATCCCGCTGCGCTAAATGATGCGGTAGCAGCTTATGAGTATTTATTGAGAGAGCGAGTCTCACCTGAAAAAATTGTAGTTGCCGGAGACTCTGCGGGTGGTGGGTTAACAGTGGCGTTATTGCAATATATTCGTGATAGAGATATACCTGCGCCGGCAGGTGCTGTTTGTTTATCTCCTTGGCTAGATTTAAGTTGTTCTATCTCCTCATTTTCAAAAACATTAAAGCAAGACCCTTTAGTCTCCCCAGGGCGTATTCGTTATTTTGCTAAACACTATGCAGGAAATAACGACCGGACCCAGCCTGGTATATCACCTATTTTTGGAGAGTTAGATAATTTACCGCCCATGCTTATTCAAGTGGGAGGAGATGAAATATTGTTGCCCGAGTGCAAAATGTTTACCCGTAGGGCTAATAAACTAGGTTCGTCAGTCGAACTGCAGGTTTGGCCTGGAATGTTTCATGTGTGGCAGTTTGCCGCGAGTATTTTGCCCGAAGGGCGACAGGCTATTAAAAAAATTGGCTTGTTTATAAGGGACGTCTCCCCTGTCTAAATGCCGTCTTAAACAAATACCATGGCTTCTGCCAAACTGGAAAGAGCAAGGTAAACTAGCATTACCGCTGTAATCTTTAGAAATGAGTTTATTGTATCGGTCATGTCGTCTCTCCTTATACGTTTTGTTTCTAAGTCATCAGGTATCATTTATCCAAATGCCACTTATCCTGATTTCATTTATTCTACGTTCACCTATATCTAAGCAATTTATTATCCAAATTATAAAAAAGTATCTTTTACTCAGTTGCTTATAGTTCTTTGCTTATGTTAATTATTCATTGTTACACTCTAATATGTATAAAATAGTGACAAAAAGTTACAGCTTAAAGTCTGATAAAAATTAATGATATTTAACTTACAGTTGAGGGCTAAAAAGGGATAAACATGCTACGAAGGGTAACAATATGGAGAGGTGAGTAGCATTTTTATTGATTGCAGAATCAGTCATAATGCATGTAATAAATAATTAGAGAGCCAAAATAAATGAAAGAAATGCCGGTAGAGGTTGCCCAGTGGGCTGAGGAGGCTCATAAAGGTTTAAATGTTGCCTGGATGTTATTGAAAGGCGAACACTTAAAAGAGGGCGTTACAGCGTTAGGCGACAAGCAAAAAAGTTATTTGTTTAAATATGGCGCTGCGCTGTGCAGTTTAAATAGAGGTATCAAAGATAAAGATAAGCAGAAAGGAATTTACAAGTTTTCGGCTAAGCGAGTGCTGGCAGGCTTTGAGGCTGATGAGAAAACCATGCAGCATTATGAACTCAATTTTTTAATTGCTTATATTGATGCGCATGTGGGCCTGGGTTTATTAAGTGATGATACGGCAGAAGAGATTATGCTTTATTTAACTGAAAATTTTGATGTGTGTTAGCGACGCGGGCGACTAAAGAGGGAGAAGCCGCCACTTTTTATTTCTTGGGAGTTTCTTTATAGCTATTTCTCGTTTGGATGCGTCTGAACGGTTTTTTGCAGCTTCTCGGTAGACTAGTTTTACGGGCTTATGACCACGAAAAAACTTTGCTCCTTTTGTACCCGTGCCTTCATAGGTTGCAAGGTGTTCCTGGAAACGCCGTTCAGGGTCGGTTGTGATGCCTGTATAAAGGTGTTCTGATTCAGTGAGTATCAGATAGACCCACCAAGGGGATGAGCCTATGTCACTCATCGCTAGAGCGGGGCTCGATTGCATTATAAAACTGACTTATTGCTGTATCTGCCTCTGGTTCTGGCTTGGTTTGGGGCATGAATGAGCTATATTGCTCTAATAACTCATCCAGTAATGCTTTTCCGCTAATGATTTGTTCTGAAGATAGCTCTTGAGTAAGCGTGGGCTCCGATGCTTTTGCTTCTTCCTGACCAGCCTTAGCTGCCAGTAAAGTCCATGCATAGGCTTTAGTCAGATCTTTTTCTGTTCCTTCGCCTTGATAATACATAACCGCAACGTTTTGCCAGGCGGGTATAAAACCTTGCTCTGAAGCGCGAACAAATCCATGAAAGGCTTTTGTTTTATCTTCAATACACCCCAGAGCTTGATCGTAACAATTAGCGAGATTGTATTGAGCCTGAACGATGCCGTTTTCCGCTGCTTTTTCAAACCAGTGAAAAGCCGTTAGGTAGTCTTGCTGCCCTAAAGTGCCCTGAGTATAGAGTAATGCAAGATTGTATTGTGCTTCTGCTTTGCCTTGCTCGGCGGCACGCCAATAGCATTCTGCTGCTTGTTGTGGATACTGCTGCTGGCCATCACCGTTTTCATACAAAAGCCCTAGCAGGTACAACGCATCAACAATCCCTTCATCTGCTGCCTGCTTACAAAGATTAAAAATAGCCTGCTGATCGTGGGTTTTTGCGTACTGCGTGTGAAAATCTATGGACTTTTGCTGCTGCTGTTGCTCGGATAAGCGCTCTTCTGGCCATTGCTTATTTTCTTTAGTTGATTTTTTTTTCTTAAGAAAAGAAGGTAGTAATGATTTTATGGCCATAGTTAAAGTGTTCTCGTTAGATGGGGGCTTGTGTTGCAGTTAAGGATACTGAGACTGAATCTGCGTAGCGTAATGCATAGGGTTTATCGGCTTCAACCGTCGCATCAATAACATCTTTATGAACCATAATAATATTCAATATTTCATTCGTCATTCTTTCGAGCAGTGCAAAGCGATTATCTTCAACGAGTTCAATAATCTGCTTTGTAATTGTGCGATAGTTGAGCGCGCTTTCAATACAGTTTTCACTGATTGCTTTCTCTGCGTTGTATCGTATAGACGCGTTGATCAGTACGTCTTGCTGGTTATTGATCTCTTCATCCTTAATACCGATGAATGTTCTTAATCGCAGGTTTTTAATTTTTATAGTCGCAATTGAAGACATATTAACTCTGATTGTTAGTGGGTTTAGTTTATCGACTGATAAGCGTTAAAAACTCAGAGCGGGTTGCCTGAGACTCTCTCATCGAACCCAGCATCATAGAGGTAGTCATAACTGAGTTTTGCTTCTCAACACCACGCATCATCATACACATGTGTTTTGCTTCGATTACAACGCCAACCCCTTTGGCGCCCGTTACTTCAAGTACAGCTTCGGCAATTTGGCGGGTCAGGTTTTCTTGAATTTGCAGGCGTCTGGCAAACATATCAATAATACGTGCAAATTTTGATAGGCCGAGTACTTTGCCATTTGGCAGATAGGCTATATGGCACTTCCCAATAAATGGCAGCATATGGTGCTCACACAGAGAGTAGAGCTCTATATCTTTCACTACGACCATTTCATCGTTGTCTGACTCAAATACAGCATTATTGACGATGCCGTCCAGGTCTTGTCGATAACCCTGGGTTAGAAATTCCATAGCTTTTGCAGCGCGTTTAGGTGTGTCTGTCAAACCCTCTCTTTCAACATCTTCGCCAATAGCCTCAATGATCTGACGAAAGTTTGATTCAAGAATATTTTGCATGGAATAGCCCCGGAAAACTGTAAAAAAACCTGATACTTTTTGGGTGAAACCTGAGAACGATTAAGTGATTAATCACGCAGGTATTAACTAAAGACGGGAATGTAACATGATAAGGGTTTATTTGCCTAATGAGCAGATAGTTATGGCTTTTCTGCTCTGGCCTGACATATGGTGCAGGCCAGAGTTGCTGTGAATACATTTTTTAATCTTGTAAATTTTTTAATTCGTGATCAATTGCATCGGCTTCGGCTTTTAAAACCATATACATCAGACTATTAGGGCATATTTTTGCTTTATCTGCCTGTTTTAGTTTTAAACTATAAAGTCTAGTTAAACGTTCAAAGTACTCATTTTGTTGGTGTTGCATTACACTACCCTCCTACCACCTATACATCATTTTGGTGGTTTCTATAACGACTGCCTATGTATACTATCGGCAATTGTTGTAAATTGTTTAGCGGCCATTAATATCGACTAAAACACTTATTTTATTGCTATGTTCTACGACTATTTCTACTACCAGTTCTATTACAAACAGTACGCAAGATACCTGCCATAGGCCTCTATTTAATTAGACAACAGAAATTAATTTTTTATCGGGTTCAGCTTTAGCGCTAAAAAGATAAAAATAGTGCAATACACTCAAATGGTTAGCTGAACAATTTATTTAATTATGTTTTTTATGTTTCACTAAACTTTATTTTAAAAGGTTGATTTACGCAGGCTGTTTTACTTAATAAGTAATCGCTGCGCACTAAGTGTAAAATATCCTTTACACTTAGTGGCAAGGCATAGCCGATTAGAGGTTAATATGGATACATCAGCAGACTTGGATAGCTGGCAGCAAAGCGGAAAATGGTTCAAATATCGCGATCATTCTATTTTCTGTCGCATAGAAGGGAAAGGCGAACCTCTTGTGTTAATCCATGGCTTTCCGACTTCCTCGTGGGATTGGCATGCCTTATGGCCCGCGCTTACTCAGCGGTATCTTGTTATTGCTATTGATATGATAGGTTTTGGCTTTTCTGATAAACCTATTGATTATGAATATAACATTATGGATCAGGCAGACTTAGTCTCAGGTTTTATTCGCGAGTCAGGCTTTAAACACTGTGATATTTTTTGTCATGATTATGGTGTTAATGTTGTCCAGGAATTACTGGCCCGGCATCAAAATAAGGAGCTTGAATATGATATTAATAGTGTCTGTTTTCTCAATGGAGGGCTATTTCCTGAAACACACCAGCCACTTTTTATTCAGCGTCTGTTAAGCAGCTCTTTTGGTGGAATTATAAGTCGATTTATTACTCGGTCAACTTATGAAAAAGCCATTTCTAGGTTATTTGGACCTTCTAATCAGCCTGATAAAGAGTTACTGAGAAATTATTGGTCTTTAGTTGAGTACAATAACGGGCTTGGTTTGATTCATCGCTTGGTGCGCTATATCGAAGAACGACGTTGTCATCGTCATCGTTGGGTTGAAGCTTTGCTGAAAACACCGGTTCCGATGCGGCTTATCAATGGTATTGCAGACCCTGCATCGGGGCGAGAGATGGCCAACCGCTATGAAGATATGCTGGATAATGCTGATGTTGTCAGGCTTGAAGGGGTAGGGCATTACCCCCATCTTGAAACGCCTCGGAGAGTATTAAGTATTTATTTAGAGTTTAGAGCGCAGATTGTATCCTCTGATGCTTAATATTCCATTAAAATTATTTAACTTGTACGGGGCAAAGCAAGTGCTTAATGTTTCTGCTTTTTTATGGAGAAAAAAATGACGATCCCCGCTTCGAGAGTGTTAAATTTCTTATTATTTGTCTTATGTGCCTGTTTAATGGGTTTTGCCTTCTTTCTTGAGCATGTAAAAGATCTGGAGCCTTGTCCTCTTTGTATGTCTCAGCGTATTGTATTTATTGCAGCAGGTATAGTGGGGTTGATAGCGGCTCTACATAACCCTAAAAAAGTAGGAACAAAAATATACGGTGTTTTGTTGATGTTGGTTGCTGCATTCGGGGCCGCTTTATCATCGAGGCAGTTGTGGCTACAAAGCCTGCCTGAAGATGAAATCCCAGCTTGTGGCCCTGGCTTAAGCTATATTGTGGAAAACTTGGAATATTTCCCCATGCAGGAAGTTCTCACCATGATGCTGACAGGAACGGGAGACTGTGCTGATGTTCAGTGGGTATTTTTAGGGCTAAGTATTCCGGGCTGGACATTGTTTGTCTTTGTCTCGATGATTGTCTTGGGCTTGTTCCAGTTATTGAGACGTCGGTAGTAAGTCATTTTTTGTGTAAAAAGTAAGCTTAATCAATATTTTTTTACTGATTCCTTCATCTAGCGCTTGATACGTTTTAACATTTTGTTTAAGTTGAACACTTGCTTCGTTTCTTTGGCTCGCATAAAGTAAGAGTCGAGCCTATAAGAAGGCGGTTGAAAACAATAAATCAAGATGCAACGATTTTGACATTTCTGTTAAAACGATCAAGTCGGATGTTCTTGCGAATAATACGTTGGTAGGGGTGTGTTATGCTCGAAAATTGCCGAAATGCAAAAGAGCGCTGGGGTGGGGTGAGTGATATCGTTGATGGATGGCTTAAAGAGCGCCAGAATCTCATTGTTCTCTATTGTGAAATTACTTCAACAGAAGCTGAATCTTCTGAAACACTGGTAAGTAAATATCAAAACTTCTGTCAGATTCTTGTGGATTATGTTTCTGCTGGCCATTTTGAGGTTTATGAGCAGTTAATTCAGGAAGCCAAAGAGTTTGATGATGGCGGAGAAGATCTGGCTAATAAGATTATTCCTAAAATTGAACTAACGACTGAAACGGCATTGAAATTTAATGATCAGTTTGACGACGTTCATAAAGTAGATGATGGCTTAGATTCTCTGAGTGATGAAATGTCAAAGCTTGGCGAAGTGCTTGAAGATCGATTTGAGCTTGAAGACACGTTGATTAAAGCTTTGCATAATTCTCATGCAGACCAGGTTGCTTAGTAAACCATTACTGGCAAACTAGTTAAAATTTATTTGAACTGGGTGCTTTTTGTAAGCACCCAGTTCAAACCCTTCTATTTATTATCATTATTTCTGAAAGTTCCTCTTTTATAACGCCTTTCTTTAGCTAAACTATTTTATAATGCTATTTAATATTTATCGAGCCCAAGTGGCGCTTCTACAGCTGATATGGCATGTATCATATTGTTTTGTAGGAGCTGCTCTCAGCTGCGGTACGTTCACCCAACAGAGAACTGGAATCAATGGAAATAACTGCAAAGTATCTATTCAGGTCTTTTTTAGTTCTACTTTTATCTGTACTGATTGGCTGTGGCGGTAAAGGCCCTGAATCTGAGGTCGAGTTAGCCGTACAAGGCTTTTTGAGTGCAGCATTGTCAGCTGACGGACGTTATGCTGCCGTAGGCTCAATCCATCATGGAGGCAGTTTGTGGGACGTAGCCAAAAAAGAGCGAATGTTTAATTGGAATCATGCCGCAGGTGAGATGAGTTCTATTCGAGCTATTTCATTTTCTGGCGATGGTAAATTAGCAGCGACCTCAGTTGAAGATACTATTGTTCTCTGGGAGGTGGTGAGTGGTAAATCGGTAGCTTTCTGGAAAGCGCCTGCCCGAGTATTAGCTATGAAGCTATCATGGGATGGCAAATATGCTTTGCTGGGAATGAATAACCGTAATGCTATGTATTTTGATATGAAGGCTGGAAACAGGGTGTTTACTTTTCCTCACCAAGCAGAAGTGCGTTCGGTAGATTTATCTGACGATGGTGCGTTTGCCATTACCGGAGCTGATGATCTTACTGCCAAAGTATGGGAGTTGAAAACGGGAGAACAAGCTCATCAGTTTGCTCATCAGAATCAAATAAAAACAGTCGCTATATCCAGCAAGGGTAAGTATGGCTTTACTACCTCCCAGAGAGAGGATTCTATTATATGGGATTTGAAAACAGGTAAGTCTGTTTTGAAGTTGCCTAATCGATATACTAATTTTACGGTAGCCAAGTTTTCGGATGATGAAAGTAAGTTGTTGCTAGGCACCTTTCAGGGAGTGTTATCTATACTAAGTATTGCAACGGGAGAGGTTGAATCGACATGGCAGGCTAAACCAAGAAAGGTTTACGGTGGAGCATCAAGTAAAGCGGTAATTTCTGCCATATTTTCACCTAAGCGTGGTGGTGTGATAGCGTTAATGACAGATGGGATGCTGGAGACGTTTGAGAAATAGTGCATAAAAAGGAGGGGGTCTTACCGTCCCTTTGTGATCAAGTCGCAGAGTGACAGTAAGAAAGTGTTAGTGCTTGTATTATTTCTTTTGGATTTCCAGCAACTCAACTTCAAACAATAAAGCCTCATTAGGGCCAATATTACGGTTTCCACCGGGGCCGTAAGCTAGGTCAGAAGGAATATAAATGTTCCATTTACTGCCTTCAGACATGAGTTTTAATGCTTCAGTCCAGCCAGGGATGACGCCATCGACAGGAAAGCTAACGGGCTCGCCTCGTTCTATTGAACTGTCAAAAACGGTACCGTTAATGAGGCTACCACTGTAATGAACTTTCACAACATCATCAGCTTTTGGTTTATTACCCGCGCCTTCGTTGACAATTTTATATTGTAGCCCGCTTGCTAATGTAACTACGCCTTCTTTTTCTGTGTTTTCGGCCAGGAATGCTTCACCTGTCGTTTTGTTTTTTTCTGCAATATTATCAAATTCCTCAAGTTGTTCCTTTCTTTGCTTATCTTGGAAGTCTTTGAGTACTTGTTGAATCTGGCTCTCAGTTAGCAGGGCGGTATCACCTTTAAAACCATCTTTAACTGCCTGAAGAAATATATTCAGGTCTAGATTCGGCAGGTCGCTGGTCATACGTTTGCCAAGGATAAGCCCGAAACTATAACTGACTTTTTGTTCTTCGGTTTCTAATGAATTAACCGGCTCTGCGGCTTGACCCAGGGTTGATGCGCTTAAAATTGCCGCAGCCAGAAGCATTCTTTTCATTGTAATCTGATCCTTAGTTTTTATTAGGTAATATGGTGATAATTTACTTGTTTTCGTTGTTACTGACTACTTTTTTTCTTTATTGCCCGTTAGTGCATCTAGCTGACTATTGCGTTGCTCCATCATATCCCTAACCGCATGGGCATCATCAACAATATTCAAAGCACGCTCAAGGGTGAGAACATCTTCATCATTTTTAGGTGGGGTGTAGCCTTTTTTCCCGTCTTTCGGGGGGGCTGCGGTTGGTGGTGGCTCTGGCTCGTCTTTAGGTATCGGCGTGGACTGGATAATATTAGTTTGATCATTGACCACTAATGTACTGAATTGAGTGCTATTTGAAGGTGGTTGGTCACCATAATGCCAAACGCCTTGTTTATCCTTCCATTTAAAAACAGTACGGTCGCTGGATGTTCCGGGTGCTTTAGATGCAAGATTGCCAGGAGATAAATCATTGAGTGTAGGCAGACTCATCATAGAATCACCTTGTTTATTTTTCATAAAAAAGGGAATCGACAAAGCGCCGCCAAGCAAAACTAAAGTGAAAATTCTGTAAATCCATTTCATAAGTGATAGATACTCTTAAAATTAATACTATCCATGAAAGTAAGTCTCAATATGTGAGCGATCATGATTAGGGATAGTCGCTTGAACAAGACTGGTCAAGTGAGGGGAAATTGAATCGGCTTGAAATTCCTGTCTAGTTTTGTTTAGCGCTCTTTGAGTATAGCTTAAAAGGTTAAACGACAGCGTTTCTAACGTGTTTCGTTTTGTAGTTGCCTGAGAGAGTTGATCGACTCTTTTAAATAATAATGCTTGCTCAACCTGTTCTGCTTGTAACTCCGCACTCTGAACGGTTGCTATGAGGTGTGGTTGGTGCGGCGCACTTGTTTTTAATGCAACTCTTAAAGCCCTAAGTGGAGCTACAGATTGCTGGTGCCACTGAGATAGCAGGGTATCTTTAAACATTGACTCAGTTAGAAGCTCTCTTCGTTCAAAACCCAGCCAGCTACAAAATAGCAAACGATTAACCACCAAGCCCTTGTCGTTCTGTAGTGAGAGTAGAGCGGTTTGTGCTGCTTGATTTTTCCACAGTGATAACGAGAATGCCCAAAAGGGTGTTTCTAGGGGCAGATCTTTTGGAAGTTGGATTTTATTATGCATCATTTGCTTCTATCACTATTTGTTTCTATCGTTTCGGTCGCCTGCAATGTAAAATGCCTGCATGCTGAAAATTGAATCCCTAAGTTTACTACGTGGCGGTAACACGCTGCTAGACCAAGTTGATGTAACTATCCATTCTGGCCGCCGAGTGGCGATAGTCGGAGCCAATGGCTCAGGCAAAACCAGTTTATTTAAGCTTATACTGGGTGAGTTACAAGTTGACGCAGGTACCTTGTCTTTACCTGGCCAATGCCGTCTTGCCCATATGGAACAAGAAATTGAGAATCTTGATAGAACAGCCTTAGAGCATGTTATTGATGGGCATAAAGTGCTGCGTAAACTGCAGGCTGCATTAGCCGAAGCTGAGCATGACGATGACCATAATAAGATGGCTCAGCTTCATGGCAAGATAGATGCCGTTGATGGCTACAATGTTAATGTCGGTGCTGAGCAATTGTTGCACGGGCTTGGATTTGCCCAGAAGGACATGACTCGACCTGTGAGTGATTTTTCTGGTGGGTGGCGAATCAGGCTTAATCTTGCTCAGGCCTTAATGTGCCCCTCTGACCTTCTATTACTTGATGAGCCAACCAACCACCTTGATCTTGATGCAACACTCTGGCTAGAGCGTTGGTTAAAGCAGTACCAAGGCACTTTAATTTTTATCTCTCACGATAGAGATTTTATCGATAGTGTGGCTAGTCATGTTTTACACTTCGAAAATAAAAAACTAAATTACTACACCGGTAGCTACTCGTCATTCGAACAACAGAGAGCTGAGCGGCTAGCACAACAACAAGCAAATTTTGAGAAACAGCAGCAGAGAATCTCTGAAATAGAAGATTTTGTTCGTCGTTTCCGTGCTAAAGCAACTAAGGCCAAACAGGCTCAGAGTCGTTTGAAAGAGTTGGAGCGCATGGAAAAAATTGCAGCGGCTCATGTAGACTCCCCGTTTCACTTTGAGTTTCCTTGCTCAGAGAAAATGTCAGACCCCTTGCTTAATATGAAACAGATAGCCGTAGGGTATGGCGATAAAACTATTCTACAGGGTGTAAATTTGAGCATTCATCCTGGAACAAGAGTAGGGCTTTTAGGCCCGAACGGGGCAGGTAAATCAACATTAATTAAAGCGATTGTGAACGATTTACCACCACTTTCCGGTGATCGTGTTTGTGGTGAGCATCTTGCTATCGGTTATTTTGCCCAGCACCAATTAGAAGCGCTTGACCCTAAAGCTTCCCCTGCTACCCATATTCAGCGACTTTCTCCTTTGGAGTCTGAGCAGTCTATTCGTAACTTTTTAGGTGGCTTTGGTTTTCATGGAGATGATGCGTTTGGCGATATAACCACGTTTTCTGGTGGTGAAAAGGCACGGCTTGCTTTGGCTATTATTGCATGGCAGAAACCGAACCTTCTACTGTTGGATGAGCCAACCAACCACCTTGATCTTGAAATGCGTCATGCGCTTACGGTGGCATTACAGGGTTTTGAGGGGGCTGTTATTGTAGTGTCTCACGACCGTCATCTGTTGAAAAATACCGTAGAAGAGTTTCTTTTAGTGGTGGATGGCAAGGTCGAACTCTTTGATGGAGATTTGCCCGCGTATGAAAAATGGCTGCTGGAATATCAAAAGAGTGCTGACCAAAAAGAAGAGAAGCTAGACAATAATTCTGACAACTTATCTTCAGAAGATAAAAAAGAAATAAAGCGTAAATCCGCTGAACTAAGAAAACGGATTAGCCCGTTAAGAAAACAGCTAGAAAAAGATGAAAAATCCATAGACCGTCTGCAGCACAAGCTGCAAGAGTGTGAAGGTCAGCTAGCAGATCCTGATATTTATAACGAGGCAAAAAAAGCAGAACTGAAGCAGCTTTTGGAAAATCAGGCCAAGTTCAAATCTGAATTGGATGATGTCGAGCTTAGCTGGTTTGAACTGAGTGAGGAGATTGAAGAATTACAGGCTGAAGAGTCGTTGTGAATCCAACTTCGGTTCTTTACTCTTTTCGTCGCTGTCCTTATGCCATGCGTGCTCGTATGGCTTTGGTATACAGTGGTGTCGTGTTTGAATTACGGGAAATAGTGCTCAAAAACAAACCAGCGGAGATGCTTGAAGCGTCTCCTAAAGGCACTGTTCCTGTCTTAATTTTACCCGATGGCACCGTGATTGATGAAAGCCTGGATGTGATGAAATGGGCGCTCTTAAAAAATGATCCTGATAATTGGGTTATGCAGACAAGCCCAAATGTTTCCAATAGCCTAAATGCCTTGATTCAAAAAAATGACCATGAATTTAAAGAGCATTTAGATCGCTATAAATATGCGGATAGATTTCCGGAACACCCCATGGCACATTACCGAGAGCAGGGAGAAAATTTTCTCTTAGAGCTAGAAGGAAGGCTTCAGTCGAGCCCCTATCTATTGGGTGAGCAGCTCACGCTTGCTGACGTTGCTATCATGCCTTTTATTCGCCAGTTTGCCCATGTTGATATTGATTGGTTCCGGAAAGCCCCCTATAAGAATCTTCAGGTGTGGTTGGATACATTTTTGCAGTCAGCATTATTTAATGGTGTGATGAAAAAATATTCGCCTTGGGAGGCTGAAAATAAAGGGGTTATGTTTCCTTATTGGGATCAAGTGTGAGGGAGCTGTTTACAACGTTTTCATACGCTCTACGAGAAACTCTACAAACGAACGTACCTTTGGTGCTAAATGCCTGTTATGGGCAAATACGGCATGAATAGGTGTACTGGCTGGCTCCAACGGATACTCTTCGAGTAATGGTATAAGCTTCCCCTGACTAAGTTCGTCACGAATAATCCAAGAGGGCACCATAATGATGCCTTGGTTTTCTAGCGCGATATTACGTAAAAACACAATGCTATTCACATCAATACGACCTGAGACAGGTATATCGAGTGAGCCTTCTTGTACTTTAAAGCACCAAAATTTCTTGCCAGCACCGACTCTGAAAGACAGGCAGTTATGTTCTTCAAGTTCTCTGGGGTGTGAGGGGTGGCCATGCATCTCAAGATAAGCAGGGCTTGCACACACTATTGATTGGCTTACCGCTATTTTGCGGGCAATTAAACTTGAATCGTCAAGGTGGCCTATGCGAATAGCCATATCTATCCCACCATCTACCAAATCCATTAAACCAACACTCATTGATATACGAATGTTTATTTCTGGATAGCGTTCAAGGAAGTCCGGCAGAATCGGGGCGATATAAGCGAGTGCAAAATCCGCTTCAACAGTGATGTGCAAACTGCCGGAAGGCGTATCTGTGAGACGGCTGACCGCTAGTTGTGCTGTTTTCAGATCCGCAATAATACGTTCTGCGTGTTGAAAGTAGATCTTGCCCGCTTCGGTAAGGCTTTGCTTGCGCGTGGTTCGCTGAAAGAGGCGTGCACTCAATTCCCCTTCCAGTTGAGATATCTGACGGGATACCGAAGAAGGCGTAATGCCAAGGGTGCGTGCCGTCGCTGAGAAGCTACCCTCCTGCACAACCAATACAAACAACTGCATATTCGAAAATTCATTCATTTATGAAATATTTGCATAAATCTTATGCGTAAACCAGTGTTTTTCATTTATTAGGAATAAACGATGATATTTGCACGTAGGGAGACAGGCAGAAACAGGTTGTTCCGTGATGAGTGCCTCCATGGGCCTTTTTTAGCAAAAAATGATTGAGGGAAAGGTTATGCCATTTATACAAGTAAAAGTTTTCGAAGACGAATTAAGTCAAGAGCAATCCAGGGATCTCATTAATAAAATTACGGAAGCGGTCACTGTCGTCACCAGTGAAAAATTGCGTGATATGACGTGGGTCGTTATTGATGAAGTTAAGAGTGGTTATTGGGGAGTGGGTGGTAACTCGCTTGGTCTCGATGATGTCAAAAAATTAATCGCCACAGACTAAATAGGACCGTTTCACATGAAATCATTGAAAGAAAAATATGGAAACTGGGCGCTGGTGACGGGCGCATCTTCAGGTATTGGAAAAGCACTTGCTCAACAGTTGGCGCAAAAAGGCTTTAGCGTTGTACTTGTGGCTAGGCGAGAGCATGCATTAAATGAACTCGCACAGGAACTAAATGAGCGCTTTCAAACTGAAACACGGGTTATTGCACTAGACCTATTAAAAAATGGCGCGGTTCAATCACTTTATGATGAGGTTTCTGCACTGGATATCGGCTTGGTCATACCCGCAGCAGGCATTGACGAAATGGGTCTTTTTATTGACAAGGAATACAGCAGTATTGATAAAATGCTTAAGCTGAATATTCAGGTACCTACTGAAATAGCCCATGTATTTGGCCAAAAGCTCGCCACTCGAAAACGCTCAGGCATTATTTTGGTTTCAAGCCTGTTTGGTTATCAGGGGATCCCTAATTTTGCGGGCTATGCGGGGAGTAAGGCTTACATCCTTACTTTGGGCGAGACACTTAACGTCGAGTTGGCCCAGCATAATGTCGATGTATTAGTGTTATCACCTGGACTCACCGATACACCGTTCTCACAATCTATGGAGATTAACTTCTCTAAATTACCTATGTTTTCACAGCACCCCGATACTGTCGCTAAAACCGCATTAGGCGCAATCGGTCACAAGGCAACCGTTGTATCTGGCTTTCTTAATAAAATTTATGCCTGGGAAAACCGTCTTATTCCGCGCTCATGGCCAGTAAAACTCTTTGGTGCTTTGATCAATAGAGCGATCAAAGCTTATCAAACCAAAACGAAGGTGGCAGCGTAACGATCGCCTAATACTGACTCACGATAAAAGGACAATAATATGAACTTCCCTTTGCTTGATGAAACTACCGCACCGAAAGGGGCGCTTGAAGCACTCGCTACAACGAAGAAAAATTTTGGAATGATTCCTAATGTTGAGAAGGTCATGGCCTTGGTGCCTCAACTACTCTCGGGGTATGCACACATGTGGGACTTATTTGAGACAACAACGTTTACGCCGATCGAGCGGCAAGTGGTGTACATGACCGCAAACTACGAGAACGAATGTAGTTACTGTGTTCCATGGCACAGCTTGTTAGCTAAAAAAGTGGGTCTAGCCCCTAGCGAGGTTGAAGCGCTACGGTCCGGCGCGCCACTTGCGGATACTAAACTGGAGGTGTTACGAGGTTTTACCCGTACACTTATTGCTAACCGAGGTAAAGCATCTGAGGCAGACTTGCAGGTGTTTTTCAATGCAGGGTACTCTGATGTTCAGGTGCTTGAGGTTATTCTTGGTCTATCTATTAAGCTGATAAGCAACTATACAAACTCTATCGCCGGCACACCTCTCGATAATGACGTTGAAAGTCTGCGCTGGAAGAAACCCTTCATTCAGGCACGAACTGAATTTTGATGGACTTGTTGTGGTAGCAAAGAGATCCATGTTGTGGAGACCTGAGCTACCGCTTTTCCGTGGCTAGTATTAGTTGATATTTATTTAAGGGGATTTGGTGCATGTGGAATAGTCATATTTTGTTCCTTATCATGCTGAATGAAAAGCGTTGCGCCAGTAATGGCAATCAGTGAATTAATAATCTCTATACTATTTTTAGTCATCTCTTGGTCGAAGTTAAAGCCGGGGATACGTCCATGCTTATAATTCGACATAAAGTGCCATAAGTCTCCAGATAGTATGACTGGACCTGATGGAAGGCGTACGAATAAAACTTGATGACCTGGTGTATGGCCTGGAGCAGGTACAATAACAACAGATCCATCGCCAAATATGTCATGATGACCATTGAGTGCTACCCGTTTTTCAGCATTTAATTGGTTGTAAGTCTTAGGGATAAAATTAAATTGCTTGGCATTAGGTCCGAAAGCAGCCTTATATTCTGCTTCTTGAATATACCAAATCGCTTTAGAAAAAATATTAGCATTACCTGCATGATCAGGGTGCATATGGGACATGGCCAAATGATCAACGGAATCAGGCGAGACACCTTGCTCTTTTAACTGGTCAGGAAACGACTTATCTAAGAAAAATCTAATTTTACCGCCAGCAACAGAAAGCCCGTCAGGCCGTTCCGCGACGAACGAGGGTATGCCTGTATCCCAAACCATGATTCCATCAGGATGGCGAATGAGGTAACAACTGGCGACCATTGAGTGCTCAACATTAACATCAACACCTGGAGACCAAAAAGAGCGGTCTGGCGCTTGAGCCCTGCCACACTCAAATACGGTTAAAGTAATCGCTGGATTTTGAGTATTAGCAGTGCTGTTGGTCGACCCTACACTAATTAAAGCGATCGCTATCGCCGTTTTATATCGCTCGAACTTGCCGGAAAAAGACTTAACGAATGTGAGTAATGCGTTTGTTGTACTGTTCATGGGGATCTCTTCATTGCTTTATATGGACTAACCGATGTATGGGAAACCAACGTTAGCATCACGCTATGCAGAGAAAAACAGACATATTTTCATAAGACTTATGCACTCAGGTCACAAGTAAACAGTAGACATTTACGAGTTATGCTAAAACAAAAAGAACCGCTTTCATGGGTTATGTAGTGGCTGGTGTAATGAATAATTTGTGCATTGATGCAGGTGTTCGTACGGCATTACCTGAATGTTTCAAACATTCTGTTTACTTGAGTATTTATTTAAAGATTAATAAATACTCAAAGAGTATCCAACTGACTTCAATTGCTCAGCTTCACTCTCTAAATCAGCACGGGTAAGCGGATTTTGTTCTAGCCATTCAGGCTCAAACTCTATACTTAACGCATGGCTGTCTGCACTAATTTTAAAGGAGGGAGGCGGTTGCGTGCTAGAGCGACTGCGGTTAAGGGTTACAGATAATCTAAGCAATATGGCAAGTCGTATAAGGTTTTTTGCTTGCTCTTCAGGGTAGTGTGAAAAAATACCGGTATTTATTTTTCGGCGGTGGCTACGAATTATAATAGATATAGTTTGCTGTAACTGGTGAGAGAAGCCAGGAAGGTCTGAGTACTTTATCAGGTAGGCACCGTGTTTATGGTATTGGGTATGTGAAATAGCTAACCCTATTTCATGTAAGCGGCCTGACCATCGTAACAAATCTGCAAAAAACTCAGCATTGATTCCCCAGAAATGCTGTACTTGCCTGAATGCATACATTGCAGTGCGTTCAACAGTGAGGGCGTGAGGCATATCAACCTTATAGCGTTCTTGTAAGGCCATTATGGTACGACCTCTAACATCTTCATGCTTAATTCGGCCAACCATATCATAAAGCAGGCCTTCTCTTAATGCACCATCTGCGAAGGTCATTATATCGATGGAAAGAACTTCAAAGCAGGCGGAGAGAATCGCCAGACCTGACGGGAATATTGATAAACGATCGGGCTTAATCCCTAAGTCTTGTAGTTGATCTGTATGACCTAGAGAGATGACATGGGCTTTTAGTTGATTAAGCGCTTGTGCGGTAATTCCATCCTGAGATAATCCAAGATTTTCTACGGCGAGAGCAATGGCCTTAATCGAGCCTGATGAACCTATGCTGGTTTTCCAGCCTAATGTTTGAAAGCGATATTGAATATTTAGAAGCTCTCTAGATGCATGCGTGATGGCTTCTTGCATGCCTTTTTCGGTAATCTCTCCATTATCGAAATAGCTTTCACGAAATGAAACGCAGCCCATATGCAAGCTTTCAAGTTCCTTGGTTTCAAAACGCTCCCCTATAATAAACTCAGTACTACCACCGCCAATATCGATAACTAATTTACGTCCGGCATCATCAGAGAGTGTATGAGCCACTCCAAGGTATACTAAACGCGCTTCTTCTCTGCCAGCAATGATTTCGACTGGAGCTCCAAGTACTTTCTCGGCCTTACGGGTAAATGCCCTTGCATTTTTGGCTATACGTAGTGCATTGGTGCCTACCACTTGAATAGCTTCCGGAGGAATGCCTCTAAGTCGCTGAGCAAAACGTTCTAAACACGCTAATGCTCTTTCTTGCGATTCTTCAGATAAATTATTTTTATTATCCAAACCCGCAGCCAGCTGAACTTTTTCTCCCAGCTTGTCTAAGGTGCGTATCTCCCCGTAGGTTGTACGTCCAACCACCATATGAAAGCTGTTTGAGCCTAAGTCTATAGCAGCTAATGTTTCGGGGATTTGATTGGTTGAATGGGTGTTATCAGGCTGTATTAATGTCACGTGCCTTGAAATCCTCTGTTTAACCTATATATTAGAAACCATCTAAAGTAATCATAAGCCAAAGATGAATAATATGACACCAAGACTGTGTGATTTTTGATTAAGGTCACGCGGGGCTGGAAATTTTTGTTAGTCTTTGGTTTGAGTACATATTTATAACGAAGAAATCAGGAAACCACCATGAGCGACAAAATTGTTAATGTAACCGATGCCTCTTTTGAAGAAGAAGTTTTAAAAGCTGATACTGCCGTATTAGTTGATTACTGGGCTGAGTGGTGTGGCCCATGTAAGATGATTGCACCGGTACTGGAAGAAATTGCTGATGAGTATGAAGGTCGTCTTAAAATTTGTAAGCTGAATATTGACGAAAATGAGCAGACACCACCGAAGTTCAACATTCGTGGTATTCCAACATTAATGCTGTTTAAAAACGGTAATGTTGATGCAACGAAGGTCGGCGCTCTATCTAAGTCACAATTGACTGCGTTTTTAGATAGCAATATCTAACCGTTTATATTTAGAACAAAAAAAGGCGAGC
>JQIA01000251.1_pt1 | contig 25774 bp, 10 predicted proteins | sample 811431 | NCBI WGS metagenome assembly JQIA01 (sample SAMN02998118, study PRJNA258478) | marine sediment metagenome | biome: marine; feature: seafloor; material: sediment; isolation source: oil-polluted sediment collected from 3 locations (0.5 km, 0.7 km and 0.9 km)... | place: USA: Gulf of Mexico ...
TTCAATTCTTGTCGGGGGTACCATCGTATATAAAAAAAGCACTTAGAGATTTTCTCTAAGTGCTTTTTTATTTTTGGCTAAAGTCAATTATGAAATACGATTATAATGTTCGGCAAGATTAGTATAGAGACTGCTAAAAGCATCCTGACTATACTCTTCCTTAACGAGGACTTCGCATACATCATAAAGCTTTTCAAGCTGTTTTACTATTTGACTTATTCTGTCATCATTATTGACAAGAAGAAGAATTATGCTTTCAGTTTTATCGCCAATACCTGAACATAAAATACCTTCAAGGTTAAAAGCCCGTCTTGCAAAGAGCCCTGAAACCTGTGATAAAACACCCGGATGGTTTTTTACTTTTAATTCAATAATTATATTATTCATTTTCCTAAACTCCTTCCGTAATCATTTCAATATTTGACGCCCCCGGAGGTACCATCGGATATACGTTTTCTGCCGGATTAATATCAACTTCAATAAGCACCGGGCCTTTATAATTTAGTTTTTCACAAAGTGTTTCAAGAGGAGTATCACTGTCGTTCAGTTTACAGGATGTTATACCAAAACCTTCTGCAATTTTTGAGAAATCGGGACGACACCCAAACTCTGCTGCCATATAATTCCCATTATAAAAAAGCTCCTGTTGCTGGCGAACAAGCCCCAGATAACCATTATTAAAAATAACGATTTTAACGTTAAGATTTAATTCTGAAAGTGTTGCAAGCTCCTGAATATTCATCAATATGGAACCATCTCCACTAAAACAGATAACATTTTTATCCGGATTTGCAACTGCAGCGCCAATTGCAGTAGGGAGCCCAAACCCCATTGTACCCAACCCACCGGAAGTTAAAAACTGCCCCGGCCTTGACAAAGGATAGGATTGAGCCGTCCACATCTGGTGTTGTCCAACATCAGTTGTTACAATTACATTCTCTCCAACAGCTTTTCCGGTTTCAAAAATCAACTTTCGTGGATGGAAAAAATCAAATTCATCATAGTTCGTTTCAGGGTTATTTTCTTTAATAATCCTTATATCCTCAATCCATTTTGCTCTGCTGTCTTTATGGATCAATGGAAGAAGTCTCTTTAAAACATCACACGCATCTCCCTTAATGCCACAATTTGATTCCCTGATTTTGTCAATTTCTGAAGAATCAATATCAATATGGATAATAGTTGCATGTTTACAAAAATCTGCAATACGCCCTGTTGCTCTGTCATCAAATCTAACCCCAATCGCAATTAAAAGATCCGCCTGATCCACAACAACATTCGTATGTCTGGCACCATGCATCCCAAGCATTCCAAGATACAAATCAGACTTGCTGCTATACGCCCCAAGCCCCATTAATGTTGAAGCAACCGGTATTCTGCTTTTTTCAGATAAATCATTAACCAAACCGCAGCAATTCGAATTTACAATGCCGCCACCAATATACAAAACAGGCTTTTTTGCAGAATTAATCATTTCGGCAGCGCGTTTAATTTTATCACTATCAGATATTGATGTATTTACTTTCTCTCCGGCTTCGGGGAAATCATCGATTTCAATTTCTTCCGTCTGTACATCTTTCGGAACATCAACAAGAACAGGTCCGGGACGACCGGATACTGCAAGCCTAAACGCTTCAGGAATAACCGTAAGAAGTTCGCCTGCCGACCTTACTAAAAAATTGTGTTTTGTTATTGGCAGAAAAAGCCCGTATGTATCTACTTCCTGAAAAGCATCCGTCCCGATAAGGGAAAGCGGCGTTTGCCCTGTGATTGCAACCACCGGCACAGAGTCCATATTAGCATCGGCTATTGCTGTGATAAGATTTGTTGCTCCGGGGCCGGAAGTGGCAAAACAAACGGAAGGCTTCCCTGTTGAACGTGCCATGCCCTGAGCGATAAACCCGGCTCCCTGCTCATGCCTTGCAAGGATATGCTGTATGCTGCTTTTAGAAAGTGCATCATAGAGCGGCAGGTTTGCTCCCCCGGGAATACCGGCGATCGTTTTAACATTCTGCCTTTCCAACAATTTGATTATTAAATCTGCTCCTGAAATTTTCATTTCCCTAACTCCTTTGTAAAAAGCCTGTCCAAAAAAACAAAAAAGCCCAACCGGAATTTCTTCCGATTGGGCTTTAAATTTCTATAAACTATTTAATTTAAAGCATTAACCGGTAAGCGTGACAAAAATCACGACGACGCATAGGACGACGACATTGACGACCATGTCAATTTTCTGTGATTTAATTGTGCTTACCCGTTTCTTTAAATTCATTCTTTTCTATCCAGTTATTTTTTCAGGCAAAATATTGTATTATTCTTTCTTTGTCAACGGTTAAATATAATCCCTTAAATTTAATAGCGATTGGTTCCTTTATTGATTGGCACGCATTGCTTTTGTAAATCCGCCGTCTATTATTTCTCTGTCATAACTGAAATAAAAATCACTGTCAAAACGGATGTCATAAATATCTTCAAAAGTGGAACGGTCCACATCGTCAACAGCAATTAAAGCCTCATTGTATGTATAGGTATAACTGCTGTCATATGTTTCGCCCAAAAGCCCCCGACTTAACATGTAGCCCGTGTCGTCATATACAAAAGACTGAATAATTTCAGGTTCACCGTCTGAATCTGTATCTCCTCTGGCTACGACGATATTATCAATATCATCACAGATATAAGTAAACGTTGAATCGATACTCTGAGGCACATCTTTTGAATCATTATGGTCAATCACAGCCAGTTTACTTCCGCCGTAAGAACGTTCCAGTTTAACGATATTATGATTCGCATCATATGATTCAAATGACCGTTGTTGCAACACATCGTTAACATTGGTTTCCTGCGTCTCTTCAACTGTTTCCAAAAACCCGTACTCGTTATATACAATTTCAGATGCCATGTAAGAACGTCTGGTCTGATCCAGATATATATCATTGGAAGTAACGGCTTGGCTGAGAGGCTGCCCGAATTCATTATAGCTAATCACTGCGATTGTTGAGCGGTTACGCCCATCACCAGAACTATTCATTTCGCTTTGGGCTGCCTGTCCGTCAGGGTTATAAGTAATTGTCACTAAACGATTGAGCGTCTGGCTCACACCGTTATTGGTCCTCACATCAGTGCTTGTTTCTTCAGTCCGCTGGTTCTTTTCATTATATGTATAGTCAATCGTCTGACTCACAGTCTGAACATCATCACCACGTGTATATGTTGATTCCCGCACAAATCTTTCCGGATTACCGTGCGCATCATAGTTATATGATGTAGCACTGCTCATGGTGGCATCGTCACCCTCTGTTTTCACTTCGTTCTCTAATTCAACCCTGCCGTCTTCATCATAATGGTATAAAATCGTTGTGAGTGTGCTATTCTCATTAACTGTCTCCTGCAATTCCATTTTTGTAAGCCTGCCGGCGTCATCATAGGTATTATTCATAGTTGCGGCCATGTTTAGCAACTGGCCTCCGTCCTCTGTAGTCATCTCAATACCTGCAAACCTTAGCTGGTTGTCATCATTATATTGCCATGTCTCGGTTGAGTTTAACCCGATCAGATCACGGACTTTAGCGACAAGCTTTCCGGCGGCATTGTAGTCAAATGAGATATAATTATCTTCGATATCATCATCATCATGATCAATGGAGACTCGGTTAATCTGCTTATAACCCGGCTTAACAGACAGTCCGTCATAAAGACGATTAACCGCTGATTCAGGTGCAACTAACCCTATTACAACACCGGCATCACGGGCTTTCAGGTAAAACTGCCGAAGTTGGAGACTAAAGTCGTTAGAGGTTGATTTTAAGTTAAAAGATTCTGCTGATACAAGTTTCCTAACAGCATCACTGATAAAAACCCCTGAGCCAGTCCCCTGATCTAAACTCTGCAGCAAAACCACGATGTTGATTAATCGGATATAAGACAAAGACAGAGATTTTTTTAATATTGCCTGGAGCTCTTTTTCATCTTCAACTGGGTCCAGATTGCACAGATCAAAAGGACTTATCACGTCACCACCTTTAATCCTTCCAAGGACAAGATCTCCTATACTAAATGTAACAATTTCACCTTTTTCATAACTGAAGCGCCCGGAAGCATCTGTTTCGCCTGAAAACGTTTTAGTTGAGTAATGAATACCTTCAACCAATGGCCCGGAAAAAGTACCTGATTTTACATCATGTCCGTGACCACATCCATTTAAGATTAAAGCCGTCACTACTAAAGAAAGTATTATAAAAATATTTTTTTTCATATCGTAACCCGATCCCCCCACTGCCTTTATTACTGCCGTTACTAATCAAATCCAGCAACAACCTGCAAAAACTCACTGATAGTCAACGCATTGAGATTATGTTTTATCAAAATAAAAATCAATCAAATTTTCGTTGTTACCGCACCGTACACAGAGGCAAAAGCAGGCAATACGAATAGCTGGCATAGACAGGGTCACCCGTTACTTTTTTATCGTTTGTATTACCTGCTGCAATATGTTATTTTTAAAGATACTTATCCATTCAGACCCACACCAGAATATGCTGTATTATTACCTGATTTAAACTGAATCATCCATACAGAATCATTAATTAAACCAATGTTATTCAACCGTATCAAGGGAGGCTATCATGGATTCAAGCGTTTATAAAATTATTGAAGTCGTAGGACTGTCAGAAACATCCTGGGAAGATGCCGCAAAAGTCGCAATTAAAAAAGTAGATAAAACATTACGGGATATACGTGTTGCCGAAGTCGTAAATATGGATATGCGGCTTGAAGACAACAGGATCGTCGCCTACCGGACTCGTTTAAAAATTTCTTTTAAGTTCGACGATTAAACAGAATACAGGGATTATCGAATCAATACGAGCCGATAATCCCTGATTTTTATCGACCACTTATAACCACGACCGACCATGATTCGCGCGTCTGTTTTCCATTCCTACCAATAAGGAATTCAACAATAATATCATCGAATTCACCGGAGACCTTTTTCTCAACCTCAACAACTGTATCGACATACTCCTGTGTAGAATATATTCCCATAATTGTATTGATAAGATTCACTTCCTGTTTAACGGGTTTCCCTTCGCAACTGTTAGTACCAGTGCTGTTCTTTATGCCGGTGTCGCTTATGGACGATAACTGGTTTTAATTATTTTTAAAACATCGGCAAAATGAGTGCCAGTCGCTGCAAACACCACCCGCGCAAAGCCCGTTTCAGGATGATCGATAATCGTTTTCAAAGGGATCGAAAGGGCTATCGCTTTTTTTAGAGCCTGAAGAATAAATTCACCATTTTTATTTTTAATTGCTTTTTTCAGCATAATCAGCGGTCGATCCGTATCTTTAACATCAACAACCATTGATATAGTATTTGAGTCCGCCCATTTTTCATGAAAAGACTGGGATTTACTTTCAGGACCATAGATATCAAAATACCAGTCCTGGGAGTTCCTCAGATTTATATTAAAAATAATCCTTTTGGGATAGTTTTCACCGGTAATATAATCCTCGCTACTTTTCAGCAAAACACCCGCAAAATGGAAATTCCAGCCGGAAGGACTGTCGGCAGCTAAAGCCTGCCCTAACTCAGGCACAGCGTATTTGTTAATTTTGTATTTTTTATCAAAATCATCTTTATCAAATGCAACAGGGTCGCTGGCAGGGAGTGCGTTGTATTTTCTCCTGGCCTCCGCGTCTGTCAGGCCAGCACCAAAATGCATCTTAAAGACATCGTAAGCAAAATTTTTAGGTGCTGTATAGCCAGATGTAGCGGTTAATGTCGGAACACCCCCTGGTTTAACGCTGGCTCCGGCCTTATCCTTTCTTTTGTCAAGCCCCAGCGTCTCCCTTGCTGCAGTCTGACAATCGGCCGTCAAATCTGCACGTCCGCCACCATCGCGATTGACAGCATTAACTTCTGTCAACGTTATGTCATTGCCAACGCCTGTCTTCGGTGCTTTCCCTTTTACTGTTTTTTTTCCTTTTTCAAGTTTGACCTGAGAATAATTTGCTTTAAGCACAGCCTCCGCATCATTCAGCCTTTTATCCGTCGCCCAGGCCTGTTTATAACCACCGATAGCAATTTCACCATCTTCTGCTACTTTTAAATAATTTGAATCAGGGTGCTTCCATCCTAAGGAAAGCCCTAACCGCTGTTTATTACGATTATATTTTTTATAGCACTGGACTATTGAGGCATTTTTATTACCGGCAGTTTTTCCCTGAATCGGCCCGACCTCCATAGCGTTCTCACGGCTCATCCTTAAAGCTTTTTGACCCATCTGATCGGTTTCATGTTCCAACCGGCTATCATCATTAAGCGGCAGCCCATTGGCATATGTCGTTGGCGTTACCCGTCCCTGCATTTGCTGAACCACATGCCACCCTTCATGGGGGAGGTGTTTCTCCTGTCCTGGTCCAAGATGAATATCTTCTCCCTGCGTATAAGCCAATGCGTCAAACTCTGATGGTCCGGACGAATTTGCATGAATCCGTACTCCGGACAGATCAAACCCGGAAAGGCTTTCCAAAGAGTTTTTCAGCGGCACAGGAAGTCCATTATCAGTCCCGCTGACATGGGCCGGACCTTCTGTCATGATATCACGTGAAAGAGCATTCTCCTGTGATCCCCCCGTGTCTGCCGACACATTCGCCCCTGAAGCGTCTGCTTTCATTTTTGCCTGTACGGTTCGATCGGGACTTGTGCGCTGAGAGTGGAGGATTGAGCTCACTTCATCACTTTGCCCGGAGATCGGGTAAGTATTCTGTGACTTGTTTGCAGTATTGGCATGACTTCCGGACTTATATTTCTGCGCTAAGGTACGCATGATTAGCTCCTCCTGTTCAGTGCTCTAACGTTTCAGTTACCTGACCTGAAACGCATTACCGGTACATGTTCCTGGTTTTATAATTTTAAAGCAGCCACTTAAAATGTAATCAAAGATGTATCTGAAAAGATAAAACCTCCAGGCTATCCGAAAGTTCTTTTTTTTATATAGCGGGTTTACCGTTGAGTCAACATTATTTATTATTGCAGAATCTAAAGCCGTTCTGAAATGATTATTTATAGCCAGAATATTCCGGCTTTTCAGATGAGAAAAATTACCTTAACAATATCGCCATCTTTTTCACCAACGAAAATGCCTGAAAGATAACCTTTCAGGCATTTTTCACAATTTGTAATCGCTAATAAAAGTTAATCATCCAGCTTAAACTCGGGCAGTTCAGGTTCTTTCGCACTTATTCTGTTTTTTAATTTATACCCGCCCCACAGAATAAACCCTAAAGACACAATCATCGGAGGCAGATAACCGGCACCGAAAACAGTGATGCCGACAAAAAGAATAATGATACCGGCGATGCCAAGGGCAATTAGAAGGGATAGATTTGCCTGCTTCAGCCCCTTATAGATGATTCCGAAAATTGCTATCCAGACCATTATCGTTCCGGCCAGCGTGAGCAGTAATGTAATAAGGCCACCGGTCCCGGAGGTATAGGATATTGAAAACCAGGCGTCTTCTTCTGACTGATTGGCATAAATTTTTTCAAAGGCAAAGTGAATTCCGGAAGTGGGAACATTGATTTTAAGCGGTTCAATAACATCCCGTTCCTTTTTATCACCACTTGTTCCGGCGATACGTTGTTCCATTTCCCCCGGACGAATATGGGTGCCTTTTACTTTAACACTCATATTTGAGTCGGGTTTTCCGTAATGAATATCATCAGGAAGGAACACATCCCACCTTGAATTTGTTACCACCATATCCGGCCTTGGAAGCACACCTTTTACCCGCCCCATGGAACCGAACCGGGCAACCGGCGTCTGGTAAATCAGGGTAACCGGAAATCCGCTTGAGGAATTGATAATCTTGATTAAAATATTCGGATCAGCCTCTTCCCCTCCGGTGGCGGACTCCGAAATGGCAGGTTTTTCAGGTTTACCATCCACAAACGCAGACCAGACAGTTGACCCTTTCGGCAGCTTAACCCGAATAAACTGTTTACGGCTGTTTCTAACGATAAATTCCGCCGTGGTAACGGCAAGCCCATCTATGGTGTAGAGGGTTCGATAGGAGGCGTTGTCAATCATTGCTGACTGAACTTCGATCTCTTTATGACGTGTAATTTTTAGTGTCAGTTTGTAGGGTGGATCAACATGGGCATATTTGTATGCAAGGAGAATCGGATTGGTAGTCTTCAAAATCAATTGTTTTGGTAATTCGCCCGGATCAAGGGAGGAGAGCTGCGCAACGGTTGAAGCCTGTACTTCTACAGCTGTAAGGGCTTCCACGGCTATACGTCCCTGTTCAACTTCCGCGCCGGCTACAGACAGGGTGGGAACGACAACATCTGAAGCGCCGTCAGCCATAATCAGTTCATAGCCGACTTCAATTCGGAACTGCCCTTCCATCTCCTGGGTAAACTGCACATCAATAATCTGCTTCTTTTCGTCCTGATTGTTTTTGTGGATTCGAAGAGAGGGCGCGGTTAAACTCAGGAAATTCACATTGGACGGGAGTTCGAGTTGAAGGTCCATAATGGTTCCGGATTTGACATTGACTTCTATAGTAGCGGAGCCTGTCATAGTAACATCACCCAAAGAGATCAGTGTATTGACCCGTGCATCAAATTTACCCTGTTTTCGTTCCGGTGTTGTTGCCTGCACAATGAGCTTTGGCTTATTTTCGCCATACTTGTATGTATGTGCAACGGTCATGTCGATGGCCTGCTTAACATAGGATGGCAGCTGGTTTTCGCCCACCCGGGTAACCTGTTGTTCGTCAACAGGCTTTAATGTCAGCTCCTTGCTTGAAAGAAGGGCGATCATGCCGCGTTGCCGTTGAACCTTTTTGGCCCTTAGAAGCGGGACCTTGATTTTACTACCGAATTCCTCAGCAGAAATTGACCGGTCATAGTATATATTAAACCGAATGTTCCCCTTTACTTTTCGATCAAGAAACACCGATAAAAGGCGAGGCTTACCTTTCTTTTTCTTCATGACACGCCAGTCTGAGATAGCCCCGGACGGCATTGTAATCCGGTTTATCTGAATATTGTCCGGCAGTTCAAGTTCAAGCAGGTTTGTTTCACCCCGTGAAATTTCATAAACCGACATGGCGGTAACATACAAGACGCCTTCTTCCGCATGAACCGTATGATAAATACTTGCATTGGCCCGCAGCTCAGCTTTTATATTTTCAGGGACTGCTTCCGCCCAGGATATGTTTACTTTTTCCGTTAATGGCACATAAACTTCAGCTTTTGTAACATTTGATCTAACGGTGGCATCTACATGTGAGACAGGATTTACTGTAACCTCTTTTTTCCCCGGGATTTCCATAAGAATTTTTGAAACAGGAACCGGCAGAATATTCAGATTGATATTTGGCGGTCCGTTTTTCCGAACAACCGGCACCTGAAAATCAACGGTGACGATATGTGAGCCCTTTCCTTTTACCATGGCGGCAAAATATTCATCGGAGATAATGATAGGTGATTTACGGCCGTCCACACGGATATTGCTAAGTGTTACCCCTTTTGGCAGGAGTTCTATGGTAGCGGTCTCTTCTTTAAAGACGGTAATTTCAAAAGTACTGCTGATTTTCACAGAATCCTTTACCACTTTGCCATGATAGCTCACCCGACTGATTGACGGTGTATCCTCTGCTGGCAAACGCCATGAAAGCTGAATACCGGTTGTTGCGGGAATACTTGCTGTGACATCAGTCTTTCCTGAAGAAGTTTTTAAAGTAATACCTGCAGATGGAATCACAGCAACATCAAGACCAGTGCCAGGTAAAGAGGCATTCAGCGTTGTTGCTGAAGCGCCGGGAACGGGTATCGGAAGTGAAATGCCATGTTTCGAACGTTGAGCATCGCCCCTGTACCGGATCTTCATCTTATAGACACCCGGCTCTTTTGTCCCCCAGGAGAGGCCATTCTCCGTCGTAAACAATTCTACCTGTTTGCCGGAAACAGTAACCGTCTGAATCGGTGTCCCGGTGGGAAGAACAGGCACGGCCACCCACCCCTTTTCAAATACCCGTATGCTCACAGAGGTCTCAATAGTAGCAAATACACGATTATCTATTTCAGATACCCGAACGGTAACAGCGGCATGTCCAAGTGCATATCGCGCCGGTGCAGGAATCGGTTTATCGACAGGATTTTGTGAAGCAGTTACCAGCGTATCATACTGGTTCAACGGAATTCTAACCTCTCCGTTGTCATCCGTTTCAACAGCAAAAGATGCTGTTACAAAAAGCAGTAACGCTGTAAGAATGGTTGCTATTTTCATGTCTCTCTCCTTTATTCAATCTCAGTAGAATAAGATTATTTTTTCTACGGGAACGATTACTCACTTAACCGGGGCAGCACCTTCAGCTTACCGGCAAATTTTAAGGAATCAGCAATATGGGCCCGTTGTTTCTGAATACCCGAAAGCCCTTTATTTAAAACCGCAAGATAATCTTCCAGCATTGCGATGTCGTCTGATATGTCATGGTCCCTCTGAAACCCCGGCTGATTAGCCCGAATTGCTGTCAGTAAATCGTGGTGGGCCTGAAGAAGGCCGAGAGCAGTATCATCATTACCGCCCAGAAGTGATTTCCCGGCGCTGACAAGGGTTTTAGATAATTTTCGTGCAAGAAAATTTTTCAACACATTTCTTTCAAGAGGACCCGGTAATTCAGTACTGCGGTCGAGAGTCAAATTTGACCGCGCCACACCGTTTTTCAATTTTACAAGATCTTTGTAACGTACAGTCACATCTGCAACAGCTCCCGGTCCGGTGACAACGACATCGAGAAGAACTACGTGGGAATCCCCTGCATAAAAAGCTGGAATAACAATCTGAATGCCATCTTCATCATCGCCTCTGTCTGCCTGAATACCGAGATTTTTTGACATACGCTGATCAATGCTTTTTTCAGCATCCCTGACTTTCTGCGCCACGGTGTCATCCAGCCTGTGAGAATCAAAGACATTTATTAGCTGCACACCTGCTGCAAGCCTGATTCGAAGCCGTACAGCTCGTGCAATCACCTTGCTAACCGCGGTCAGTTCCTGTTCAACAACACGGTCAGCCTCAGAGGGCTGATTGAACAAACGCCGGTTACCCTGCCCTGAATAGATAATCTGATTCAGCTCTGCGGGGTTTACTTTCTGCCCGATTCCGATCACACTCACCGGGCCACCTGCAACAGCACTTTTATGGGCAAGAGCAGCCATTGTTCCAGAAAAACCAGCCAGAGACTGTGAGGTCACTATAATCACTTCGCTGCTTCCCAAAGGGGCTGTCGGATCATCGCCACTACTGACCAGTGCACTTGCACGCCTCATCGCGTCGATAACGCCAAGTGTTTCTTCTTGTATTGTCTCTTCACCAAAGAGATGCTTCATTGCGACGGAAAGGTGACCGTATTTAAAATCACCCGGCTTAATCACAACGCCTCCTGGTCTTCCGGCAATAGTCAGGCTGAAGCGATCACCAAGATCCTTTGCCTTTCCAAATGCTGTTAAAAGCGCTTTAAAACAATCGAGCGTCTCGTCAGAAATATCACCACGAAGATCCAGAACAATACCCACATTCATTCCCGGTCTGCTGCCGCTAAAACGCTGTGTACCCTTTATTCCGACCTGAACAAGCATTCTGGTTTTCCCCTGAATACCCCGACGATCCGCATGGAGAAAAATACCTAACGCCGATGTTACTGGTGCATCAAAGGGTTGAGTAATCCTTCTGGCATTTCCATCAAGTCCAAGAGGTCTTGCCATATATGAGGCTATTTCTGACCGATCCCACTGACTGATTTGCGAATCGAGCCAGCGGTATGAAGGGTCTCCAGGCAAATAAGTATTGCCCCAATACCCTGCAGCCTTTTTAAACTGTAAATTTTCTATTGATGCCCGCTGGCTGAAAAAGGCGTCAAGAATCATTTTTCCGGATGCGTCCTGTTGGTCAACAGATTGTTCAGCAGGCACTGATTTATCGGATTTTTTATCCAATAATCCGTAGGCACCTTTTTTACCAAATCCAATTTTGTTCTTTCTTACTGGTTTTGGTGCAGGTTTTCTTTCATTATACAAACCCGGAGGAACAGAGGCATGTTCTGTTCCGTCACGCCGGCTTAATTCATTATTGGGAACTATCAGCTCATCCACCGATTCATCGGCCACCACATTCAATTCAATTTCCGGTGTTTTTGCTATAGCGGGATATGTTTCACTAAATCTGTCTTCATCAGCAGACACTATTGGCGTATCATCCATGTCATCATGAAGAACAGCAACGTCTTCCTCCATTATTTCATTTATGTCCCCAACAGTTTCGACATCTTCTGCAACCAGATACCGTGCTTCCTCCTCTGAGTCATACTCTGCCAATGAGTCTTTTGCTGCAAAATCAAGCTTTGCTTTCTGTTTTAATCGCTTTCCACCGACGGCCATTTCGTTCTTTTTTTCGACCCGCCCTCGTGAAACCATGGCTGACTTAACTCGCTCCCGGTTTGATTTCAACGCTTCCATTTCAGAACGCGTCTCCATCATCTTTTTGTCAGCCTGCATCCGAACCTGCTTTGCATCATCAACCCTGCCAAGCATTTTTGTCGTAACAGTGGAAAACATAACCCCACCAATCATTACAAAAACAAAACCAAATGCAATCGCTCGTTTATACGGAAAGAGCATTGAGAAAAATCCCCGGAGACATCTTCCGCCAGTGCCAATAACCCAACGAAACATCTGCTGCAACATTGAAACCAGCTTAAATCCGGTTGCCTCTTTTTTTGTTATACCAGCAGCGCTATCTGCCACGTCACTTAATGCAGCCACGGTTGCAAGCAGCTTATCAACAACAGCATCCGGTGCATCTATATCGGCGGTATCGCTTAATCTTTCATTAATCGTGGCATGTGCCTCAAGGCACGCAAAACATTCATCACAGTCAGCAATGTGCTTCTGAGCTGCCAGATCATCCCTTAAAGAATAAGGCCCCTTAACCGCCATCAGCTTTTGGAGTTTTTTGCAGCTTTTTTTCATAAGTCTTTGCCGTCCTTCCTTATAAAAGCCTTTGCAAGTGTTATCCTTGCACGTCGTAAATTTGTTTTAACTGTACTAAGCGGAATATCCAGAACGTTTGAGATCGCCTTCTGATCAAGGCTGCCCATGGCATTTAAAATGATGGTTTCCCGTTGAGAAAACGGTAGCTTAGCCAATTCTGTTTCAAGCCAGTCAGCTGTTTCACTCGCTTCCATAAAATCCTGTGAATCAGGCGCATTGTCGGTCTCATCAGGAAGGTCTTCCTGATATACCAGTTTACGGACGCGTTCTTTTCTGTAGTGAGCCCGCACCGTATTGGCGACAATAGTAAAAATCCATGGGTTTAATGGTTTATCTGACTTAAATGTTGAAGCAGCCTTGTGAATTTTAATGAAAATTTCCTGAAACAGATCGTCCCGGGTCCCCGGATCAATGCCGCACCGTACAAGGTAGGCATATACCCTTGAACGATAAATCCCCACCAGTTCGGGGAATGCCACCGGATCACCACCCACATGGCGTTGTAACAGCATCTGCATGTCCGGCCCTTTTGTCACGCCCTGTTTATTTTCCACCATGTTTCTCATTCTGTTCCTTCACCATAACGTTTAGTAAATTCCACCGCAGCTAATAAGTACTATGCAGACCAGACAGAAAAAGTTTCACTTATTTTTAATTTTTTTTAAAAAAACAAAAATGCAAAATAACCGACCCCGGAATTTCCCGACATTCGATTATTTACCTGCAAGCAATCTACAGTTGAGTAAGGGTTTATTACAAAAGACAGAATACAAAAAAACGTATGCGAGACTGATACGGAAACATATTACAATTACATTCTTTTAATATCAATATATTATCTGTTTTTAATCAATTTTAATCCCCTGGTAAGAATTGCCGGTTGAAGCGTTACAAGTATGTATAAAGTCAAAAAGCAATACGACATTTTTTTATACCCTGCCAACAACTACCCCAATGAACTTTTCGTTCATAAATTAATTATTGACTGCTCAGTTCAGCTACTGTAAGATTTAAAAATTAACAGATATCAAATATGTGAACACTTGTCCGATACATTCTTTTGTTTCAACATCAGGATAATCATCGGACGTCCTTTCGTGCCCGCCCTGAGTACGGATCATTACTACGTTTATAGTTTTCAGACGTTTACCCACCGGTGTGCCCCCGGAGGCTTGTAAATGTTAATGCTGTTTTTTGATGACAAAAAAAATCAAACTCATTTTGGGGATTTTTTAAGAGGTCATCATTTTTAACCAACAAATAGTGGAGGGGGTTATGATTTTATTCAGGAGAATCGGTTGTATCGGAAGTGTCTTGCTTGTTGCCTTATTTTTGACTGCGTGTGGCAGTGATCCAAAGGTGGTAGGGAATATTGCTGTGATAGATGACACAAGCACTCTGGTCGTTACAAATGTTGAGTCCGGCGGTGTGAGCACAAACACCAAAATGGTTTTTGAGAGTTCTGACCTTGAAGCTTTGGCTGCTGTTGAAAAAGGTGGTTATGTTGTAAGCGGCAGTACAAAAAATGCACCTCAGGGATTTTTAAAAAAAGTAACAGAAATTGAGAAAAAAGACGGCAAAACAGTCCTTACTGTTGAGAATGCAAAACTGACAGAGGTTGTTGAAGAAGCCAGCATTTCGATTGGCGGAAACCTCAATCTAAATGGCATGAGCTCAAACCTGAAAGGTGCGATTTACAGTAATGTACCCCGGCTTGGCGCACGTCGTGCTGCAAAAACCGGCATTACGGTTTATGGCGACGAGCGACCCGCAAGTGAAATCCCCGTATGTGCGGACAAGGATTTTTATGTAGACTTCAACAATGTTGATATTGAAGGTCAGGCAAAACTGAGTGGTTGTGTCGGCTTCAGTTCAGACTTCGTCTTCGATATGGATATCAAAAATTTTGAAACTACCTACTCTGAATTCAGTCTGACATCGAGTATGGGCTGCCAGATCGATCTTGAGGTTACTGCAGAAAATATCAACATCAGCCAGCAGGTTGAGCTGGCTAAATTTGATGTCTCGCCTATCGTCTTTATGATTGGACCTGTTCCTGTTGTAATTATCCCTGAGATCCGAATGGTCCTTGGGCTGGATGGTCAGCTGGATATCAATGTGACAGCAAAGGCATCTAATGAAATCACCTCAAAAATCGGTTTAAAATATAAAAACCGTGTATGGTCTGAAATCAACGAAAAAACGCACACATTTGACTATGAGATGCCTGTATTAAACGGTACTGCCAATGCAACGGTGTACACAGGCCCGGAAATGGATTTTATGTTTTACGGCATTGCCGGTCCTGGTGGTAACGTTTACATTTTCACGCGTGTGGCCTCTGAGTTTGATCATTATGCTCCTGAAACAAATACCTGGGAAGTCTGGGCCGGTTTTCAGGCAGGTGCAAGGTTCACCGTTGAAATTCTGGACACCACACTGTTTAAAATCAGCGAACCAAATATTGTCGGCTACGAAGGCCTGATTGCCTCTTCAGAATATAATGGTCTGGCTGAGCCGGGCATCGGACACGTAATTGGTTCGATCAATGATGCTGTTACAGGAAAAATAATTCTGGGAGACCATATTGTAGAAAATAATATTTCCGGTGTTCTAGTCGATCTTGCAAAGGGTATTGCAGGCAATGCGGCAGTCGATGCAGACAGCTTTACAGTTGAGGAAGCAAATGTAACTCCGGTATGGCGTGAGCTAAAATTGGGCGGTTATTGTCTTGAAGCAGATTTTGACGGCAATATGGCTACGATCAGACCGGCTGCAGCCAACGGTTCTGACAATCAAAAATGGTGGATGGACATGAATGGCGTTATTCATTCAAAACTGAATCTTAACCGATGCATCGACGGCATGGCTGTATCAAACGGAAGCAATCTGGTATTATATGACTGTAACGGCAGCGACAGCCAGCGTTGGATTAATGACAATGAACGCCTTCAAAGCGCTAAAATCAACTCAAGATACATCACATTTACCACAGACACTTTCGGCTGGGTAGAATATCTAAAAGTCAAGAATTACCAGGACAGCGAAAAGCAGGTAGCTAACTGGGGTACACTTGAAAATACAAGTGATGTGCTTAAAAATTAATCAGTCTGATTCAGATAAATAAACCCTGAAGTGAAAATGGCCTCCGGCAATACTGCCGGGGGCCATTGTTTTATTATGGGGTTTGGTTTATGATATTTAGACAAATCGTCAGCAATTCTACTCACATAAAAGTCAAGCGGAGGCCTGCCCCCTAAATTTTGACCATCAAATTTGGGGTTTGTCGATCCTCCTTTATAGTTGTTCTTTATAAGGGGAATACAGATAACTCAATAGCCCTTTTATGCTACATATATCATTCACCTGTCCAGGTTTTATTATTATGTTTTTTAATGAACAACCCATTGTAAAAACCAAATTTATTTCCTCTTAAGAATCTTTATTTTTGAGTTTGATTGCTCTTTCACTACTTCGGCAAACTCTAATACATTTCTGCAATTATCCCTTTGCACGTTCTTGGTCGTACCATCCATTAATAGAAATCTTATCGCAACATCATCTTGTCGTCCGGGGAAAATTTCAATTTTATCTATGTCCTCAAATTTAACATATTCAATACCACGCATAGAATTCCAGATAACTCTTTTTTCAATTACGATCATTGACCATATTGATGGTTTAATAAACAATTCGAAAACTACTACCCAAATCACAAAAAATCCACCGGCTAACGCAAATGCACCTGCTGTATGTTCAGGTTTTAGTGGCAACACAATATAAAGTCCTACAATTAATGGGATAACGCCCAAAATTATACCGAAAAATAATAATAAGTATTTGTATGATGCTAAAGTAATATTACTTTTATATATTTTGTCCATGAAAAACCTTATATTACATTTTTTAATGATGGTTAAAAAGAACCTGGTTGAACCCCCCAACCCCATGTTACTTTTTTCTCAAATCTAGTAACAGAATTTAGTGTTCCTACCTCAAAAACCGCCCTTACATAACCTCCAAATCCACCTTTCAAGTCGTCTCCCCCAACCTCTTCTGCCTCAATAAATGTATAGGATAGAGTGCCATAGATACCACCTTCAACAAAAGCATCAACTCCAAAGCCCCATGCTTTTGGCGAACTACCCCATCTGAGTCCAGAATTAACTGAAAACTGTAATTCGCCGCTAGCTTCTTCATAATCATCAGCATAAATATAACTATATTTAATAACCCCATTAACACTAAAGCCAGCTACAAAATTTGCTCCGATAAAAAACCGAGGTGTTTTAAGTCTTCCACCACCAAAAAAGCCACTTTCCAATGAAAATTTACAACTATTATACTTAACTTTGGCTTTCATGCCATAGTTCCATTCCCATAATGACCCCATCCCAATCTTTCTTCGTTCTTGTATAGTAAATGATCTAGTCCTAGAAAACTTTGCAGTGTCTTTCATTTTTCTAAATTTTTCGAGAGCTTTTCTTTTTACACTTCTTAAAGAATTACCTATATGTTCTCTGGCTTTACTACTATAATCTTGAGCAGCTTGTGACAATTTATCAAACATCCATGTCACAGCAACAGGTAGTAGACCATCTTTATCTATAAAACAAATACCATTATTATTACTAAAAGCATATAAATTAGCCCCACCTTTTTCCTCAATCGGATCCCTTGACACCCATCTTCCAAATTCAGCAGAATAATACCTGTACCCATAATAATAAAGCCCACTTTCAGAATCAAAGAACTTCGTAGAAAACCTAAAAGCATTCTCATCAGCATAATCCCCATCAGCAACCAAAGCATTCCCAAACGGATCATACTCATATCTTGCTTTTATACTTCCATCTGTGGAATCGACAACCTGCCCAACATTCCCGTTAGCATCATAGTTGAAAAGGTACATTGAAGAATCTGAAGCATCAGCGGAAGCAATCAGCCCACCAATACCACCTGCACCCTGAGCGGACTGACTTAAATCACAACCCCATACATATGTTTTCTGAACTGTTTCTGATGCATCAAGCTCCTGTATCAGGTTCCAGCCATCATAAACAAAGAGAGTTACTTTTTCGCCTGTCCATGCTCCGGCACTGTAGTCATAGGAAGTCTTTTTGACTCTTCTGCCCATGTAATCATATACAAACTCAAGCATCTGATTTCCATCCGCAGGAGATTCCGGCGCAATAGCTATCAGCCTGTTTTCTGCGTTATAGGTAAATACATTCCCTGATGCAGCTATCATATTGCCGTCATCATCGTAGGCCGGACTGCCTGAGCCTGAGATTCCGGTGTACTGATTCATCTCATTCAGTGCATATGTTTTTTTATCAGTACCCTCTGTGGCCGAGTTTCTGTTACCGATCGGATCATAGCTGTAAATCCGTTGTTCTGGTTCAACCGGTGTTCCGGGTTCTTCAACATTACTGCCCTGATATCTGTCAGAATTTATTAGCTCGTTTCTGTCATTATAGCCGAATTTATTAAAAGCATCTATTTCAAAAGCTGTCCCGGAATTTTTAACTGTTTCCCGTCTTCCCATGACGTCATACGTGTAATCATACTGAGAAGTAAGGGTTGTTCCAAATCTGTTTTCAACTTTTGTTTTAAGATTTCTCTTATCTTCATACCCATAGGTCACATTATACCCTGAACCGGTTGAAAGCGTCTCAATAAGCTGAGACTCTGGTACATACGAATAGGTTGCTGTGTCAGATTTCCCTGACATGTTCCAGTTTAATGAATTAAACCTGCCGGAGGTATCGTAACCGTACGTCACACCATAATCTGAGCCTGTATTGAGGCCGTTTGGCTGGCCGATTACGCCGTTTGCGGCATAGGTTCGCGTAATCGTTTTTTGAACCAGACCTTCAATCACTTCTGACTCAAGTCTTAAATAATCCGGGTGGTAAGCAAAGGTTCGTATACCTGCATCATCGATAATAGTCTTTTGTTGCCCCAGACGATTATACTCAAAATGAATGCTGTTAGTATCATCTGAATATTGAATATTATTTAATTCGCCGGTTTCAGGATAGTAGTTATAGGTTGTAACAAGTGCATCAGCGTCATTCTTCCTTGCCCAGGTTCGGGTTTTAATTTTTCCTGTTGTCGTATATGTATATGAAACCTTCTTACCGGAGGCATCTTCTTTTTCCTTAAGAAGTCCGGATTCAGGATAATAACGCCAGATTGTTGTATCCCCTGTTGTTGCTGATGATGGCCAGTTTTCTCCTGTCCAGCCATGCTCTGACCTGAATGTTATCATCTGTTCCATTCTGCCATAAGCATCGTAATCATATTTCACTGGGTACGTATCATCACCCCATGTGTGCGAAACGTGGCCCATAACATCATAGAGGAACCGGGTGTTTTTGCTTAAAGCGCTTGTCTGAACTGACTTTCTTCCGGTTACAGGATCATAGGTAAAAACGGTTTGATTACCTGCGGCATCTGAGACATGGTCCGTTCGTCCTTTATCGTTATAAAATATCTCAGACGTTCCGGTTCGTGGATCTGTTGCTGTTTTCCTTCTGCCAAGGGCATCGTAATCAAATGTTCTGGTAAGGCCTGTTTTATCTGTTGATGAGATCGTCAGACCGTATTCACTGACAGAGACAGCATCGATGTTTGAATCAGGGTAGTCTGTTGTCGTGATGATTCGTTTATCAGCCAGTTCAATGCTGGTTGCTGATATTGTCACATTGCCGTAGATATCGAATGACCGGGTTTCTGATAGTTTGTTATCTGCGTCAAGACCTGAGACCTGCTGTCTTGATTTCCCGGTCTCTGTTGGCGTAACTTCATCATCGGTTGCATAGATTTTGTTGATTGTTTCCTGCCACCAAATGCTATTCTCTTTAACAAGCCTGCTGTCGGAGTCACTGATTCTGTCTTTCGATTTTAACTCAAGCCCACCACTGCCATCAATATCAAGGCCGGTTCTTATCTGATTCCCGAGATCGTCATAATGGTACCATGTATCTGCAAGACCTGTGGAAACAGCCTTTTCAAGCCGGCCCTGGTCATTATAAAAACTCTGGCTTATAATCGTTCCGCCGTCTCCGCCAGGTTGTTCCGTTCTTATGGATCTTCCCAAAAGGTCTATTGTTGATTTCTGCCATACCGCCGATGTCGCTGAACCTGTATTTACCTGTGTCCATAGGGTTCCATCGGCATTGGCACCATAGGTGTAAAAAGTTGCTGTGACCCCGGTCCCGGTAATGCTTTTTGTTCTTCCGTCTTTGTAGAGTGTTGTAATCTCTGTAAAACCACCCGGACGGGTAATAGTTGACTCAAGACCTGACGAATCATAATCGTATATTGTGACAAGACCTGTGGCATCTGTTGATGTTTTTATTCTGCCTGCAGAATCGTAGGTTGTTGATGTACCGAGAGAGAGGCTCCCGCCCGTTATTGTCTGTGTTAACTGCCGTCCCTCTGCATCATAGGTATATGACGTGGTAACATCGTTGCCTTTGCGACCGGCACGAATTGTATGATCAAGACGTTTCAGATCATCATAGAAATAAGACGTCAGAATACCGGTTGCATCTTCAGAGGATTCTTTAACACAGCAGCCCCAGGTCTCTTTAGTAATTGTTCCGTCCGGTCTGTGAACCTCTGTCGGTCTGCCCAGGTCATCATAAAACTTCTCTGTTTTTGAAATCAGTTCATACCCTGAACCAGTATAAATATAAGTCTCAGTGATAATCTCATCACCATCATCATCACTGATCGCAATAGCCCGGGTTGTTTTAAAAGCTATTCCATCCGGTGAACTGGCAGTGCCGTGGGTGACTGTGGCTCTGTCTTCATCTTTCAGTTCAGTATCACCTGATTCACATGTAAAACAGCCCTCTTCATAGACATAGGTATCAAGGCGACCATCTGGAAATTCAGTACTTTTCAATTTACCGGACTGAAAGTTATCGGTACCTGACGGGTAATAGGTATTTACAGTCCTTAAATTAGATGGGTCGGCGTATTCAACAACTGCATTCAGGCATTGTTCTCTAATCTCGATACGCTCATCACTATCGTTAAAAATATAGGCCGTGAAAGACTTTGAAACAATGATGTCGTTAACAGTTTCGGTCACAACCCTCGGACTATCTGTATACCGGTCATCCAGAGTATTGACGGAAGTATCTGTATCTTCGACAGTTCCGATATCATTCGGATCAATTGGTGTGTAATCATAAGTGATTGTTCGACCGGTATCACTATCCAGATGCGTATATACCTCAGTGAGTGTTCGTCCGTTTTCGTCATAGGTGTATTCGACGCCTGAACCATCAGAATTTGTTTCTGACTTCATTTGTCCGTAACTGCCATCCTCTTCAGGAATAGTATAATAGTCATATACTGTTCTCTGATTCGCTCCGTCAGGGTCATTTACTCTTTCAAGAATCGACTCTCCCCATTCATAAGTTGCATAGACTATCCGGGTTGAAGAGGCAATTTTACCTGCTTTATCTTTGACGATTTCTGTCTCAACTCTGTTTTCTTTTTCAGGGTCGTTTGGATCAGGTTCTATTGTCTCTGTTTTTGAGATAACCTTCTCACCATCGCCCATACTGAGTTCCCATTTCTTTTCTTCTTTATTCCAGATATATTCGTATCTTTCAGATCCTGTAACCGTCTCTGTTATCAGCAATCTGTTAAACAGGCTGACTGATTTGTCAGGATTTTCGATACGCCAGATTTTAAACGGAGAGGCATTATTATCGATCAGATATACCCCATCGACTTTTTCAAGTCTCGCATCAGGCTTGTAATACCTGATTTCATAAGCAAACGCATCGTCAGCAACAATATCAACAAATGTTTTTTCAGCGACAACCTGCCTTAAAACCTTATCATCACCTTCACCGTCATACAGTGCTTCAACAGACGGTTCCCAGCTTGAGAATAAGAGGCCTGATGGTGAATAGAGTTGGCTGGAAAGTGTCTCTGATTTCAGGGCAAGCTTTCCGGCAGAGTTCCCACCATTTGCTTTCCCGATAGTAAAAGAAGCATCGATACTTGACAGGTTAAAAACGCCGTTACCGGCCATACTGCATATTTCTGTTTCTGAACAGTTCGGGCACCCGATAAATATCAGAGCTTCACGAAAGACACATGGAATCTCGGTAGATTCAACCCGAACCAGCACCTCACCGCTTTCACTTTTTTCATCTGCCTTAATCAGCCCGGTTGCCGGATCAATTGTAGCTAAAATTCCTTTTGCCTTCTCCTGGTCCTGATTCGGCATCGACCATTGAACACCACTACCGGAGGGTTCGGTATCGACTCTTGCCTGAGCGGTACCACCTAAAGCAACGGGGTATTCTTTATCATCAATACTGATAGAATTAATTTTCACGTCACCAAATGAAATTGCTACTTTTTCCCTGGATTTAATCTGATACTTTGAGCCATAATTCAGAAAAACTTCTGCAGTCCAAGTGCTCTTCGGATTAAAGTAGGTTCCCTTTCCAAGCGTTACATCATCGGACCCGCTGGTACCAGCGATAATATACTGCCTACAGCTGTCATTCTCGTAGATTTTCACATAAGCGTTTGCAGCAGTATATGAGGCAGGTTGAATGGTATATGACAGCGTTATGTCACATGTTGAGTAACCTTCATCATCAAGAGGTATTTTAAGTTCATTTTCATGTTCAATTTCAACGCCGTAAACAGGAATTTTACCTGTACTGTCATCATATTCTAATTCGTCCGACTCTGATGAACAACCATCGCAGCTGATTGTTGACCAGTTTGTTTTCCTGGTAGCACTACCTGAAAAGGTAAGCAGCTCCATGCCTTTATTTACCGTGTAACTTACATTATATTTCCCATCACCAAGAGACTGGCCGTTGTTACCGCCCTGCCAAACACGCGGATCACTGAAATTGCCTGTATTCAAATCAGTCTCCACAGATATTTTAGTCCCCCCGGCTGTCACTGAGCATGTGACATCTCCTTCAGAGCATTCTTGTGTTTTAGATTTACTGACTTCATCTTCGCAGAGGATATACATTGAAACCGGAAAATCGATCTGCCCGCCCGGAGCTTTCGCAATAATACTGTTACCGTCAGAATTCGAAGCAATAGGCATATAAACATTCAAGTCAGTGTAAGGGCTTGCATAACCGCTACAATTTGCACTGTTATATGTGTCGATTGAAAGAGATGCGGGGGCAAGCGAACCGCTTGATGCTGTAATTTTATATTTTGCACCGGACCGTCCACCAGTATAAACACAGGCAGATGAATGTTTGTAATATGATTTCACATCAACTTCCGTTGACTCATCTAAGACGCCATAGACGGGTATGCCTGAGGATAAATCAGTTACACCATAGCCATAAATAAGGGCAGGTGAATCATCCAGGTTCGGATTGGAACAATTGCTGTTATCTGACTCAAATTCGATTTTAAATGTCATATCTTCATTTGAAATACCATTGCCGTATTTATCTTCAACCGTTGCAATAGCTGTCCCGGCCCATGTCTTTACTTTAGTGTACGTTGTTAAGTGAGTATCCTGGATCTTTATACTGGCCGCATCCCCTGGAAAACCATAAACAACAAACGGGGATTTCAACGATTTTTTTGAACCGACCTCAAGGGTCGCATCAATAATATTTGCACTTACCTGCTGGGAATATTTATCGTCTTCCCCCCTAAACAAAGCAGGATTTGTTGATGTTTTTTCATTCAGTTTCAATTCAATTTCTGCTATACCACCATTTTTCGAAGAAACGGGGTTTCCCCCTTCAATTGTCCCCCCGCCTGCCTTGACGTTAAATTTTACCAGTGCATTATCTACCGGGTTGCCATTCTGGTCTACAACCAGAACCTGAAGTTTGAGCGACGTTCCGACTTTACAGTCGTCTTTTTTCGGTTGAATTTTTCGAATCATTAATGCTGCTTCAGGATCGTCAATTGCCGGCGGCGAAAATGGATTGCTGAAAATATTTGTTGCCCAGTCATCGGGAGCGCAGACGGAGGTAGCTCCGGCAATCATGCCTGAAAGCATCCAGCCGGATTCACCGGTTGATGGTTTTTCAATTTTATACCCGGTCCCGGTCCATTGCTCATAGGTAATCGTCTGTCGGGGAATAAGAACTTCATACCCGCTGTTTGTGCTGTTTTTAAGATCTTCCTTAATATTATCAGGGTACGGCAGAAGCATTAATTCAGTATCAATATTCGCTTCTGTCAGTGTAACAAATGACTGACCGGTTTCGTTTACGATACCAAATAGTTTTGCTGTTGAGATACTCTCAACACCATAATCATCTTGAAACAACTGCCCTTCAAGTACAGAGCCTTCCAGTGAGGATAGCTGCATAAATTGTTTGCTTTTCTCTGCTGCGCCAATGACTTCAACGATGTTAAAGTCAGCATCGATAAATTCGCCTTTCCATGTATAGTTATGGGGTTCGCCAAAGGCCTCACTCACCTCAATACTCCCGCCAATCGAGACAACGGTCGGATACGGTTTTACATGTGCAACGCCGAGAAGACGGGCAATGTCATTTTCAGCCTTATTCCAGCGGCCAATATACCGTAAAGCCGATTCATACTGTAAACGAACCGCATCACGTTTATCCTCTGTCAGAATTACAGGGGGCGCTATCTGCTGTGCAGCAACCCCAATGGCGACCGGATTTCCTGTCAGGCATATATTTGAAATCTGCTCAGAACCACCGGGCGCAATAAGTTTCATGGTTAATACAAACGATTCTCCCATTGGCAGTCCGTCGCCACCAACGATGATATTTGTCCCGTTCACACGCAATACAGGTCTCAAACGGACAAGGTAGGCAGGTGTATTATCAAGTCCGCCATAAGAATTCATAAGTTGCAGATCTTCAATCGTCTCCGGTTCATAGGTTAACGCCAGCATTTGATTTGAAATTTTATAATCGTCAACCAGTATATCGAAATACTGTACAGCGCCATCAGCAGATGTGGCTGTGAATTGTATTTTATGGATCAGATTGGCAGGCAGCTTTGTATATTCACCAGTAACAGCAACCTGTTCAAACTGGAGATTTGCAGGCAAAATACTTAATACTTCCGGAGAAAAAGAACGCTCTGCCAACAGGTCATCATATTTAAGATCGGAATTGTTTGCCGTATAATAATCATTCACTACCGTTTTCAGGTATTCAAGAAAGGATGCTTCTCTTTTAACGGAGAGATAATTTTCTCTGGCTGTATCGAGGTCAACATCATCGGGCAGGGTCTGCCCTGAAGTTGCGACCGCCTCAGCAAGTTTAATACTGGTATCAAGAGCCACCCAGAGGCTGCCTTTTTCATCAACCACAGCCCCCCGGTAATTGGCATAGGGGACTCTGGTTTCAACCCAGATATGCTCAATCTCAAAGTTGGCGATCTGTCCGCCTTGAATAACCGGCGAATACGGAATGCCTGCCTTTTGAAAAAAAGAGGCCAGCTCATTGTTATTCTGAATGCCTGTTAGATTTTTTAATGTGTCAATATCAGGAAAAAAACGGATAACCCCTGTAATAAACCGTGATCTGAAACCGGATGCGCGGAGCAGTGAGACAAGTAGTGCAGCCTGATCAGCATCATTACCGCATTTTTGTTTAAGGGTCTCTTCAGCCCCCTTCATTACGCCGTAATACCATTCTGTTTTAACGTTATTTTTCACCCACTCATAAATTTTTACAGGATTCCAGTTCAG
>JQIA01000252.1_pt1 | contig 25773 bp, 24 predicted proteins | sample 811431 | NCBI WGS metagenome assembly JQIA01 (sample SAMN02998118, study PRJNA258478) | marine sediment metagenome | biome: marine; feature: seafloor; material: sediment; isolation source: oil-polluted sediment collected from 3 locations (0.5 km, 0.7 km and 0.9 km)... | place: USA: Gulf of Mexico ...
AAGGTGGAATGTGGATTCCTTCCTTATTAGAAGGAATGAATGAACAAGAAATGCAGCAGTTAGGAATGAAAATGACTGCGAAAGACATTTACGATGTAAACAATTCAAGTTTAAAAGATGCCATAGCACATTTTGGAGGAGGTTGTACTTCTGAAATGATTTCTCCAAATGGATTATTATTAACGAACCACCATTGTGGATATGGTGTAATTCAATCACATTCAACCGTTGACCATGACTATTTAAAAGACGGCTTTTGGGCAAAAAGTTATGAAGAAGAAAAAGTGAACGAAAGTTTAAGTGCTACTTTTATAAAAAGAATTGATGATGTTACTGCTGAGGTATTTGCAGGAGTTTCAGATGAAATGGATGAGGCTTCAAAAATGAAGTTAATTAGTCAAAATATTAATATTGTAACTGCCAAAGCTCAAAAAGAAGAGTGGCAAAAAGCGAATGTAAAATCTTTTTACAAAGGAAATCAATATTTATTATTTGTTACTGAAGTATTTAAGGATGTTCGTTTAGTTGGTGCACCACCATCATCAATTGGAAAATTTGGAGCAGATACTGATAACTGGATGTGGCCTCGTCATACAGGAGATTTTTCTATGTTTAGAGTATATGCAGACAAGAATAATCGTCCGGCAGCTTATTCAAAAGATAATGTGCCTTACAAACCAAATCATTATTTACCAATTTCTTTAGATGGTGTTGAAAAAAATGATTTTACGTTGGTATTTGGATTTCCAGGGAGAACAAATGAGTATTTACCTGCAATTGGTGTAGATCAAATTGTGAATGTTTTAAACCCTGCAAAAATTGAAATAAGAGAAAATGCTTTAAAAATAGTGAACACTTATATGCGTCAAGATCCTGCAATAAAGATCAAATATGCTTCTAAGTATGCATCTATTGCAAATTATTGGAAAAAATGGAAAGGCGAGAGTCAAGGAATTCATCAAACGAATGCTATTGAAATTAAGCGTGAGTTAGAAAAAGATTTCAATAGAATAGTTAAAGAAAAAGATTTAGTTGGATATCAGTCACTTTTAGCTGATTTTGAAACGTTGTATAAAGAAATTGAAAGTGTTTCATTGGCACGTGATTATTGGATTGAAATAGCTTACAGAAATGTGGAATTATTAGGAATTACTTTTAGAGCATTTCAAATAGAACAAGCATTTTTAAAAGGGGGAGAACAAGCATTTGAAAATGCTAGAAAATCCATTTTAGGAAGATTTGAAGGAACTTATAAAAACTATAGTGCAACAGTTGACAAACCAGTTTTTGAACAATTAGTAGCTTTGTATGCTGAAAAAGCACCGAAAGACTATGTGCCAGTAAATATGTATGGGATTAATTTTTCTGAGGTAACTTCAGATATTTATTTGAATTCTAAATTAGTGACTTTAGAAGGTGCCGTAGAATTATTATCAGGTACACCAGAAGAGGTTATTAAAAAGCTAAATGAAGATAAAGCCTATGTGTTTGGGAAAGAATTACACACTATATTTTATAATAAAATTGAACCTAAATTTCAAGAATTGAATGCTAAAATAGGGGCAGTGCAAAAACAATATATGAAAGCATTGATGGAAGTATTTCCAAACAAGCGTTTCTTTCCAGATGCGAATAGTACTTTAAGAGTAAATTACGGGATGGTACAAGGATACGAACCAAAAGATGGTGTGTTATATACAACCCAAACCTTTTTGAAAGGAGTGATGGAAAAATATGTTCCGGGTGATTATGAGTTTGATGTGCCTCAAAAATTACAAGATTTATACAAGCAAAAAGATTATGGACAATATGGTGAGAATGGTAAAATGCCAGTAAACTATTTATCTACGAATCAAATGACTGGTGGAAACTCAGGAAGTCCGGTTGTTGATGCTTATGGTAATTTAACAGGATTGGCTTTCGATACTACTTGGGAGGGAACGATGAGCGATTTACATTTTGATGCTGATATTGTAAGAAGTATTATGGTAGATATTCGTTATGTATTGTTTATCATTGATAAATATGCTGGTGCTCAAAACTTAATTGATGAGATGACATTAGTACATCCAAAAAAATAATAAAAGACTTATTAACGTTAAAAAACTCCAAATGAAAATTTGGAGTTTTTTAATTTAAGATTCTTCAGTAGTTGGTTTTTTAGGAGCTCGTTTGGCTTCTTTTAGGCACTTGTTTAACATCCACTCTAACTGTCCGTTAGTAGATCTAAATTCATCTGAAGCCCACTTTTCAACTGCTTTCAACATATCTTCATTGATGCGTAATGCAAATGCTTTTTTCTTTGCCATTATTTAATTTATTTCATTTATAAAGGTTGCTATTATACTTGTCAACTCTTTCATAACTGGTAATTCAGGGTTCGTGTATGAAGCCATATTTTCATTTAAATCTCCTTTGATTTCCTTAAAAAGGTGATTCATGTTTTCAATGATATCTAATTTTGAACCGTTACTTGTTTTGTGCAATAATTCAGCATCTATATGGCTTACTTGAATATCTTTAGATCCATGGATAATTAATACTGGAATTGTTAATTTTTTTAATTCATTTTGAGGATTATATTTCATCCAAGAAATTAAAAATGGTTGTACTGATTTTCTAAATAATGAATTTAACATTGGGTTAAACTCTTCAACTGTTTTCCCTTTTTTTAATTCTTCTAAAATAGTAATAGTTTCCTGTTTTAAAAAAGGAGCTTGTTTAGCAATTTGTTCAATTAAAACTTCATCAATGGATCTCCCTGTGCCAGCTAAAGAAATGAATCCATCAGCAAAACCCTTAGCGGCAATCATACCAACCAAACTACCTTGACTATGTCCAGCTATAATAATTTTAGAATAAGCTTTAGACTTTTTGAAATAATCAATTACTGCGATAGCTTCGTTTATAAAAATATCAAAAGTAAGTGAATCTATTTTTTCTAGATCTTCTTTACCGTAAGATAGAACACTTTTGTCGAATCGATAAGTAGCAATATTTTTTAGTGCCAAGTCTTCAGCTAAAAATTTCAATGAATTATTTTTCATTCTTACATTATTTCCGTCCCTATCCGTTGGTCCTGAACCAGGAATTAATATAAGCAATGGAGGTTTTGTAGCTGTAGGAGGAGTTAAAAGTAACCCATTAATTTGTACTGAACTTGTAGGAATACGAACTTCAACTTCAGTATAGTTTTTAGCTTGAGCATTAGCTATAATAGTAACTAAAAAAAATAATACTATGGTAAGTTTATATTTCATTGTTTGAAATTTTATAGTGATAGTTACGGAGGACCCTTTCAATTTCTTCCTTTCTTTGTGTGCCAATTAATATCTTTTTTCCATTTTTTAATTTTAATTGCAACCCTATATTTCCTTTTGTTGTAAAAGATCTTCCTATTTTTTTTGTAAAATTAAATTTCATTCCCCAACCACCATACTCAAACACTGCATTGTATTTTCGTAGATAACAATTTGAGATACTATCCCAAGCAATTAATCTAAAGGAAATATTGATTGGAAAAAACTGATAATGAACTCCGTTTTCATCAATCTTAGTTTTTAGTTTCAAGTTTATAAAAAGGAATGCAACAACCATAATTAGTAAGAATCCGCTTAAGGCTCCAATTTTTTCACTTATGCTTCCTTGTGCTATTTTTTCCCAATCTTTTATGTTTGAAACAACAACTCCTATAAAAGCAATTGATAAAGCTATTATCACTAGCGGTTTTGTAAATTTTTGCTCTTCAATAAAAACTTTCATAAATTTAGTTTTCTTTCTATTTCTTTTTTTCTTGAATAAATGCAGCAGGAAAAACAATTCCAAGACCTATACCAATTCCAATATTGTTAAGAGCAATACCAACAGCAACTCCAGTACCAATTTTTGGAATAATTCTTGTTCATTTTCTATCTGTTTTTATCTCGTTCTAAAATTACTTTTGAAAAATTACCATGGCCATCTCCAAGAGCACTTTTTACTTCCCAACCTTCTCTTGCTAATTGGTTAAGTGTGTCTTCAAAAGTATCGTCTTTTTTCCAAAAGTTTTTCTTAATGATTCTATATTCCTTCATGTTTAAATGTTTATCGATTCTTATCTCTTTCTAGTACAGCTTTTCGAATATTACCAGATTGGTCAAAAGATACATTGATAACTCTCCAACCTTGTGAGGCATATTTGTTAAACAAATCTTCAAATGTTTTATCTTTATAGGCCCACATACTTTCAGGCTTTATAATTTTGTATTCTTTCATTGTGAGTTTTTAATATATTATTGACATAATTGCAGTGCAAATTAGGAATGCTACATAAACTATAAATGAAATCATGATTAATGGTTTAAAGTTCCTGTATTCACAATAGGCGAAGCATCTTTATCTGAACAAAGTACCACCATTAAATTACTTACCATAGCAGCTTTGCGTTCTTCATCCAATTCAACAATATTGTGTTTATTCAGTTTATTTATGGCCATTTCAACCATACTAACAGCACCTTCCACAATTTTATGGCGTGCAGCAATAATCGCAGTTGCTTGTTGTCTTTTTAGCATAGCACTAGCAATTTCTTGAGCATAAGCTAAATAACCAATTCGTGCCTCTAAAACTTCAATTCCAGCCATTTCTAACCGTTCTGCAAGTTCTTTTTCTAAAGCTTCACTCACTTCATTAACACTTGCTCTTAAGGTTATTTCTTCTGCTTTCCCATCGTCTTCAAAATTATCGTAAGGATATAAACTTGCCAATTTTCTAACTGCAGCATCTGATTGTACGCGAACAAAATTTTCATAATTATCTACATCAAAAGCAGCTTTAAAAGTGTCTTTTACTTTCCATACTGCAATGGTGCTTATCATTATTGGATTTCCTAATTTGTCATTTACTTTAACTCGTTCGCTGTCAAAGTTACTCGCTCTTAATGAAATTCCTTTTTTCCTGTAGAAAGGATTGGCCCAATAGAAGCCATTATTCTTTACAGTACCAATGTATTTACCAAAAAGCAAGATTACTTTTGAAGTATTTGGATTGACTAAAAAGAACCCAGGCAACGTGATAATTGTTAGTACTAAAAAAAGAAATCCCCATTCTGAAGACTTAACTAAACTAAAAATAGCAGCTCCAATAAACAGGAACAATAAAAACAGCATAAAATAGCCATTCTTTACGTTAATTATTTTTTCTTGTGTCATATTTGTGATTTTTTAAGTGATATTAAAATGATATCATAAAGATATAAAATATTTTTTAATATTTACAACTATTTTGCAAACTTTATTTTATATTAGCTTAAAATTACAGAACCATGAAAACAATTAAATCAATTTATATATTAGCTGCTTTTCTACTCGTTTTTTCTCCTTTAAAAGCAAATGACCCAGATTGGGGAGCAACTGGGCATAGAACTATTGGGAAAATTGCCCAAGATTATTTAAAGGGTAAAACAAAACGTAAAATATTGGAACTATTGGACGGACAAAGTCTGGCACTGGTATCTACTTTTGGCGATGATATAAAATCTGATAAACGATACAATAAATTTTATACTTGGCATTATGTAAATATGCCATTTGGAGTAAAATATGAAGATTCAAAAAAGAACCCGACAGGTGATTTGGTTACGGGAATTGAGAAATGTAAAGAAGTGATTAAGGATGAAAATTCTACAAAGGAAGATAGAGTTTTTCACTTAAAAATGTTGGTTCATTTAATGGGAGATTTGCATCAGCCAATGCACGTTGGAAGGGCGGAAGACAAAGGAGGGAATATGATTCAGGTTCAATGGTTTAATAGAGGTACAAACTTACATAGAGTTTGGGATTCAGAGATGATTAATCATTATCAGATGACCTATAGTGAACTTGCAAATAATGCAGATAATATTTCAAAAGAACAAGTAAAATTTTTACAAAAAGGAACTATTGTAGATTGGGCCAATGAAACTCAAACCTATGCTATAAAGGCCTATGCATCTACTAAAAGTGGTGAAAAATTAGGATATCGTTATATGTATGATAATTTTGGTTTGGTGCGTTCTCAATTGCAAAAAGGAGGAATTCGTTTGGCTAAGGTTTTGAATGAGCTGTTTAGTTAATTTACTAAATTACATATTGTAAGTATTCCATCGGCGTTTTTCACGATTTAGTATTGAATTAAACTTTGGAGGTATAGCAATTTTTAATTCGACAATTTTAAACGTTTTTGGGTGTAAAAATTTAAGTTCACTTGCGCATAAAAATAATCCTTTTCCCTTATGAAGTGTTTCTGGGTTGCCATATAATTTATCTCCTAAAATTGGATGTCCAATAGAAGTTAAATGTATTCTAATTTGATGTGTTCTACCAGTTTTTGGAGTAACTTTTAAACAGCTTAAATTTTCGTACTTTAAAGATTTTACTATTTTAATTATTTCAAAGCTTGTTTCTGCACTCTTTCCTTCAATAGATGTTTCTATTAGGCGATTCATATGTACTTTTCCTATAACAATTGTGCAGTATTTTTTCTGTATAGTCTTATTGGTAAATTGATTTCCTAACTCTATTTGAGCTGTTTTTGTTTTAGCTATAAGTAATAACCCTGAAGTTTGGTTGTCTAATCTATGAACGGGTGTTGGAACAAATAGGGCATCTGGTTGGGTGCTTTTTGTGAGATTATGGAGTAAAGCGTTTGCCACAGTTTTATAAGTATTTCCGCTTACAGTAATACCGGCAGGTTTATTAATAACTGCCATATGGTCATCTTCAAAAACAACTTCTAAGTCAAATTCATATATTTTGGGTAAAATAGAATCACTTTCAATGAGCTCTAAAACTTGACCAAAATTTACCCAGGTTCCTGTTTGGGCAATTTTACCATCAGCTAAAAATAATCCTCGTTTAATAGCTTTTTTTATACCACTATTGGATGGAATATAGGTGTCAAATATTTTGGGGGCGTAATCTTGTAAACGAATTTTTTCAATTCCTTTAGGTACAATATGTGAATGAATGGTTTTAATAATTTTTTGTTTTTGGTTAGCTTTAATTGCAGCATCTATAATAAAAGACGATATGTAAAGTTTAAAGTTACACTTACATTCTCTTTAATTTGCTAATTAATTGTTAAAATGTAAATTATTGATTGTTATGAGGTTATGTTATAAAAGTTGTTTTTTGAAAAGCAATTCTAGAACTTCTCTGTAATCAAAGGATAAATTTAGCTTCAAGGCTTCTTGGTAAGAAAACCAATCATATGTTAATACTTCCAATTCTTGAATTTGTATTTTTCCTTCCCAATTACCTAAAAATCGATAGAAGTTTCTATCTTGCCACACACCAGATTTTAATATAGAAGTTGGACTGAAATTTAAATTGCATTCTTCTTTTACTTCGCGTATTACATTTTGTTTAGCGGTCTCACCTTTTTCTGCTCTACCACCTGGGCATCCCCAAAATTCGGGATAGTTTTTGGTATAATTAGATCGTTGAAGTAGTAGTATTTTTTTTTCTTGTAAGATAATACCAGATGAAGCAAGAATCATAGTAAAGATTAGTTTTTAATAATAACACCTAATGTTGCCGTTTCACCTGTTGAAATATTCCAATCTTTTGCAGAAATTATAGTTCCATTAGCATCATAAAGAATGACTTCAGCAGTATTAGGGCCTGAAAAACCTTGGTTTAAGGCTTGGAAATCAATTCTGTTATAGCCTTTTTCTAAATTGAGATAAAGCACATAATAATTAGATTTTAAACCAATATTAGAGCTCACAACTTTTTCATTTAAATAAATTCGAATTCTATCTCCATCAATATAACTATGGTCTCTACATTCAATTTTAACCATTTTTGTGGCACTTTTTACGGTACCTAAACTAATATTACTTTTTAATTTTTCGTGGGTAACATCTTTTCCTTTCCAATATTTTTTACCAATAATATCTCTATCTTCTGGTAAAGTTTCGAGAAGGAAATTTTGAGTATTTGCTGTTGATTTGTGTTGGTTAAGGCTGTTATTAATTGCTTCTGGGTTCACTTTATTTTCAATATCGAAATTAAAGTCTGTTACCGGTTTGACGTTGTTAGATACATTTAATTGAAAATTGCCTTTAGCGGTAATTTCAGTATCTATTTTAGTTGGTTTTTTAACTACTTTGGTGGTGTCATTTTGAGAAAATGAAAGTAGTGGGATTAATCCAATAAGTAAAATTAGAAATGTATTTTTGAGTGTACTATTCATTTTTAAGTTTTAAACTCATATATCAGCAAAAAAAATGCCAATTATTATAATTAAGTTTTAGTTTGATAAAAATAATAAAAAAAGCCTCAATAACTATTGAGGCTTCCTATTAATTGTTTGTTAAACTATTTTTAAAATAATTTGATGTTATTTTATCATTTCAAAACTACGTTTAATAAAATTGGTTAACTCTTTACCATGTAATAGGTTTTGAGATAGTTTAGCTAAATCAAAAGCTTGTTTTACAAGACGATCTTGTTTCTTTTTAGTTTTGGTATTTAAAATTTCACCAACTAATTCGTTATTGGTATTCACCACTAAATTATACATTTCAGGTAAATTACCCATTCCCATCATTCCTCCTCCACCAGTAGCTTGCATTTCTTTCATGCGTCGCATAAATTCTGGCTGCGTGATAATAAAAGGGTTGGCATTCGAATCCATAGCTTCTAATTGAACTGTATAGGTTTCTTTAGGAATGCTCTCTTCAATGATTGGCTTTAATTTTTCTTTTTCTTCATCAGAAAGTTTACTTAATTTATCATCATCTTTCTTAATTAAATTCTCGATATGGTCAGAATCTACTCTTACAAATTGAACATTTTCTTTGCTTCCTTCTAATTTTTGAATTAAGTGAGAAACTATTGGAGAATCTAATAATAATACTTCATACCCTTTTTCTTTGGCTGCTTCAATGTAACTGTGTTGTGATTTCTCATCAGAAGCATACAACACAATTAATTTATCATCTTTATCTGTTTGAGCGGGTTTGATTTTTTCTTCTAATTCAGAAAAAGTTAAATACTGCTTATCAACGGTTGGATACAATGCGAATTTATCAGATTTTTCGAAGAATTTTTCTTCAGAAAGCATCCCATATTCAATAATGATTTTAATATCGTCCCATTTTTCTTCAAAAGATTTACGGTCATTTTTGAACAAACTAATTAGTTTGTCTGCCACCTTACGTGTGATATAACTCGAAATCTTTTTAACGGCACCATCAGTTTGTAAATAAGAACGAGAAACATTTAATGGGATATCAGGAGAATCAATTACTCCACGAAGCATTTGTAAGAAATCAGGTACAATTCCCTCCACATTATCAGTTACAAAAACTTGGTTTTGATACAACTGAATTTTGTCTTTTTGTTGATCTATATTATTTTTTAATACTGGGAAATATAAAATACCAGTTAAATTGAACGGATAATCAACATTTAAATGAATGTTAAATAAAGGCTCTTCAAATTGCATTGGATACAATTCTCTGTAAAACGATTTGTAATCTTCATCTTTTAAATCACTTGGGTTTTTAGTCCAAGCAGGATTAGGATTGTTCACAATATTATCAACTGTAATTTCTTCTGCCTTAGCATCTTTTGGTGCATCATCAGCTAGTGGTAATGTTTCTCTGCGTGTTCCAAATTTAATTGGAATAGGCATAAACTTGTTGTATTTGTTTAGAAGTTCTGAGATTTTACTTTCTTCTAAAAATTCTATAGAATCATCATCAATATGCAATACTATTTCAGTTCCTCTTTCAGTCCTTTTTGTGTCTTCTAAGGTATATTGTGGACTACCATCACACTCCCAACGTACGGCTTTTGATTTTTCAGCAAAAGATTTAGTAAAAATCTCGACTTTGCTCGCTACCATAAATGAAGAGTAGAATCCTAATCCAAAATGACCAATAATTCCTGTTTCAGTGTCTTTGTATTTTTCAACAAATTCTTCAGCTCCAGAAAAAGCTACCTGGTTTATGTATTTTTCAACCTCTTCGCCTGTCATTCCAACTCCTTGGTCAATAATTCTAATTTCTTTTTTTTCTTTATCAACAATAACCTCAATAATAGGATTCCCAATGTCTCCTTTAACTTCTCCTAAAGTGGATAAGTGTTTTAGCTTTAAAGTTGCATCAGTTGCATTCGAAATTAATTCACGTAAAAATATTTCGTGATCAGAATACAAGAATTTTTTTATAATTGGGAAAATATTTTCAGCGGTTACATTTATATTTCCAGTTGCCATATATCTAATTTTTTTAATTTAATGTTTAATGGTTTTTAATAGTCAAAAAAAATACCAAACAGGTAATTGTGACAAACTGACATAATTATACATACAGATTAGTGTATTTTATGCGAAAAAATTATTTTATGGTATACAAAAATAAGTATCTTAGTATTTTTAATTGAATAACAACAATGGCAAACCTAGACTACGATTATGTTATTATTGGAAGCGGATTTGGAGGTGCAGTTAGTGCGTTACGTTTGTCTGAAAAAGGGTACAAGGTTTTAGTTATTGAAAAAGGGAAATGGTTTAAGAGTAACGATTTTCCTAAAACAAATTGGAATTTAAAAAAATGGATTTGGGAGCCCAAATTAAACTTAAAGGGGTTTTTTAAAATGACCTTTTTAAATCATGTGACGGTGCTATCAGGAGTCGGTGTTGGTGGAGGTTCTTTAACGTATGCCAATACATTGCCAATACCAAAAAAGAATTTCTTTGAATCAGGGAGTTGGGCAAAATTAGATAATTGGCAAGAAGTATTAAAACTACATTATGATACCGCATATAAGATGTTAGGGGCAGCAAAGAATCCTACGTTATTTGCTGCTGACTTGACACTTAAAGATATTGCAAAAGAAATAGGTAAAGAAAATTATTTTGAAGCTGCAAAAGCTGCTGTATATTTTGGAGAAAAAGGTAAAACTGTAAATGATCCTTATTTTGAAGGAAAAGGACCCGATAGAACTGGTTGTTTACACTGTGGTGCTTGTATGACAGGGTGTAGACATAATTCGAAAAATACGTTGGATAAAAATTATTTGTATTTGGCACAACAATTAGGAGCGAAAATTTTAGCTGAAAAAGAAGTGTATAATGTAACTCCAATAGGAACTAATGATGGTGCTGAAGGCTATAAAGTTAAGTTTAAGTCGAGTTTAGGAAAAAAGAAAAAAGATAGGATTACTACAAAAGGAGTCATTTTTTCTGGAGGTGTTGTTGGTACTGTTCCATTACTTCTAAAACTAAAAGAAAGCTCATTGCCAAACTTATCAAATATGGTAGGGTGTAATGTTCGAACAAACAATGAATCGTTGCTATTAATTACATCAACTGAAAAAAATAATGAAGATTTTTCAAGAGGCCTAGCTATTGGGTCTGTGCTGCATACGGATGAGAACAGCCATTTAGAACCTGTTCGATATGGAGAAGGATCTAGTTTTTTTAGAATACTTACCATTCCTGTAGTTCATCATAAGTATGCATTTGTTAGAATGTTAGGAATTTTAGGGATAGCTTTTAAATACCCTATAAAACTTGTTAAAACAATGTTTACAGCTTCTTATTCAAAACGTACTACAGTATTGTTATTTATGCAAACATTGGACAGTACTTTGCGTTTTAAACTTGGTAAGATTACTAAAATGAAATCTGAAAAAGAGGAAGGATCTAAGCCAAATGCGTTTATTCCTGAAGCATTAAATCTAGGTAAAAAGTATGCAAAAAGGGCTCAAGGAATTCCTTATGCTAATTTTACAGATGTATTGTTGGGAACCCCAACAACGGCGCATATATTAGGAGGTGCTGTAATGGGTGAAAATATTTCTGAAGGTGTAATAGATAAACATTGCAAAGTATTTGGTTATAAAAATATGATGGTTTGTGATGGGGCAATGATTTCGGCAAACCCTGGAGTAAATCCATCCTTATCAATAACTGCTATTACCGAATACGCTATGAGTAATATTCCTAACAAAGAAGACTTAAGTTAATGACTAATGAATGTTATATGATGAAGTAATTCAATGACACTATGACATAATTTTTACAATTTCAAAAAAGATAGAAACAATGCAAACAGACGATTATATTTTTGTTGAAGGGTTTAAACATATTAGATACAGGCAAGAAAAGTATCTAGAAAGTGAAATGATAGCTAGATCTAATAGTTATTTTGAAGAGATGGATAAACGTAGATCTGTTCGTCATTTTTCTGATACACATGTACCAATAGAAATTATTGAGAATATTATTAAAACAGCATCTACTGCACCTTCTGGTGCTCATAAGCAACCCTGGACTTTTTGTGTGGTTGAAAATCCAGAAATAAAAAGAAAAATTAGAATAGCAGCTGAAGAAGAAGAAAGAAGAAGTTATAATGAAAGAATGAGCGATGAATGGCTTGAAGATTTAAAACATTTAGGAACAGACTCGAATAAGCCATTTTTAGAAACCGCACCCTATTTAATTATTGTTTTTAAACGACCGTTTGAAGTTGATTCAACAGGAAATAAATATCAAAATTATTATGTAAATGAGTCCGTTGGACTGGCTTGTGGTTTTTTAATTTCAGCAATTCAAAATGCAGGTTTAGTTACTTTAACACATACTCCAAGCCCAATGCGTTTCTTGGAAAAAATATTAGATAGACCTAACAATGAGCGTGCCTTTTTATTGTTACCAGTAGGGTATGCGGCTGAGAAAACCTATGTGCCAGATATCCAACGCAAACCACTGGAAGAGGTTATGAAATTGTATTAAATAAAAATGTCAAACTGAGCTTGTCGAAGTTTTATAGATAAACTTTGAGTTTAAATATTTCGACAAGCTCAATATGACATAAATTTAACTTTTGTCTTCTATTAAATGTGTATTTTAGTTATTCTTCACATGTTTTTCTAACCATTGATCTTGTTCCCACAGCATATGTAACACAGACTCTTTAGCACTGTATCCATGACTTTCTTTTGGTAGCATTACTAATCTAACTGGAGCACCTAATCCTTTTAAAGCATTAAAATAACGTTCACTCTGTAAAGGATATGTTCCAGAATTATTATCCGCTTGCCCATGAATTAATAATAATGGTGTTTTCATAGTATCTGCGTGCATAAAAGGAGACATGTTGTAGTAAATTTCTGGAGCTTCCCAATAATTCCGTTCCTCACTTTGAAATCCAAATGGAGTTAATGTTCTATTGTAGGCTCCACTTCTTGCAATTCCAGCGGCAAATAAATTGGAATGTGCGAGTAAATTTGCAGTCATAAACGCACCGTAAGAATGTCCGCCAACGGCTACTTTCTTTCTATCAATATATCCTAAATTATCTACTGCATCAATGGCAGCTTTAGCATTTGAAACTAATTGTTTTATAAATGTATCATTTGGCTCAACATCACCTTCACCAACAATTGGGAAAGAAGCATCATCCAGTACCACATATCCTCTGGTAACCCAATACACAGGTGAACCATACCAAGGGTAAGTAAATTCATTGGAGTTTATAGTACTTTGACCTGCGCTACTTTTATCTTTATACTCTCTAGGGTATGCCCACATAATCATTGGGTATTTCTCTCCTTTTTTAAAATTGGTTGGGAGGTATAAAGTTCCAGATAATTCTAGGCCATCTTCTCTATTGTATTTTATAACTTCTTTATGAACATTTTGAATACTTTTAAAAGGATTTTCAAACTGTGTTAAAGGAACAAGATTTGAAGACTTTTTAATGTTTCTAATGTAATAGTTTGGATATTCATTTTTTGATTCAATACGAACTATAACTTCTCCTTTTTTCATATTTAAAGCATATGAAATACCTTCAACTTTAGTAGTCAATTTTGATTGATACAACCGTTTTGTTTTTAAAGTTTTAAGATTGAATTCATCTACAAAAGGAAATTTACCTTTTTCACTATAACCGTCTCCAATTAAGTAAGCATTGTCTTTAATTAAATCTAAAGTGTATCTGCCAAATTCATTTCTTTTGGTTACAAAATTACCAGGATCATTATAACGATTTTGATAATTTCTATCTGAAATTAATAGTGGCTTAACACTTGAATTAGAAGGGTTAAAAATATACGATTTTGTATTTCGAGTATTCCACCAGTAATCATGTGCAATAGCTGTTTGATTATTTCCCCATTCGATATCATTAAAACGACCAATAGTTTTAACTATAGAAGTTGCCTTCCCATTAAAAGGAGCATTTAATTCGAATACTTCATCTCTAAAATCAACTTTTTTGGCAGGGTCACCACCGTCTAAAGCCTCACACCAATACAGAGTTGCAGGTTTGTCGTCTCTCCAAGATAGGTTCCTTTTCCCCATTCTTACAGCCATAAATCCTTTTGGTAAATCTTCAATTAAAGGAATTTTTAACATGTCATTTATCAGCGTTCCTTGTGCATCATAAATACTAGTTTTTGAAGGGAACCTTCTATATGGAACTAGGTAAGAGAAAGGTTTTTCAATTATAGTAATCATGATATAGTTACCATCTGGTGAAAAAGAAATACTTCGATACATATCATTTCCTTTCCATGTGGAAATAGTACCATCTAAATTCACTTTGAATAATTCAGATAATGTTAACTGTTCAAAATTATGTTCGTCACTTTTATTTTTTAAAAGATCTTGGTACGTTCTATTTTGAGCTTTTTTACCTTTTTCGCTGACAGAAATTGTTGGGCCTGAAGGAACAGCTGTTTTGGTATCAATAAGCGGTTTTTTATCTTTTGAAATAACCTTCACTAATAAAGAGTTATTATCTTTAAACCAAGTAAATGGTCTTCCCATATTTGCATTTAAATTTGCCTCTGTCAATTTGAAGGCTGTTTTAACTTCAATATTTAAAACCCAAAGCTCAACACCATTACTTACTGTATTGGTAAAGGCCATATGTTGTTGATTTGGTGACCAAGAGAAATTTGAAAACCTTCCATTTGAAGGTAAGTCTTTAATTGATTCAATAGTATTTTTTCTTCCAACTCTAACTTTCATGTTGGTGTAATAGCGTTGTCGACTATTAATATTTGTTTTTGGGTTAATTCTAAGGCCTCCTAATCGCATTTCTTTTTCAGAGAGTTCTTCAATACTTTTAAAATTGGATCTGAATAAAAAAACAAAATTTTCACCTTTATGATCCATTCTCATAGATGGAGCTAAAGTTGCTTCTGCTAAGTCTAAAATTTCTTGTGGAGGTTTTTGGTAGTTGATGTTTTCTTGGGCATACATAAGAGTACTCAAGAACAAAACAACTAAATAAAGTTGGTTTTTCATGTTGATTTGGTTTAATTGATATGGTTTATTTCAAAGCTACTAAAACAAAGGATTCAACTGTACTAATAAAATGTTAAATGCTAGATGGGGTTTATTATTTAAGTATTGGTTTTTCCTTAAAAAACAATGTAAAATTGTGTTCTTCAAAATTTCACTAAATTTGGAACAGAAATGTATAAATTATAGTTTAACAAAATTAGCTTGTTGTAACTTTTAAGGTTGTGTGAAAATGTAGATTTTAGTATGTTTGAAAAAATAATAAAACCAAAAATATATGTATAATTCGAAGATAACGGGGCTTGGATATTATGTTCCTGACAATGTTGTAACCAATGATCATTTATCCAAATTAATGGATACAAATGATGAGTGGATACAAGAAAGAACTGGAATTAAGGAACGAAGATGGGTAAAAGAAGGAAGTGATGATACTTCTGCTGTTATGGGTGCGAAAGCATCTCGAATTGCTATTGAAAGAGCTGGATTAACAAAAGATGATATTGATTTTATAGTTTTTGCAACTTTAAGTCCAGATTATTATTTCCCTGGATGTGGAGTTCAATTACAAGAAATGCTGGATATGAGAACTGTAGGAGCACTTGATGTTAGAAACCAATGCTCTGGTTTTATTTATGCGATGTCTGTAGCCGATCAGTTTATAAAAACAGGAATGTATAAAAATATACTTGTGGTGGGGTCTGAATATCACTCGGGTGGATTGGATGTAACAACACGAGGTAGAGGTGTTTCAGTGATTTTTGGAGATGGAGCAGGAGCGGCAATTTTATCTAGAACAGAAGATAATACAAAAGGAATTTTATCGTCTCATTTGCATTCTGAAGGAAAGCATGCTGAGGAATTAACGGTGTTAGCACCAAGCATTAGACATTGGATTCCTGAAATTATTGAGGCAAATGATAAGAGCGATGAAAGTTATTTTCCATATATGAACGGGACATTTGTTTTTAAACATGCAGTAGTTCGTTTCTCAGAAGCTATTATTGAAGGATTACAAACGAATAATCTAGATGTTTCAGATATTAATATGTTGATTCCACACCAAGCGAATTTACGTATTTCACAATTTGTTCAACGGAAGTTTAAATTAACTGATGACCAGATTTTTAATAATATTATGAAATATGGAAACACAACGGCTGCATCTATAATTATTGCATTGTCTGAAGCTTGGGAACAAGGAAAAATAAAAGATAATGATTTAGTTGTTCTTGCTGCTTTTGGTAGTGGATTTACTTGGGGAAGTGTGATAATTCGCTGGTAATATAGAATTTAAAATATACTTAAAAGCCTCTAAATGCAAGTTTAGAGGCTTTTTTAAAAAGTTTTTTTGATTAATTAATTCAAATAATTATCAATAATTTCTTTTTAATTTTTAATCTATCTTAATGTTGTAGACGCTTTGTTTGAAACTTCCTTACATTAATAATAAATGTAATTTAGATTTGTCGTTATTTTTTTTAAATTAGAATTGATTTTAAATAAATCCGCCACTTCCTTGAGTTTCATTGCTGTCTCTAGATTTACGTCTTTTAGCTTTGTTTTTCCCTCCACCAAATCTGTACATAAATCCTACATACGCTGTCCTACTTTCCCAATTAAATTGACCTTTAAAAGGATAAGGGTTTTCAGACTCAAATTTGAATTTCATTCCTTGGAATATATCATTAACTCTGAAGCTAACAGTACCTTTTCCTTTCAAAACATTTAAACTTGCTCCTGTGTTAATCATCCACATAGGGTCAACTTTAAACTGAATAGATTCTCCTCCACCTCTATACAATGCAAATAATTGAAAACGTAAATTTTTAGTTGCTTTAAAGCTGTTACTAACTCTAAAATTTAAAGAACTATTAGTTATTTCAAGTTCTTCACCATTTGCTATCCCACTCTCTTTTTGAGTATATAGATCAAAACTTGCATTTACTCTCCACCAATTAGCAAATTTATGATTGCTGGAAATTTCTAATCCATATCGATCATTACTTTCTGTATTGAAATACGATATTTCAACATTATTTTCATCTAAAGGATCTTCATTTAAAACTCGTGTAATATTGTCATTCACTCTTCTGTAAAAGGTTCCTAAAGTAAATGACCCTTTTTCATATTGATGCGTATAATTAAATTCAAATGAATTGGTAAACTGAGGTTTTAAGTTAGGGTTTCCAACAGAAGTAATTTGTGGAGTACTCCATTCTCTAATTGGATTCACTTGTCCAATAGAAGGTCTGTCAACTCTACGACTATAACTTAATTGATATTGATTTTTTTCTGAAGGATTGAATGTGAAAAAGGCAGAAGGATATATAGAAAATATTTCATCTGAATAGTTTGCAGTTTCAAGTCCTTTAACAAAAGCACCTTCAACTTCATATTGTTCTAAACGAGCACCTATTTGCATAGACAATTTATCAATTTTTCGATTGTAATTTACATACCCTGAATATATTTTCCTATCGTATTTGAATGATGAATTATCAACACCAAGTTGTGTAGTTACTCTATTATTTTTTGTATCATTCAATCTAACTTCTGCACCCAATTCAAGTTTAGAGTTTTCAGAAAGTGGATCTGTATAGTCTATATTGAATAGCGATGTACTTCTGTCATTATCAATTAGATCATTATAATTTAAATAAAAATCACTTGGGTTTTCAAGTTCATCATATCTAGTATTTTCAGGTTGATCAGAACTTGAAAAATTAGCTTCTAATTCTAGATTATGTCCTTTCTTTTCAAAATCTAATGTGTAATTGAAATTGTAGGTTTCAGAATTTGTTTCACCTTGTACCAACATTGGGCTATTTGTATCTAAAATATTGTCAAAAAATACCAATGTATTTCCATTAAAAGTATTGTCAGACTTATTCTGAATCGTATAAAATGAGAGTGTATTTTTTTCATTTAAATAGATATCAGCTCCTACTTTTAACATATGAGAAGTTCTGTTATCTAGAAAGAAAAAATCTTGTTCAGAATTATTATCAGATCTTGTAACAACTCCATAATTTTCATTTTTCCCATCATTTAATCCGTAATTGGCAAAGAAATTTACTTTCCCAGTTTTTAAATTCATATCTAAAGAGCCATTAAAACGGTTGTTTTCTCCTATTGTAAGGCCGGTATTTACAGAGCCATTGAACCCTAAATTTGCGCTTTTATGTAACACAATGTTAATAATACCACTCATTCCTTCTGGATTGTATTTTGCAGATGGATTGGTAATTAATTCAACACTCTTAATAGAGGTAGAAGGAATTTGTTTTAGTAATTGTGCAGCATTAATATTGGTTGGTTTTCCATCAACTAATACTCGTACATTTTCATTACCTCTTAAGCTAACAGCTCCTGTTTGGCTATCAACAGATACAGATTGAACATTGTTTAATAGTTCTGAGGCAGTAGTTCCTGCTGAGGTTAAATCTTTTCCAACATTGATTACTTTCCTATCAATTTTTTGAGTAACTGTTGAAGTTTCAGCAATTACTACAACTTCATTTAATTCTGAAGCTTCTTCTTTTAAACTAATAGTACCTAAGTTTATTTTGGAATTGGATCTTGTTATGTTAATTGTTTTGCTCTCAGTTTTGTAGCCAATAAATTGAATTTCTATGGTATTTTCACCCTCTGGAATTTGTTTGATATTGAAATTCCCGTTGTCATCTGTAATTCCTCCTGTAACTATTTTTTTATTCAAATCTTTTATAACAATGCTAACATATGGCAATGCTTGATTTGATGTGGCGTCTATAACTTTTCCTGAAACAACACCGGTTCTTGGATTGTTGTTAGATGGAAGCTGAGCAGCAGCAGATAAGGAAAAGAGGATACTAAAAAGTATAATTATATTTTTCATTTTGAGATAGATTGTATGAATTGTTTTGTTGAATTTTAAATAAATTTAAATTGTGTTCGGTTTGAATAGCGTCTTCTGCTATTCCAATTATTGTGCTTTGAATTAGCCATTAATTCAAAAATTGTATGATTTGATTTGTTGTTTTGTGTGTTTATTGATTTCATAATTATTAGTTTTAAAATATTTGACACTGCAAATGTATATTCTTTTTATAGTACTATGCAAAACAAAGTACTATTTTATGAAATATTTAACATTGTTATGATTGGGTTTAATGTTAAAGAAAGTACTGTAAGCTTTACTATGCTTAGAAGACTACGTACATGATTTTATGTTACGTTGTTTAACAGACTTTAACTATTTTTAACAAATGATTAGGAAAACACTGGTATTAGGAGCCTCTGCAAATCCAAATAGATATGCATATTTTGCTATTGAGAGATTAATTGCTAATAAGTATGAAGTATGTGCTATTGGAAGAAAAGAAGGTGAAGTTTTTGGTGTAAAAATTACGACTACAATTAAAATGTTGATGTATATTGATACTGTTACAATTTATCTGAACGCCAAAAATCAAGAAGAATTTTATAACTATATAATAGATTTAAAACCTAGGAGAGTACTCTTTAATCCAGGAACTGAAAACCCATTCTTTGAGCAATTATTAACAGAAAATAATATTGCTTTTGAACGGGCTTGTACCTTGGTATTGTTGAGTATAGGGGAGTATTAGGTTCTCAAAATTAACATAGTTTTTATGAAATCTTCTTACAAATCATTAAAAACAACGGGTATTTTTTAATGCTTCCATTTAGTTCTTTTTCAATAGTAAAACTGACTTTATAACGTTCAACCATAAAGCCATTAGCAACTAAAAGTTGGCTTAATTGTTTTTTATCAAATCCGTTATGACCATCAAAATGAGGATGATTTATATGGAATGATCCATCTTCTTCTTCCAAATCGGCAATACATAGATAACCATCAGTTTTTAATAACGAATTAAATATTTTTGAAACTTTTTTGAGATCAAGAATATGATGTAATGTCATTAACATATAAATCACATTAAATTTTCCAATATTTAAATTGTCTTCTAATAGATCTACCAGTAAGGGTTTGAAGTTTTTTAAATGTTGATTCTTAATTTTTTTATTTAAAACATCAATCATTCCTGTTGAATTGTCAGCAAGTGAAATACTTTTAAAAGCATCTTTTAATTGGTAACTAAGTAATCCAGTTCCACAGCCAAACTCTAAAGCATTCCAAGTACTTTTGGGTTGAATAAATTTCTTTATTTCATTAGCAAATATTTCGGCTCTTTCAATCTTTTTTGGGTCGTTATCCCAATCTTTAGCTTGTTTATCAAAGTGCATATTACGTATGTTCCAATTATTCATTTATTTCAAAAATTTTACCTGTTTCAGCTAATAAAGTATTTTTAAAAACTTCTTGAGCTTCTGTTTTAAAGTCTTCAATATTTTTATAGCGGCCACTGTAATGTCCAATTATTAACTGTTTTACATTTGCCTGTTTCGCAATACTTGCTGCCTGTATTGCTGTTGAATGTTTGGTAGTTGAAGCTAAGATTTCTCTATCATTTAAAAAAGTAGTTTCATGATATAGGCAATCTGCATTTTCTATAACAGGTACAATCTCAGGGAAATAGGATGTGTCACTACAAAAAGCATAACTTAATGGTTTTGGAGGATCAAGAGTTAGTCTTTCATTTTTTATAACAGTTCCGTTTTCTAATATGTAATCTCTACCATTTTTCAAGTTTTGATAGTCACAGATTTCAATTTCAGTATGCTCTTTTATAGCATCCATATTCAATTTTCGTTCCCCTAGTTTTTCCTTAAAAAGAAACCCATTGGTATAAATTCTATGATTTAGCGGTATGGTAAATACTTCAACTTTAAGGTCTTCAAAAATCAACTCACTTTTTGCTGAAGTGAGTTCGTGAAATATTAGAGGATATTGGGTCCAAGAATTAGAAGTTTTAAGTTGTAAAGTGATAATTTCTTTTAATCCTTTTGGGGCATAAATATGTAATTCAGTTTCTCTATTTAATAATCTAAATGTTGAAATTAGGCCTACCAAGCCATAAAAATGATCTCCATGTAGATGCGAAATAAAAATATGTTTTATTGAAGAAAATTTTATGCCATATTTTCGTAATTGTACCTGAGTTCCTTCTCCACAATCTATTAAAAAATGATGATTTTTAATTTCTAAAAATTGTGCGGTTGGGTTGGCGTTAACCCTTGGCGTAGCAGAATGACATCCTAAGATTGTGAGTTTTAAACTCATCTAAGAACAAGTCTTTTTGATATGATATCTGTTTCGGTTTGTAAAGTGTAAATATACATCCCTTTTATTAGGTCATCCCTATTAAAAAGTAATGCATTGTAACCAATTTTAGAATTTATTTGTTCAAGGTAAACCGTTTTTCCTAATAAATTTTTAACGGTAAATTCCACCAACTGTATTTTAGTAGATTGAAAATTTATTTTAGTTGTTAAATTAAATGGATTTGGATATGCTGAAACAGCCGATAAGGTAGGTTGATGTAAACTCTTATTAATAACAGTATTTTTCGTTTCATTTTGTTGTGCAAAAGAAAACGTGAAAAACAATAAAAAAGTTATTAAAAGTAGTTTTTTCATCAATAAGCAACATTGGTTTTAAAATCCTAAATCTCGTTCAATAGCATCCATTTCAATAATATCTATGGCTTCCGTAAATGTTGGTACAACATTTAATTCCAAAGGAATTTGATCAATATCTATTGTACTACAAATAAGTACAAAACTTGAACCATTTTCTTTATGTTGCACACTTAATTTCAAAAATAAGATTAATTCTCCAGTTTTTATGTTAAATTTTTCTGAAAAATCAATTATTAAGTGTTCACCAATAAATTCGGAATAGCGATTTTTAAAGTTAACGAAAAAATCTTGGAACGAATCCTGGGTTGGAATTATGTGTGTATATTTGTCGATTTTTGAAATTTCCATAGCTATTTATTGTTGAATTTGTTGTGCCAATAAATAAATAACTGCCATACGAATAGCAACTCCATTTTCAACCTGATTCAGGATAATTGATTGTTCATCATCAGCAACATCACTAGTAATTTCTACCCCTCTGTTTATTGGGCCTGGATGCATTATCACTATTTTTTTATCGAGAGAATCTAACAGCTTTTTGTTAATACCAAACAGTTGGGAATATTCTCTGGTGGATGGAAAATAATTAATTTCCATACGTTCATTTTGAACTCTTAAAACATTGGCAACATCACACCACTCTAATGCTTTTTTAATGTTATATTCAATACCAACCCCTAAGCTTTCAATATATTTTGGTATCAACGTTTTTGGACCACAAACTTTTACATGAGCGCCTTGAAGTTTTAATGCGTAAATATTTGAGAGTGCTACTCTAGAATGTAGAATGTCACCAACAATTACCACTTTTTTTCCTGAAACATTTCCTAGTTTTTCACGAATAGAATAGGAATCTAGCAATGCTTGTGTTGGATGTTCGTGGGTACCATCACCAGCATTTACAATTTTAGCATCTACATGTTTGGATAAAAAGTCACAAGCACCAACATTGGGGTGTCTCATTACAATAATATCAACTTTCATTGATAAGATATTGTTTGCCGTATCTATGAGCGTTTCTCCTTTTTTAACAGAAGATTGACTAGCAGAAAAATTAATAATATCTGCTGATAGCCTTTTCTCAGCCAATTCAAATGAAAGTTTTGTACGTGTACTATTTTCAAAAAATAAATTGGCAATTGTGATATCTCTAAGAGAAGGAACTTTTTTAATGGGTCTATTGATTACTTCCTTAAAATGATCGGCTGTCTCAAAAATTAAATCAATATCAGCCTTGTTTAAATGTTTGATACCTAAAAGGTGTTGTACGCTTAACTGACTCATAGAATTAATTATTTATAATATATACTGCATCTTTTCCATCTTTCTCTTTCCACTGGACAATAACTTTCTCTTCATTGATAACATCAACTTGCCTTCCTTTATAATCAGGTTGAATAGGTAGGTGTCTACTAAACCTTCGGTCTATTAAAACCAAAAGTTCAATATCAGAAGGTCTTCCAAATGATTGAATAGCCGTTAATGCTGATCGAATACTTCTTCCTGAAAAAAGAACATCGTCAATAAAAACTACATTTTTATCCTCAACAATAAAATCTATATGTGTTTTATTTGCTTCTAGTGGTGCATCACGTCTTCTAAAATCATCTCTATAGAATGTAATGTCTAGATGTCCTATTTTCACATTGGAAATTGAGTAATCATTTTGTAAAATATGAACCAAACGTTCTGCTAAATAGATTCCTCTTGGTTGAATTCCAATAAGAACAGTATTTTCAAATGAGTTATGATTTTCAATTAACTGACATGCTAATCGATGTAATATAATGTGAATTTCTTTTGAGTTAAGAAGTATTTTTTTACTCATGGCAATACCAAACATTGTTTGGAATACAAATATACAGCATTTTGTTAACTAATTTGTTAAAAAGATTAGAAGTTAATTTTAAAAGGACTAAAAAGTTCTTGTACTTTTATTGTTGTAGTAATTAGCTATTCTCAAATTATGCCTTTAACTCCAAAAGAAAATAATTTACCCTTATCTAAATTTGAATCCATGCTAAAAACCAATAGTGTGTACTTTTTTGATTCCATTGAATTTGAGGAGATTATACATTACTATTTAGATTCTGGTAAAAATTCTCTGGCTAAAAAAGCAATAAAATTAGGCTTAACACAACACCCAAAATCGGTTTTATTAAAACTTCTTCAAGCCGAATTACTAATATTTGATGGAGAAATTGGAAAGGCTTCATCTTTATTAAAAGAGTTACAGGCAATAGAACCAACAAATGAAGAAATTTATGTGCAACAAGCAAATATTAGTTCTAAAACTGATGATCATAAAGGAGCCATAAATTTGTTAAAGATAGCATTAGCTTATACAGATGATGAAGCCGATATTTTATCAATGATTGGAATGGAGTATTTGTTTTTAGATAATTTTGATGAAGCTAGATTGAATTTTGCAAAATGTTTGGAAGTTGATTTTGACGATTATTCTTCACTTTACAATGTTATTTATTGTTTTGATATGCAAAATAATCATGCTGAAGCAATTGATTATTTAAATAAATATATTGATAAAGACCCTTATAGTGAAGTAGCTTGGCATCAGCTAGGACGTCAGTATTATACGTTAGAAAAATTTAATGAAGCATTACGAGCTTTTGACTATGCAGTTTTAATTGATGAGTATTTTGTTGGGGCATATCTAGAGAAAGCCAAAACCTTAGAGAAATTAAAAAATTATAAGGAAGCAATTGAAAATTACAAAGCAACATTAGAATTAGATGATCCAACATCATTTGTTTTTTTAAGAATTGGAGAATGTTTTGAGAAGTTAAACAATACAACTTTAGCGATTCAATATTATAAAAAAGCAGTACATGAAGATCCACTGTTAGATAAGGGTTGGATTACTATTACTAATCTATATACAAAAGAAAAGAAATTCAGAAAAGCATTATTTTATATTAATAAGGCTATTGAAATAGATGAAAAAAATATATTGTACTGGCGGAAATATGCAGAAATCAACTTAAATTTAGATTTTTATGAAGAAGCAATCAATGCATTTAGACATTGCCTCCTTTTACAAGATTATGATTTAACAATTTGGTTAGGATTAAGTGATACCTTATGTTTTATTGGAGAGTACGAAGATGCTTTAACCAATTTACTGAAGGCTAAAAGATACTTTAAAGATTTTGCTGAAATTGAATATAGATTGAGTGGTTTATGTTTTATGTTTAAAAATTATAAAAAAGGAACTGAATATTTAAATTCAGCTTTAGCAATAGACTTCAAATACCAATTCATTTTAAAGGAATTATTTCCGCGGGTTTTTGAAATGAAAGAGGTGAAAGAAGTGATACATAATTTCGAAAAGACTTCATAATAAAAATACTACATTTGTCGATATTATTTTAGACAAATGCAAGAACGAAAATTTATTCATTATTTAATTATCTCATTGAAAGGAATGGCAATGGGTGCTGCCGATGTTGTTCCTGGAGTATCAGGAGGTACAATAGCATTTATTTCAGGTATTTACGAAGAACTTCTAACTTCTATAAGTTCTATTAATTTTTCCACATTAAAATTACTAAAAACAAAAGGTATTAAGGTTGTTTGGAAAACGATTAACGGTAATTTTTTATTGGCATTACTACTGGGAATATTTGTAAGTATAGTTTCTTTAGCCAAATTAATTTCGTGGTTACTAGAAAACAAACCAATATTGGTATGGTCTTTCTTTTTCGGATTGGTTTTGGCTAGTATTTTATACATTGGAAAACAAATATCTAAGTGGAATTTGATAACAATAACTGTTCTTATTTTGGGATCAATAATTGCTTACTATATTACAACTCTTCAACCACTAATTTCTGAGAACTCATCTCCATTATTTATGTTTTTAGCAGGTGCCTTGGCAATCTGCGCTATGATTTTACCAGGAATTTCAGGAGC
>JQIA01000253.1_pt1 | contig 25741 bp, 19 predicted proteins | sample 811431 | NCBI WGS metagenome assembly JQIA01 (sample SAMN02998118, study PRJNA258478) | marine sediment metagenome | biome: marine; feature: seafloor; material: sediment; isolation source: oil-polluted sediment collected from 3 locations (0.5 km, 0.7 km and 0.9 km)... | place: USA: Gulf of Mexico ...
AAACTGCAGCGGCACTGGCAATGGATAAAATTCCCGGTTACTCTGTCAAGGGGCCATCGGCATCCAGGCGCCCCTTGACAGAGTAACCGGGAATTTTATCCATTGCCAGTGCCGCTGCAGTTTCAAGATTCAGCCCGGAAATTTTAATATCTTTTACGGTCATTTTTTTCACATCACCGCCGGGCACTTTCACCAGTCCTTTTATCGTCCCGCCAAAGATCCCGGTTGAAATGTTAATTTCCGGATCAAATTTAATTAATGATATGAGCCCTGCTTTGGCCTTTAGATAGTCAAGCCTTACCGGTTGCTCTATCTCAGGCACCCTGAGCGTAATATCGGTCATTTTCACACCGGTGGGTAAAGACGGCTTTACGGAACCGATCTCAATAGTGATACCGTTGCCATTTGCCTCGACCATTTTCTCTATATAACTCGCAAAATAGTCAGATGGAAACAGGTACCACAGGAAAAAAAGGCCTGTGGCTAATATATATAAGGTATATAGAACAACACTTTTATTTATAATTTTTTTTATACTCAACTAAAACCCCAACAATTATCGTTTAACCGTCTCAAGCTGCAGGACAACATTTAAAAGCTTCACACCTTTACCGGTCTTCGTTATTGATATTCCCCTTGCAAATATTGATTCCGGTGAGGTTTCCACCTCATACAGAAACCCAACCAGTTGCTCCATTGCAATAGAATTAAACTTAATCTTAACCAGTGATAGTTCGGCCCCGGTCTCTATGTTTTTTGAATCTGAAGGCTTCATATAACTTGCCTTAATATTCGTTTTTGCAGCGAGTTTTTCAAGAAAAGAATACAGATTGAAGCCCTTATCTCTTTTGCCGGAACCCTTTTTCGTCTTGTTTTTGCCGGCATTCAGCATTTCATACTCAGCCTTCATCTCTTTCATTTCTTCAAGCTGAATGCTGTACTCGGAGGCTTTATTTCTTTTATCTGCGCGCCCTGATATAACAGGCATCACAATAAACTGGTATATTATAATAATAACAGTTGCAGCAATGCCAACACTAACCACATACTTTTCTCTGTTATTCAATTGAATCGTTGGTAAATTCATAATTGTATTCTTTTATTTTCCCGTAACCCGGCTTGTACTATTTATTAAATATCAATCTTCAATTTAAACTTAACAGTATTATCAGCCTTATCATTTGTTGTTGAACTGATAACGACTTTCTTAAAAAAGCCAATCTTTTCAAGGTTGGTTTTCATGGCATCAACAGACGCATATGTATCTGATTTACCGGTAAGTTTAAGGTCTTCAGATCCCAGAACAAAACGGCTGACCTCAATATCAAGTGCATCCGGTATATTTTTGCTGATCTCATTCAGAATATCGATAACGCGAATATTATCAGAGTTCTTCTCCTGAAAGGCGGTATTCTTTCTTGCTTCCTTGAGTTTTCCTTTCATTTGGCCATAAGGGTTGTTAACAACTTTTGCTTCCGGAAATGCCTGCCGGTATAAAGAAGCCATCTCTTTTCGTGCTTCAGTTATCTGGCTCTTAACAGTATAAGACTCAAATATACTATTACCTAATCCGGCTATAATGAGCAGAAGTAAAAGAATCCCTGCATTAACAATCTGCTTTTTGTGCTCTGAGACATATTTACCAATGGCAAAAAAAGACTCGCTGAATTTTAAGGCCTGAATGCCAAACATGACATTATATGCCAGTGCAAAGGCATTATCAAAAAGAGCCGGGTGCCACGCGTTTTTATCTCTGTTTTCAAGGTGAAAGCCTGAACTGTTTCTGAAATCTGTAAGCTCAACAATCATACCTGTTTCTACAACAAGTTCTTTGATAATATCATTGTCATCAAAAAATGAACCGGAGCCAAACAACGCCTCAGGATTATAATCCATATCATACTGCTCGCAAAACGAAAGCACTGTCCTTCTAATCTGAAGTGACAACGCTCTGACATTTTCAGAATCAACACTGAATGATCTTATAAATCCCGGCGTTTTATTGATTATCAGGAAAAGAGTGCATATTTCGCCCTCAATATCGACATAGAGATAGTCGTCATACCGGTCACAAGACGAAGCCAGATACCAAGCTGCAGCACAACCACCGGGAATGATACCCTGTGCTGCATAATCACTATTTTTAAGGCAGAATTCAAATGAATCGAGCAGACCTTTCTTTACTGATGCAGTAACAATCGGTGTCAGGCCTTCTTCTATAACATAATCGGGTATTTTAAAATCGACAAGAAGATCATCAACAGTACCCGGCATTAGCGGTTCAAGTTCAAAATGCAGAATCTGCCGGATCTTTTTTTCATTATTGAATGGAACGTTTATATTTCTATAAGAGACGTTAGACGATGGCATGGATGCAATACATAATGCACCGGAAATATCAATTTTCTGAGAAAGCATGAAAAGCATTTTACGCAACCGGTCACCGGATGTGTCGGCAGCAAGGTCTTCACCGGTAGCTTCTGCTTCATCATTATTCCCACTATCTTCTAAGCCGGATAGTGTTATATATTCAAAGGCTTCAATGTGGTTACCCTGCAATGTCCCGTTAATCAGTACTGCTGCAAGGGAGTTTTCCCTGATATCAAGCCCAAGTATTTTTCTACTCATAGTCTCCTGTCAGCCTGTTCTTCAACAGATCTTAGTTTTATCTCTCCCCAGAGCAATTCACTAACTTTTAACCTATACCCTATTCAGTCTTCCAACTCAAGACAGTATATTTACCTTTTTCATCATCTCTACGGATAACAGCCGTAACTATAACCTGAGTCTTATCCAGAGTTGCCGTACATTCAACCGAAAAAAAATTACTCGAGGTTGTAAGAAGGTCACTCATAATACCGCTATCATCGCAGCCCTGACAGGTTTTATACCAGTCACCTGACAGCTCATTTACAAATCCATCTTCTGTTTGTTCTTCCCGGTAATCATAGATTGCCTGAGCAGATAAAGAATTTTCAAGAACTGATTTTTCTGCAGACATCAATGCCATTATCACCGGCAGATCTGCTGTATTGATATTCACTTTACCTGAAAATGTAAAATTCGCTTTTTTTGTTTCTGAGCCGGCAATATTTGTTTGCCCGGTTTTCTTTTCGGGTTCTGTCATACCATAGACTGTCATCAGATCCCCAAGGCGATACCCCATCTCAACACGATCAACCATTTCCTGAGTAATACCTTTAATTAAAACAAATTCACTGAGGTCTTTAAGTGGCCCGTTCCCACACGCATATGGCAAATCGAGAGACTGATAGTAATCATCCTCGACACCGTTAATCCCGGTACTTGCATCATCATCACCTGAGTCCAGCCAGTCTTTTACACAGTTTACAATATCTGTGTTTAACCCAAGGTTATCTATCGATTCATCCGGTGGATTCAGTAATTTTAAAAAATTGTCCCATAATAACTTCTGCTTAACATTGAAGTTTCTGCCATCCGGAAAGTCCACAAGAGAATTCACCTGTATTTTACCAATCTCATCAATGATTCGGAGCGTAACAACACCGCTGCTGAATGGCAGCTCAGAAAGAACAGATTCAATGTGTTCCGGATCAGCCCATGTTTCCTGAACTGTATCAACTTTGGTTGTTTTCATATCCTCCATCAGCACTGCAATACCAATATGTACTCCGGATTTTGCAGTTTGAAGAAGCTGTAATCGGCTTTTAACAACATCCGCCCTTTTAATGGAGATCTGAATACGTCGGTTCACCTCTGACACAAGAACGAACACGACAAAAAGTATCGTGATTGTAATCAATACTGCGATACCTTTTTGACTGTTATTATCTTTCATCATTTTTCTTCTTTTTTATCCCTGATACTATGAAGCGCAATCCTTGTTCCAAACGTCACAACCTGTTCATCTTTGCCTGTTTCAATACTGATCGCCAGATGTGACGGTGTTGCATAGCCATATTCTTCAGATTCAGAATCCCAGTCATCGAATTCGTCACCGGCTGCGTCAAAATACTTTACACTCATTTTTTTTATTCTGCTGCATAAAACAGGATGGCGTTTACTCTTTTCAAAGTCTTTTCCAAAGGCAATTCTGTCTGATCGCCTTAATTGAAAAACGCCGTCTTCAGTTGCATCAACATAGTAAACAATTTCTGCTATCCCCTGCCGTTTATCTCTGTTGACAGGTAAATGAGCAAGCGATGTAAATCTTATTACCGGAAAGTTTGTATCTCCGGCGGATTCACCGTTCCCTTCAAATCTGTAGGGATCCGGATCTGAATTAAAACCCGGCTCAAGATACTCCGGCTTTTGATGAACAAAAACAGATTCGAGATCAGCAGTCATTCTGATCAGGCAGTTATTCAACATTTCATAATCATGACTACTTTCATTAACAATCTTTGCACTGAATGCTATCTCTTTAAATGATCTAAAAACAAGCGTAATAATTATTGAAAAAATAAACAGTGCAACAAGGATTTCAATAAGCGTAAAACCTTTGCTAACCCGATTTATTATAGTTTTTCGGTCTGTCATCAACACGTCCCTGACGTCATCTGCCACTGTTCCCATATGGGAAAATCTATCTGAATAGTAATTATTAACGATATAAGCGCTGTGATTAAAAACGAACTTTAAGTCCTGTCAGCCCTGTCAAAGGCTTTATCCTTCCGAATAAATCGGAAACCTGTAGACCGTGATAGAATAGTCTGCACTGTCATTAAAGACTTCGAGCTCATATTGTATCAGTTTTTCACTAACGGCTCCCAGTGATTCTGATTCGATTTCACCGGGTACAACTTTCCACGAAAAACCAGGATGTTCATCACCAAAATCTCCGGTTGATTCAGAGAGTTCACTCAATGAAGAATCAAGTTCAGAAATCTTCATCTGAGCAAGAAAAGGCGCTTTTAAGTGAAACCGTACAACACTGTTGGCAGCAATCGTCTGAATATGCAGGGTATAAACACCAAAAAAACCGATACTGATTATTGCAACAGAGACAAGCACTTCAATCAGTGTAAACCCTGTATCTGTTTGTCTGTTTTTTTTATTCATGGTTCGTTTTTTGTCCCTGCTTTCATATAACCCTGATATCAATTGTCATCAAACAGAACAAACCCGTCCCGGACCTCAACAGAGGGTAAAAAGGGTTCAATTATATATGAATATCTTTCACCGCTATCGTTTTCAATATGTATAATGGCGTTATCAGAGTAGCCTTTTGAGTAAAAAAGAATACCTGTTGATTCCTCATCATCATCCATTTCAAAGGGGAAGACAATATCAATAATGCTCACGGTGTCAGGCAATTTAAAACTATTTTCCCTTGCCTCACCAAGCATATCTTCATCCATTTCAGCTGTGGATATGAAAAATGAGTTTTCTGACAGGTCCGCGTTTAAAGCATAGTCTACCTGATCTTTAACAGCGTTATTCTTCAGCGAAGCAACATTAAGAATAATCCATTTTGAGACCCTGTCGGTACTGCCGGAAAAGATAAAACCATCCATACGTGGCAATGCGAAGGAAGCCATTAAACCAATAAGGACAATGACAACGATCAGCTCAATAAGTGTAAACCCATCAGAAAATGCCAATCTGTTTTTTGTTGTTTGAATTTTTTTACGCGTCCCTACTCTAATTCCCAGCTGTTGACATCACGGTTGTTATCGTCGCCACCGGCCATCCCATCAGCACCGTAGGAGGAGATGTCATAATCACCATTTGCACCAGGACAAAAATAGACATAATCATTCTGCCATGGATCTTTGGGCATTTTTTTTGCCTGAAGATAACCACCCTTTCGCCATTTTTTAGGCAGAGTGCCTGCGGAAGGCGCCTCGATAAGGGCCTGAAGTCCCTGTTCTGTATCAGGGTAAATACCGCTGTCAAGTTTGTACATGCCAAGGGCTGTACTGAAACTTTTAATGTCACCTGTTGCTTTTGTAAATTTTGCATCATCGGCACGCCCCAGAATTTTAGGAGCAATTATGCCGGCAAGCAGTCCCAGAATGACTATAACAACAAGAAGTTCGATTAGTGTAAACCCTGAATCACCTGAGTATTTCATTTTTTTCATCCAATAATCTCCAATCATTTTTTTATATAAGCAGCAAGTAATATATCAATTATAATATAAACAACGAAATATCAAGAAAATTTAGCAAGGTATTTGATATCCATATACCCGAAAAATATAGATGGTACCTTATTTTTTACGTTTGTGAAGTCTTTTAAGCATTGATTATGGGTCAATTTAAATATAATTCTTTCTTGACATGGTGTAATTTTCAAAATAGAACTGCAGTATTATACTAGGTATGTTGACTAAAGTTATCATTGATAATTTGTGTTAACAGCCTGAATTTTTAATGATAAATTATGTATAAAAGCCAAACTCATTGCGAAATGAGGACGGAAAACCCACGGATCTCACCACCCGAGATGGCCGGGTTGCCATTATTATCCAATATAATCTATTTTTTTACCCCTTTGGGGGATTGTTATAAGTACCTGTTCTGTTGGGGACCAGGTTTTACGTATATATAATTTACTAACTATTATTTCAGTAACACGAAGAAGAGGAGAATTTGTTGTGAAGAAAAATTTGAAGTTAAAGAATGGTGTATCATTACTGCTTGTAATGATAACTGCACTGTTTATTTCGGCTTGCGGAAGCAGCAGTACTACAGATGGGAAAGCAGCACCGCTTGCTTATGACGGCATTACCGAGCCAGCAGCTATAACTGCTGAAAATGCTGAAGAACTTGCATCGAAATCTGTTGGGCTTGGTTTTTTGAGTGATATATCGCAGGTTGTGAGCGGTGTCAATGTGGACACAGCACAGTCATCGAAAGGGGATAGTAGCTACAATATTTCCGGATATGGCGGTATTCTACTCCTTGATACATATGAGAAAATGTATGAAGGTTATGGCGGTATTATTGATATTGCAATGTTTGAAAAACTTGAAAGACAATCCTGTTATCCAAATGTTGGTGGAACCTTTGAAGATACAATTACAACTGCTATTGATCAGGCTGCCGGTACTATCACATTTACAGGTGATTTAATTTTTGATAATGCAAGACATGATTCTGATATAGATTGCAAAGATATAATTAAACCCACTATTGATAATGACATTATTTTCGTAGGTAACACAACCGTAAATGGTAGAATATCAGTAAATTATGTATTTGATATATCAGAAGATACCCCTGAAGATGTTTATGGTTCAGGCTGGGTTAATACGCCTTCTTTCGAATTGTTAGCTAAAATGATCGAATCATATAACCAAAATCATTACTTCCCATTAACAGACCAACTGAATACATACACGGATTTCACATCTCAACGTTCTATAACAAATCCTATTGAAATGTCATGGGGACAAGAAATAGTATCAATGTCGACTATGTATCTTGCATTAAACGGTAATCTCACAAGCACTTTAAAGGTTGATAAACAAGATCTTGGTTTAAGCGATGCTTCATATGCATTTGAAGGTACAAAGTTTAATCAAGATTACCATGGTGGAGAACCTGGAATTTATGGCACAAACATATTAACCCGAACCGTTATTTTTGACGGCGATATGACACTGTCCGAAGATACTTTCAACCTTGATAACAATTCCGGCTCAAAAACATTAAATGAAGACAATAAAATTGCCAGTACTATAAAAATAACGTTATCAAATGGTACTCTTGAGTATAGGGAAACCAGAGAAGATACATTTGCAAAGCCATCAGCGACTGAGCTTACAATGGAAAACATACTTGAGTCTACGCTTGAAATGGATGGCATAATTTCGGTTGATTACAGTTTTTCTGACGCTGAGTCTGCTGTTGAATTAACAGCAAATATCAATGGTAAAATTAAGGAAAATGGTTCTAAAACTGACCTAATAACAAAAAAATATAAAGATGATTATACCTCTTTCGAAGACTCAAATTTCCAAACCGAAGATGACAATGAGAATGAAACCCAGATAATTACCGGTTTTGCAACAGCTACAGTAAAAACGACTACAAAACCAGCATCAGTTGAAACGGATGTTTTTCCATGGGTTACAGAAACCACAAAGTTTGAATTGAAATCCGGTAGCTTTTCAACTGCATCGACATCCAACTATTCCATTGAGAATACATGGGTAGCAATCCCGGAAGAGCCTGTTGACGAGAGCGATAAAGCCGTTGCTGCTGATGGCGATATAACACCTGACGTTGATGAAGATGGAAACATTTACACTAAAAAAATAGTTGTCATTGATAATAAATCGAAAACCGTTAAACTATCTGGTAATGCAAAAGTCTATAGAGATGAGAAATTCATCGCTATTGGCGGAGAAATTGTTTTTGATGGTATCAATAACCTTACCAGAACAGCCAATTTTAACTGGGTAGAGCTATCAAAAGCTGCTGTTCAGGATGGCGATATTGAAGAAGAAGATACCATATCAAATCTTATTACATTAAATAATCTTGCTCTTAGGTCTGACTTTGCGGACCTACTGCTTCAGGGGACTCTCGACATTGCTCAGCTGCCAAAAGCATACTCAGGTACTGAAAAATATAACGCTGACGATTATACACTTCAGTTGATTATTGACCTTGTTCTTAAAGACAATGTAAACAATGAATCCTATAAACTTGACGATTACAGAGTAGATATCATATCACCAATGTTCGCTTCTGAATTTAAGATGAAGGATTCACCGGAATCGACCATCTCTATTGAAGGTAACTTCTATCATTCTGCTTTTGGCTATGTCGAAGTTTCAACACTTACAACACCGTTTACCTTCCCCAATTTTACCGGAATGGCAACTATAACAGGTACTGATAATACAAAAGCGACTGTTACATTAAAACGTATTAACGATGACACAGTGTACGAGATTTTTGCAGACACTACCGGTGACGGCAATATGGATCTTGGTCCTGTTGTAACAGTCTTTCCTGATTTTGAAGATACGATTGACGGGTTCTGGCTTTCAGACGCTTCCGATATTATGGGTGCGCTGGTACCTAATTACTTAAACACTATTAAATTGTAGTACCTTATTTTAATAAATTAACCTGAATCCCCCCTGAAATTATCAATCTCAGGGGGGATCAAAATATTCTAGGGAGATCATGTTTTGAAAAATATATTTAAATATAAAAGAATGATATCAGTACTATTTGTTATCGTTCTATCTTTTGGCCTTACTGCCTGTGGTAGCAGTGACAGTAAAAGCAGTGTATCAAATGACGTAGGATATAACGGCCCGGCAACTGAGGCAGCAATAACAGCGGATAATGCAAAGCTTCTTTCAACTCAGGCTGTAGCATTTGGCCTTGGGGCAAAAAAAATATCGGATGTTACAACGCTTTTCATTGAAGAATCCGATGAAAAACAGACACTTGCCAAAGCGTTTGGTGCTCTGAGCCCAAAAGCATCATTTTCTGTAACAAATCTTGGATATGGCGGTTTTGAAGCTATTTACGAGATTCTTGAAGATGATGATTTCCCCAATATTTCTTCTGAAGATTCATTGTCCAACACCCTTGAATTAACAATTACTGAAAATACAGCTACTGTGAGCGGTGAAATAACGTTTGCTGATGTTGAGCATTGTGCTGGTGAAGAATGGGTTGAACAAGAGGGTAATGTTTGCCAAAGCAGACTTGAAATGAATGGTACTGCAACTGTTTCAATTACATTTGACACCCAGGGGTATGGTAAATACCTGTTGGCTGTTAACCGTAATTCTTATATTGCGGAAGAAGAAATCCCTGAGCTTGAAGGCCTGAAAGCCCTTGATACCATGGAAGCACTCAGTATCCTCTTACGAAGTGAGGCCCTTTTTTATAACCGAAGCAATATAGAATATAAAACTAATCTCCCCTATACATCTTCTTTCGTTTTTGAAGGCGCTATGACCGCTAAACAGGCATATTTCATAGAAAAAATGAAAAAGGAAAGATATTCTAGAAGTGGTGGATTTACCTTCAATACAAATGGTACTATTGATATTTCCGATGCAGTAAGTTTTTCCAATTTCGCTGCACCTGAAGGACTAACCGAACCAGGCTATATTAAATATGATGGAACAGAAAGCTCAGAAACGATTGCAAGTATTACCGGCACAGCTGATTTTACCTACAATTCAGTTTCCGAAATAATAGAACCGGATGATAAGTCAAATGACATTACCGATATTGCATTGCCACAATATATGTTTATGGCATCCAACCTCCTTAGTTACCTTCATTTTGTTTATGGCAATGTCGATATAACTGCGTCAATTGATGGTTCTGCTAAGCTTTCTTTAAAAAATGTATACAGTGAAACACCTAAAGGTGAAGAAGGCAGTACATATGATCCATCAAATGGTTACAACTCTGACAAGACTAACACATGTACTGTTACTGCTTCCGGCGATATTGACATCCAGGCTAATCTTCTTGAAGCTGTAAATGGGCAGGACGTGAATCTTTCTGTATCAATAACAGATGGTGCGCTCTCTTATTCAAGCGAATCTGATCAGGATAAGGATTTTACAAGCGGCACCAAATACACAGATACAGTTAACAAGGACGAAAATTCCAATGCAACAGTAAGCGGTGCTGTAAAAATTGATTATACAACAACAATTACTGTAATTACGCCGGTGTCACAAAAATTATCTATCGATCTTAATGGAAGTGTTTCCTACGTAAATACTGCTGACTCAGTAATAATTTATGACCGAACTGATGCTGTTCCGGCCAATCACATCAATACAACAACATCAAACAGCACGTATGAAGGAACAGCTTCAGGAAAATTAAATATTTCTCAGGCTGATAATTATTTCAACATCAGTGCCGATAAACTTTATTGTTTAGTTACAGTAAACGACTTCAACAACGCGGATGATACGGATTTAAACTATACATACCGTACCATCAACACTGACGTAGAAAATTTATTAGTTGCAACTAATGGCATCGACTTGGGTATTTCAGGCAGTGCGATCACACAGATGGGCTATACTATTTCTGAAGAAGACCTAAAAATAAAAACTGATGATTATGTCTTAATCACAAGTCCAAGCCTCATATTTAATGATAACACTACCGGAAAGTCATATAAGTATGAAAACTACAAAATTGAACTTTCAGATGTAGATGCCGTCGAACCAGCAGTCGATTTCACAAACTATCCTTTGTTTTACGATCACGATTCTGCCCTTATAAGCGGTACTTTTTATAATTCAGACTTCGGTTCAGTTACAGTTAATGGTGATTTCAAGTTTGAATTTGAGGCTATTTATTATTCTGTACCTTCAAAGGAGTTCAATAGTATTGATGTGGTAGACGACTTTTTTGATCCAACTTCAGAAAATTTCACCAACGCTTTCCCCTCTTTTGGTTCAATGACCATCACCGGGCTAAGTGGTTCAACAGCAACACTTACCGCAAGGAATTCAACAGTAATCCCAGACTTACCGGAAGTGCCGGAGCAACCTGAAAGTGCCGGTTATTCTGTTACCTTTGGTGAAACAACAACAGATTATGACTGGTTCGATATTAATGCCCTTTACCAGGGTGTTATCAGAACAAACTGGCTTTTTATTGCCGGTACTTCTATAGCTGATTCATATATTAATATCTTTCAGGATTGGTCATTATAATTTTAGTTACACTTCTTCCTGGCCGACAGGCCGGGAAGAATTCTATTTTTAATACATAAGGAGATTTGTTTTGAAGACAAAAAATATATTTAAAAGCACTTTATCACTTGTTTTTGTGATACTGCTTGCTCTTTTCATTTCGGCATGTGGCAGCAGTAATAAGGCCACTGAAGGTAAAATTACATATGATGGCAATTCAGAGCCTGCCGTTATTACAGCTGACAATGCAGTTGAATTATCATCAAAGGCAATCGGTATCGGTTTTGCAACAGATATTGAATCAGCCTATTCATCATCAGTAGCAAAAACGTCAGAAGTACTTACCGGCGCAGAAAAATCGATTGCAGATGAAATAACGAAAGAGGCAATTGATACTGCCTTTGAAACCTTTATCAATGACATCATCTACATCGACAACAAGGCCCTTGCCTCTATAGATTACCTCGCATGTTATGGGGGGCTTATCAGTTATGGTGGTTCAGCGTACCATTTATACGAAGGTGAATATACAAACAAAGTTGTTTATGACGATGCAACCACTACGTTTACAATCACAGATACCTTTACAAATGCAAAAATAGTCAATGGCGAAAATGAAATACCTCCTGGTTCTGAATCACCACAAGCGAACAGAGAACTTGTTGATGCAAATGGTATTATAACACAAACATTTTCGTTCGACTTAGCTGAAGCAGAAGAATCTCATATCGAAACTGAATTAAGCGTCCCTGAACCCGATATGGCAGCTCTTTTCAGCTACATTTATGCCACACACATCAGCCCGGCATCAGCAACAACCCTAATGGGCCAGACCAAAGCATGCAGTGGCTTAAATGTGACGTATACGAACCTTGATAATCCTCTGGATAACGATGACTTTAACGACGATTTATATGATACTGATTTTGGCGGTTACGGTGGTTATGATAACGTTACAAAAGCTCAGTATATTCTTGAAGGTGTTTTTGACTATGCAATGACTGATACTAAATCAACGCCGGAAGAGGGTCATGAAGATGATGAAATAAGAAATGACACAGAAGTATCTACTTTTTCAGGAACAATTACAATTCTTACAGATGAGACAGATGTAACCAGTAATTATGCGTCAACTTTTGAAGTTACAGCATCTGGAGAATCATCATTCTCATACAGCAATCATGAAACAGATATTAATGATTCAGAAGTTGCTCCAACGGCTAAAGGGACATATGCTACCGAAACTAAAAGTACAAAGAAAATTAACAGCGTTAGTATTAATGGTACTATAGATGCTAAATCGACTGCATCGGATAGCTTGACATCTGAAACCTTTACGCTAAGTATGACAGAAGGCCTATACGAAATAAACAGTGATACAGAGACGTCAGAATTAAATAACCCTGATCTTACTGATCTTGAAGATGGGGAGAAGTATGTCGACTTTTCAAAAAATCTTAAGCACACTAATTCTACGACTATTTCAGGTAAGGCTACAGCCAAACTTGAAATTAAAGTCCATGCCCTTGCAGCTGTAACCCAGAGTGTTGATTTTGCTCTTGAGTCCGGCAGTGCAACATTTACTGGTGCAGAAGAAGAAAAAACCATCGTTGTATATAAATATGAAACAGGAAAAGCTGTTGGTGAATATATGATTCTGGATTCTTCAAAGGATTATAGCAATTCCTCAACAGCTGTAATCAGTGGTTCTGCTTCCATTTCACATGCAGACAAACTTATTGCTCTAAGTGGTGAATATAAATCTGAAACTATTGAAACTATTCATAATGACAATCCAGAGCAAGGTGGAACAGATGATGACACAGAACGCAGTCATTTTACGGATGTTAATACTGTTACGACTATGACAACTCTGGATACACTTAATTTAAAAACAGATTTCTTTGATGTTACACTTCAGGGTACCATTTCTGAAAACACAGATAAGCTTACAGAATCATATGAGTCTAAGTCATGTGCTATTAATGTTGATATGGTTGTTCAGGATAACGTTAATGCAAAAGATTACTGGTTTAAGGATTATGTAATAAATTTAACAACAGGTTCAGAAGAAATACGTTCAATAAAAAGACCGCAATCACCCACTTACAAGACCCTTACAGCAACTATAACCGGCCAGTTTTTTTCCTCATCAGCAGGTTATGTTGATGTTACGACAATGACGCCGTTTCTTATTACTGATGAGGAAATGCAGTTTTCAGACAGTAATATAAACACCCTCTTTCCAAAAACCGGTGAATTGTTAATATCAGGCGCCAATGACACAAAAGCTGGCTTTTTCGTTTTTACAGAAAATGGTTCTGCTGCAGGCTACACGATTGAAGCTGACTTTGATGGTGATGACCAGGCAGATTTCACAATAACAAAAGCCTGGCCGAACGTTGAAGATTTTATTAATAATTTCTGGTTATTTAAATTCATGTCAATTGACGATGATGAAGGTGACAGATAATAACAGTTCAATTATTTAAAATCGATTTTAGCTTTTAAATTTACCCCCCTGATTTTTTCAGGGGGGTTTTTTATTATGTTATTTAGGATGAACAAACTCGTAAATAGCCGGCCACGATGTGCGCACCGCTATATAAATCAGTAACTCCAATAAATATACTAAGTTAACCAACATTATCAAAAACGAGTTATTTGGGAATCTATAGAGTCTCTTATACTCGACTTGGTCAGGATTCCATAACCTTTGTTTCCTATGGTCAAGCCCTGAATGACAAAGACTGGAAACGAAGTCATCAGGAATTATACTAATACATCAATATTACTATAATAATGTTATTAAATAAAAAAAGGCCTGAATCCTAAAAGAATTCAAGCCTTTCATGTTTACAACTCTATACTTCAGTAACTATATTAAAACGTAACTGTAGAACTGATACTAAGCGTCTTAATCGTTTCATCCTGCCCTTTGATCTCGCCGTCACCATTAACATCAGCAAAGGTATAGCGATGGTTGAATGAGAGTGTTGCGCTGCCGACTGTCATCTGAATAATTGCACCGGTAACTGTGCTGGGGGTTTTCCATTCATCAAAGTCTACAACATTATTCTGAGCATAGTACCCTTTTACTTTGGGAAGCATGGCAATCTTGTTATTATTAAGAATAACTTCGCCATAAAGCGACTTACTCTCCTGATCATCATTATCTGCGTCCATTTGCTGATATTTTGCATCGAAAGCAACATATCCCTGAAGGTTCAGGTATGCACCCACAAGATAACCGCTCATATCATCTGTAACCGCTGTTAGCTTGTCCTGTTTTGTCTGGTAATAAGATGAGGCACCATCGGGCGTGAAGAATTCTGCTCTTTCCAGTTCATACGTCTGATTAAAATAACCGTAAAGGAATTCTTTTGACTGGATTCTGTATTCAGCTGTAAATGTAAATATATCACCTAACATGGTTCTGAAACCCGGGGCAGTAATACCCCATCCATAATCAAGAATATCTGCATAAGCAGCGTAGAGATCCATTTTCAAAAAGTCACCCTGAATAATCGGATACCCGATATCCAAACCGAGAATAGTCAGGTCAGAGTTCTTATCTGTAAAATCAAACGCTGATAATGTCTCTCTTGTATCTTCTGTAATTCTGATGTCTTCAAAAGGCTGTAATTCAATGAGTCTGTCAATTTCTGTTTCTGTCATTCCAACATCAAGGAGCATATCATGGTGCGTAACATAGGTATTATCGTTTGGATAATCATCAATTTCATTTGGAAACCCGTCATCATCATTATCCTTGAACCCGTTATACTCGTTCAGGTCACTTGCAGCTGTTACACCGATCTCAAGCTTACCGCCAATTTTATATGCCAGCCTGGTTGCAACTACCATGGAAGGCTCTTCGGCTGTTAATTCTTTATAATCGTTTATAAGGAGTTCTGCCCTGAAATTTTTTAGGTTAACATCCATCTCCATACCGATTCGCTTATAATCCGGATATTCGATCATATTGGAGTAACCGTTAACAATATTGGAATAACCGATATAGCTATAATCCAGACCACCTATTTTTGTATAAAAAGGCGCCCCTTTATGATCCCATCTGATATAATAAATCATGTTAAAATAATCTTCTGTATCGTCCCAGTCTTCTTCTCGTACATTCCCTTCTTCATCGAGAAGTATCTGTAGATCAAGGCCTATACCAAGTTTTCCCAATGGGATATCTGCCCTGATGCCCACCTGCTGGTAGTTAACACCATCTATTGTTGTTGCTCCCAAAACAAAACCGGCTGTTGCTCTGTCCCCTGTTTTTAGCCCTGAATCATTAAATCCGCCAACCGGTTCGGCAACAGCACTGCTCAGAAATAACTGAAATAATAGAAGTGAGGTTACAGCAAAACCTATAACCATTTTTGAAAGCTTCATAACGCCCCCTGTGTTTTTTAATAATGAAATGTCTAAATAAATTTTTTAACGAAGAATAATACTACAGATAAATACCGTGTATGGGGTTTTGAGTCAACAAAGATTCATTTAAAAGGAGGAAAACCGGAATAGATTTAGATGGACACGCTTCACTTTGCCTAAGAACAGGAAAGCGAAACGTGCCCTTAATTATTACTTAAGCATTTCTTTTACGATCGCATCACCGATCTCTATTGTATTAACAGCCTTGCTCTTGTCCTTTGCAATATCTGCTGTATGAATGCCATTATCAAGTACTGCTGAAATAGCATTTTCAATCGCTGCTGCAGCATCATTCATATCAAAGCTGTGACGCAGCATCATGGCAGCAGAAAGAATCTGTGCAATAGGATTGGCAATTCCCTGTCCTGCGATATCCGGTGCAGAACCGCCGGCTGGTTCATATAGACCAAATTTTTTCTCATTCAGACTTGCTGAGGCCAGAAGCCCCATAGACCCAGTTAACATTGCACATTCATCAGAAATAATATCACCAAACATATTACCGCAAAGCAGTACATCAAACTGGTGAGGATCTTTCACAAGCTGCATGGTTGCGTTATCCACATAAATGTGTTCAAGCTCAACATCAGAATATTCTTTAGCTACTTCAGTTACAACTTCACGCCAAAGAACCATGGTCGTCAATACATTTGCTTTATCGACAGAGGTAACCTTGTTTTTTCTTTTGCGTGCTGCATCAAAAGCAATACGGGCAATCCTGTCAATTTCCATACGGGTATAAACCATTGTATCAAAGGCTTTTTCTGACGGCCCTGAGCCTTCACGCCCTTTTGGTTCACCAAAATAGATACCACCAGTCAACTCACGAACACAAAGAATATCGAATCCATCTCCGGCAATATCTGTACGAAGCGGACAGGCATCAACCAGCGTCTTAAATACTTTTGCAGGTCTAAGATTGCAATAAAGATTAAAATGCTTTCTTAACGGCAGAAGAGACGCTCTTTCAGGCTGCTCAGCCGGTGGAAGCGTTTCCCATTTCGGCCCGCCCACAGAACCAAAAAGTATTGAATCACTGTTTTCACAAAGATCGAGTGTACTTTTTGGAAGTGCTTCGCCATGGTTATCAATTGCAGCACCGCCTACATGTGCAAATTCATATTCCATTTCAAAGGAAAACTTCTCTTTAACAGCATCAAGGACTTTAATTGCCTCTGCCATGACTTCCGGTCCTATACCATCTCCGGGTAATACAGCAATTTTTTTCATTTTACACCTCGTATATTTTTTATATCAATATTTTCTGTACCTATACTAAACCTTCTGTAGTATTTATAAATTATCCGGATAAAAGTCAAGAATCCATATTTATTTTATCAACTGATTCATTTCAAAAATTGGCAGGCAGATTGAAAAAACAATAAAACCGACAAGGACACCCATTGTTAAAATAATCGCAGGTTCAAGAAGAGCTGTTATTCCAATGATGCTCGTTTCTACTTCTTTTTCATATACATCGGCAACCTTATCAAGCATTGTTTCTAATTCACCACTCTGCTCGCCAACCTTAATCATCTGGATTGACAGGTAGGGAAATACTTCAAGTGCATTAAGTGCAATCCCTAATTCATGGCCCTGCTCGACTTCTTTTGCCGCTTCTTCAATAGTCGCTGAAATCAGAACGTTACCTGCAACATTCTTAACCACTTCTAAGGCTCCCATCATTGACACACCGTTACTCAGTAACGACCCGAGTGTTCGGCTGAATCTTGCAACTGCGAGCTTCAACGCAAGTGACCCGGTTATTGGAATTGTCAGTATCAGTTTATCAATAAGATAACGCCCTTTTTCCGTCTTACTGAATGCTGAATAGCCTACAAGCGCACCTGCAAACAGGAGAAGAAGAAGCCACCACCAGGAGCCGAGAATCTCACTCGTCCCCATTAGAATACGTGTAGGCAATGGCAATGCATGCCCCATATCACTAAAAATAGAGGTCATATTCGGAACGACAAAGGTCACTAAAAGAACGAGAACAACCATACCGATAATCAGCATAAAAATGGGATATACCAGTGCCGCTTTGACTTTTGTATTCAATGCCGCCTGACTTTCTGAGATATCTGCCAGCCTGTCCAGTACTATCTCCAGTGTCCCGGATGTCTCCCCGGCACGTACCATGTTCACATAAATCGGAGAGAAAATACCCGGATATTCGGCAAGTGAAGCGGCAAAACTCTTCCCTTCTTCAATGGAATCCTTGATTCGTGAGAGGTATTTTTTAAACATCGGAGATTCAATTTGAACAATAAGCGTATCCAGTGCTTTCACAAGCGGGAAACCAGCGCCTAAAAGTGTGGCCAGTTGTCTTGTCATCATGGATATTTCTACAGGTTTAATACGGGAAAAAAGGTTTATCGTCGGCAAACTCCCCTTTTCTTTTTTCGCCATGGGATCTGAGACTTCTTTAATTGAGACCGGAAAAATATTTGTTCCACGAAGCTTTTGGCGTGCAGCAACGGCACTTTCACAATCGACAATTCCTGAAACACTTTTACCTTTATCATTAAGCGCTGTGTATTCAAATACGGGCATGGACTACTTCCCTTATAATCTATTATCCGTCGTTTATAATTATAAACAAAAATTACTTTAAAAATTTTTATCTACTTATACCAGAGAAATTGTGAAAAGTGCAATATTTCCTGTTACATGAATGACAACAGGGACAATCAATGATTTTTCTGCTTCATAACTGACAGCAAAAACAAGGCCTCCTGCCATTTGAATATAGGGTAAACCGCCGCCTTTGAAATGCAGGGCTGCAAATATTACAGTACTTGCTATAATACCAAATACAACACCCCATTCCCGAAAAAACCCATAGATAAATCCTCTGAAAAAGACCTCCTCAGCAACCGGGCCGATAACCCCGCCAACTATAAATAAGATAACAAGGTCAATCATAGTCACAGACTGTTCCTGATGAAAGAATTCAAACGGATTAATACCTGAAAAAAACAGGAGCACAAAAGAAGCCCCTGTAATACTGCCAAAAGCCGCCGCCCAGAGCATTCCTTTCTTTAACCCTTTCAAAAGGGACCCTTTGGAAAGTCCTATAGCAGAGAGGCCATTATTCAACAGAATGACAATGGTGATAAGCGCAGCGACCTGAACAACTCTGATCACCGCAACTTTTGGTATGTCAGGTATTGACGTATAACCGAATATAAAAGCGAAAAGAAACTCGATTGCTACAATTGTCAATATCGCTGTTATTAACGTTTTTTCAGATAATTTGTTCTCTGAGTCCATTTAAGCCTTTTAAGTGCACGATAGGCATACCACTGCACATACCAGTTTTCAGATTTATTAATTTTTTCAATAATCAGATTAACGACAGATTTATTATTCTTAAGCCCAAGTCCATATAATGCCTGACACGCCACATTGGGATGCTGATCATCAAGCAGTTTTATAAGAGTACGAACAGTTGCTATATCAGTGCTGGTTCCGGCAGCTCTGGCATACCAGTATTTTTCAGGTATATAGTTATCAATAAATCGGGTATCATACTCTGAATATTTTGACATATCAAGCTCTTCGGAAGCTGCAAATTTCAATCCGGCTATTCGTTCCCTTACATTTTGAGATTTAAGCGATGACGCCAGAGTCTTACGGGTAATTTCAAACTGGCTGCCATTATACATCAGCATAAAAGCCATACATCCTATAACAAAGCAGCAAACCGATGCAATCAATGCACTTTTGTCCTTAATTACAAAAGCAGATAATAAGAGTCTTATAAAAAGACAGAGTAAAAAATGCATTAAAATATACATATATAACGGAAACCCTGACTTCAAGGCAAAAGATGTCAGACGTCTGTAATTGTAATATCTGTCTGTTTCTTTTGAGAACCGTTCCAAATCCTTCCATGGCCTTGAAATAAATGATTTTACCGTGGTTGTTACCACAGTTTTACCCCTGTGCTGAAGGAATACGTCTGCACCGCTTATCCTTACCTTAATATCCGGGACAAATGTTCCTGCAACCTCAGGCGGGATAACCAGGTAGTCAACATCGGCTAATCTTTTTCTAATCCTTTTAACCTTTGGCGTTTCAGTCTCAGTTTCAACAGAGCAAACCCTGGGAATCTGCATGGCATATGGTTTGAAAACCCGTGCAGGATACAGGGTGTATTTATAATAGAAATTATTTATCGTCATTCCGGTTTTATTGGACATAAGAAAGCTGTCCCTGAAATCCGAAAACATAGACTGATTTGAAATCAGTGATGTTACCATCAACACTATGGCAAGAAACAGGACCGGAATAAAGTGAACCGCAATCTTCTCCGGCGCAAGCCCGTTATGTCTTCTGCCAAAGAAAAAACCATACAGAAAAAAAACAAACAATGGCACCACAACACATGACAATGATTCAATAAGGCACAAACCGTCTATATTTATAATTAAACAAATCTGAAAAAGTAACGCAATATAAACCCATGATAAAAATGATTTAAACTCACTGTTTTTGTAATAAATAACCGCTGCACCAAATGAAATGAGAACAACAAGGGTTCCGACGGTAAGTGTAAAGAAAACACCCCCGGCAAAAGCAACTGAAAAGCTATCCAGAGTAGCCATAATAAAGCTGTTTGGCATTAACAGAAAATCTGTCTTTTCAATAATTTTCAAAAGTCCTGATAATTCTGTATTTGACATGTAGACCTGCAGGGTTGAAAACAGGTGAAAAAGACATAACCCTGCGATAAGGATAAGAATAGATTTTATATACTGCTTCATTATAAGCTGCCTGTTGAGACTATATGTTATTAATGCTGAAAAATCTTCTGATACATGATCGATGGCTTAAGCTGATACCCTTTTAACCCTGATCCTGACATCAGAGCAAGTTAAAAAAAATCACATAAAGAATTAGATGGCTAAGGAAAAGGACCCATGTACAAGATTTACTGGTTTGCCAGACTTGAAGGTGTACATGAGGTACTTCAAAAGTCTGGCCAACCACTAAAGCGAAGTAGATTGGACTTTTTACGACGTCATCAAATAAAAATCGCCCTCATGCAGTGCATGAGAGCGAATTATCTTAACAAAAAAACAGAAAAATTATAAGTGATGATATTTAAATAACAACACCATATTCTTTTCCATACTTCTCAACTGCAAAATCGATATCCTTATCGCCTCTTCCGGAAAGGTTTACCAGAATAGACTTGTCCTTACCAAGTGTTCCGGCAAGCTTTGCAGCATAAGCAACAGCATGCGCACTCTCTATGGCAGGAATAATACCTTCAACTCTTGAGAGTTCATAGAATGCATCCATCGCCTCTTTATCATCCGCAGTCACATACTGAACACGTTTAATATCTTTAAGAAGACTGTGCTGAGGTCCTACACCCGGATAGTCCAGTCCACTTGCTACTGAATAAACCGGAAGTGGTTCGCCTTTATCATCCTGAAGAAGATAGGAATTAAAGCCATGAAGGATACCCGGTGACCCAAGAGTCATCGTTGCTGCATGCTCACCATCTTTAAAGCTGATTCCTGCAGGTTCAACCCCCCACATATCAACATCGTCATCATTAAGAAACGCAGTAAAAAGACCCATTGCATTTGAGCCGCCACCAACGCATGCTACAAGATTGTCAGGCAGCTTTCCTGTTTTTTCCTGAAACTGATCTCTTGCTTCTTTACCGACAATCTGCTGAAAATCTCTAACCATCATCGGAAACGGATGCGGTCCGACAACAGACCCGATCGCATAGAGCTGCGTTACCGGATCTCCGAGGTATGCTTCAAAAGCTGCATCAACGGCATCTTTTAATGTTTTTGTACCACGGTCAACAGGAATAACATTTGCGCCTAAAATTTTCATTCTGACGACATTGGGTCTCTCTTTTACAATATCAATTTCACCCATATAGATATCACATTCAAGACCGACAAGTACTGCAGCAGTTGCAAGAGCAACACCATGCTGTCCGGCACCTGTCTCAGCAATCAGCTTTTTCTTACCCATTTTCTTTGCAAGGAGTGCTTCCCCAAGACAATGGTTTATTTTATGTGCACCTGTATGATTCAGGTCTTCTCTTTTTAAATAAATCTGAGCGCCACCAATTTTTTCCGAAAGATTTTTTGCATAAAAAATCGGGCTCGGACGTCCTACAAAATCCTTATATAGACTCTGAAGCTCATTAATAAATGCTTCATCATCTTTAATTTCAAGATAAGCGGCTGTAATCTCGTCTAAAATTACCTGAAGTTCCGGTGGTACAAAACTGCCCCCATATTCACCAAAATAGCCTTTTTCATCAGGCATCTTTACAGATTCCATTTATCATTCCCCTGTAATTTTCGTCTGAGCAAATTTTACGAATCTTCTCAAACACTGGTTTACAAATAGTCAATCAACAATATTTTCCTGTATATACAACATTCATGTTTCTATTTACAGATACATTGACCATTTGTCAATTTTATTTAACATCACCCCTTAAATTGCTCACAACCTCATATAAATATTCAGCTTTCGCATTTTCAGGGGGGATCACATTTCCAACATGAAATTCAATCTTTGAAAAGAATCGTTTCGGAAATTTTGAAAGAGCCGGTTTCCCTTTATGTCCGAAAAAACTGCCCCATAAGCCCCGCAATGCGGATGGAACAACCGGAACCTGATTTCTTGAAAGAATCTTATCGATACCCGATTTGAATTCGCCTATATCTCCATCCATGGTTAAACGCCCTTCAGGAAAGATACAGACGATATTACCCTCATCCAGTTCGGTGGCAATACTATCAAATGCTTTTTCGTAAGTCTCCGGATCTTTGGCCTTTGATGTGATCGGTATTGTTTTTCCCGTTCTGAAGATAAAATTCAAAACCGGAATATCAAATATAGGCTTTGCCATCACAAATCGAACGGGCCTTCTGCACAGACTGGCAATCACCAGAGCATCAACATAGCTGACATGATTACAGACTATAACAGCCGGGCCTTCCTGAGGGATAAGGTGAAGATTTTTATGTTTAATTCTATATATAATATGCGTCAATACCCAGATCATGCACCGCATTGTAAATTCGGGAACCAGCGTATAAATAAAGATAGCAACAAAAACATTCATTGTAATAATTACAATAAAAAACTGAGAAATAGTGATCTTTATAACACCAAGAAGAACGATACCGCAAATTGATGAAAAAACCATTAATAGTGCATTAATAATATTGTTTGCCGCGATTATTCTTGAGAGGTATGCCTTATCACTTCGGGTCTGAACCAGAGCAAAGAGAGGAACAATATATAACCCGCCAAAGGTGCCAAGCAGAATGAGATCAACAAGAACCCTTATACTGCCCGGGGTTTTAAGAAAATCAATAATACCAAGGAGCGTTCCCGGATCTGTACCCTGATATGCAATCGCAAGGTCAAAGCCAAAAATGCTCAGTCCTATTGAACCAATAGGAACAAGTCCATATTCGACCTTTTTACCGGAAAGCCACTCACAAAGAAGCGACCCGGTACCGATACCGATTGAAAACATCGCCATCAGCAATGTGGCAACATATTCAGATCCAAACAGAACATTCTTTGTATAATTTGGAATCTGAGTCAAATAGCATGCGCCTAAGAACCAGAACCATGAAATGCCAAGGATGGAGAGAAACACGACCCGTTCCTGTCTCGCATATTGTATCAATTTGTAAGACTGGGTAAAAACATTCCAGCTGATCTTTAAATCCGGGCTGGCAGGAGGTGCTTTCGGGATTTTACGGCTCACGAGCCAGCCAATAATAGCAATGGTAATAAGTACAATACCGGCCCAGTACCGGTCATACTGCGCAAGAATCCCACCAGCGATAGACCCGAGTAATATCGAAACAAAGGTGCCCATTTCAACCAGTGCATTTCCACCAACAAGTTCTGACTCATCCAGGTGCTGAGGCATGATACTGTATTTTATAGGGCCGAAAAATGTTGACTGAGTTCCCATAAAAAAAAGAAGAACAAGCAATAGTGTTATCTGGTTGAAGAATAACGCCACTGCGGCAAAAATCATGATGACAATTTCAGCAATTTTTACAATCCTTATTATCCCTGATTTTTCATATTTATCAGCAATCTGACCTGCAAAGGCCGAAAAAAGAAAAAAGGGAATAATAAATACACCCGCCGCTGCATTCGTTAATAAGTCCGATTTGCCTTCGGCTGCAGCTACTGATTGAAAAGCGATTATAAGAATCAAAACCTGCTTAAAAACATTGTCATTAAAAGCCCCGGAAAACTGTGTCCAAAAAAAGGGTGCGAATCGCTTTTTCCCAAGCAGACTGAACTGTCCGTGTTCTTCCGGTGGTTTTATCGTTTCAGTTTCAGAAGGATCACTCATTATCAATTCCTTTCTTTGTTATAATGTCAGGTTAGAAATGTATAAATGAAGTTTCAACATAAAGTATTTATCATATTCACTCTCCTAAAAACAGGGTTAAAAACGAGCAGATATGGAGTACCTGATAATTCACTTTCTAACAAATCGTGCGTGAAACATTAAGTAATGTGTTTATAAATCTCATTAAAGTTTGCTATTTTTTTATATGCAGATGAGTTCAGCAGTATTATTCATTACGATACTAAAGAGTTTCAAAACGCCTCAGAAATTTATCGTTAAAAAAGACAAGAGGGTTTCCGGAGTTGGTACCACTGAAATAATATCGCAATGCAGCCAGGTGGCTGCATTGCAGATTTTTTAATTAATTATCTTTATTCTTTTTTCCTGCAGCAAAAATAACAGGGCAAAGTGCGACAAGCGCAATCAGGTTCGGCAGAGCCATAAGGCCGTTAAATGTATCGGAAAGATTCCATACAATATCAATTTTCATTGTTGCGCCAAGAACAACAAATGCGACCCAGACGACTTTATAAACAATCAGTGATTTAACACCGGCTATATACTCAAGGCATTTCGAGCCATAGTAAAACCAGCCAAGAATGGTTGAAAAAGCAAAGAAAACAAGGCCAAAAGAGACGAGATAACCGCCAATGCCCGGCATTGCAGTTTCAAATGCCTTAGTGGTAAGCGATGCACCTTTTAGGCCGCCGGCGATAGCCATTGTTCCTTCAGGTCCGATTGTTACAAGTCCTGAGATAAGAATGACAAGCGCAGTCATTGTACAGATTACAAGTGTATCGATAAAAGTACCGAGAGATGCAATCAAACCCTGTGTGTAAGGATTATCGTTTGATGATGCTGCATGGGCTATCGGCGCACTACCAAGACCTGCCTCATTTGAGAAGACCCCACGAGCGACACCAAAACGAATAACTGTTCCAACAAGACCACCACCAACTGCTGTTCCTGTAAATGCGTTAGAAAAAATCATTTTAAAAGCAGCAGGAATAGCTGCAAGGTTACCAAAAAGAACAACCAGCGAGCCAACAACAAAAATAAGTGCCATAAAAGGAACTATTTTTGATGTTACTTTTGCGATAGATTTAATGCCGCCAATAACAACAAGGCCTGTCAGAATTGCCATCACAATACCTGATGCAATCTGAGGTACGCCAAAACTGCTGTTCAAGGCATCTGCAACAGAGTTTGACTGTGCCATATTTCCGATACCAAAAGAAGCGATTACGCCGAAAAAAGCAAAAAGCCAGCCGAGCCATGCCCAG
>JQIA01000254.1_pt1 | contig 25701 bp, 20 predicted proteins | sample 811431 | NCBI WGS metagenome assembly JQIA01 (sample SAMN02998118, study PRJNA258478) | marine sediment metagenome | biome: marine; feature: seafloor; material: sediment; isolation source: oil-polluted sediment collected from 3 locations (0.5 km, 0.7 km and 0.9 km)... | place: USA: Gulf of Mexico ...
CAGAAGCATATTTTTATTCCATCGTTATTGGAGAAGTATTTGATTTACTCATTGATGCAATTGGTGGTGATGTAGCATTAATACTTGCAGCAATAGCTTTTGCTTTTGCAGTAGCTAATGGAACTGATGGTACTAAGTACTTTGATTTAATCTCATCAGAAGCATTAATGCTGTTCGCAACTCGAATGACTGATGCTGTCAACAGGGATGTAGTGGACGACCTGCTAGAATTGCAAGCAGAGATAGAATCCTTTGAGACAGAGCTAGAAGATGCACAGGATGAGCTGGATGAAGCTGAGAAGGCGTTCCTAAATAAGACTACAAAAATAGAGCTTTATGCGCTATCATCACCTTTAGAATATACTGACTTTACTGAAAGTCCCAGTGCTTTTTACAATAGGAGCATTCACATGACCAATGCGGTAGATTTAGGAAGAGAATCCATATCAGGATATGTAGATAGACTACTCACATTACCTGAACCAATTAGAGATACAATGAGGACAGTATAATGCCAAACAAGTTATTTAGTGCATCAGAATTAGCAGACATATCCGAATTCATGAGCCCAGCTGATTTTGAGGCTGCTAGTAGCTTTAATTTTAATAATACCAGCAATGGTGATGGATTCAGTCTTGGTGACTATGGCGATATGTTTTCTGGTGTTGCTGGGTTATATGGTGCCTATAATGGGCAACAACAAGTCAATCTTGGGCGTGACCAATTCAATTTCAGTAGGCAACTTGGTACAAGTAATTTTAATAACAATGTTACTTCGTATAATCAACAGGTAGGTGACCAAGATTTATATGCTTATAATTCATTTGTTAATGCAGGCGGTAATCCAAATGATTATGTTAGTAATGTGAGTTACTTGGATAATTTAGATGGTACCAGTAATAATTTAGGTAGTACCGGTGCAGTAGGACAATTACAGAATCAAGCTAACCAAGGTAATCCAAGTGACCCCTTTGCTTTTGGCCCTAACACTGGTGCGAATAATCCTCCAGTAAATGGTGCCCCAGGGGGCTCTTTAGTAAGTAATACTCCCGCACCTAACCAAGATGCTGGACAGCTTAGTTTCGGTAGTGGTGGAGCTAGACCAAACGGAAACAAGCAGTCGGAAATAAGTCAATTTAGGAGAGTATAATGCCTATCACTTTCAGGAACGTAAACACTCCCAATTTCTCTGCTGGGAATGAATTAATTCAGTCCGGTGGAAATAGAATACAACAGAGCATCAATCAACTTGGTGGACTTCTTCATAAGCGTGATAGGAAAGAAGTAGCTGATGATACTAAATCATTCAAAGATAGATTGGCTGGTACTGGGTTGGATGACTTAGATGGTATTGATACATCGAATTTAGGTAGAGTATCACAAGCTGATGCTGAAAATTTGATTAACACTCGAAGAACTAATTTGCGTAATCAAAATACTGCTGAGTTTAATTTTGGGGAAACCCAACGTAAACAAAGAGAACAACCTTTGATAGCTAAGGCTAATGAACTTAGTGCTGCAGGCAATGTTAAGGGTTTAACTGACTACTTAACTAATGGCGCTGGTGCAGGAATACAAGACACTGCTGAGTTAAGACAGGGGGCTGTCAATCAACAAAGAGCTAACACTAAACACGGCAGAGAAGAAGACTTATACTCTGATGGACAAGAATTGAATACTGCTGTACGTAGATTACAAGGTGAGCGAGAGAGTGCTGTTATTAAACGTAAAGAAGCATTTGCTAATTACATTGGTTCAGAGACTCCTTTTGATACTCCAGATGGTGTAGCCCCTTATAGTATTTCTGAAAATGGTTCATCTATTATATATAACCCAGATGCTAATATTTCTGAAGAACAAAAAGTTGAAATACAAGCAGGATTTGACCAATACAAAAGTAATTTAGGATTGTTAGATTCTGACACTGACCAATCAAAAGAGTTAACTGCGTTAGCTCGTAGCATTGAAGCTACGCCTCAACAAGAACAAAATATGCTAAAATTGCTTGAAAGTAATCAGGTTAAACAACGTAAACTTACTAATGATTCTAAACTTATTTATGCAGAAGGTGAACGTAATGCTGATGTTGTACAGAAATCATTAACTGATACAGAAACTAATGCGTACACTCAATTCCTAGATGAGACTCCAGTAAATACTGCCAGAACACCTGAACAAGAGCAAATTAAATTGGGGGATGTACTGGGTAAAATAGAGCAAGACTCCAAGGCATTTTCTGACGATATAGATGAGGATAATGCAGAAGTAAATAAAATTAGAAAAGCTATCAGTACACTTGATAAAGAGGGTTACGGTAAAGACGGTATACCTTACCCTGGTTGGGTTATGGATGAAGCATATGCTAAGTATGGGTTTAGTAGACTATTTCAAGGAGGGTATTTGTGGGATACAGTAAACACAAAAGACTTCAAAATAGAACTTGACCGTGTAATGACTAAGCATCTAAAATCAGAAGATAATTTAAACAAAAGAACCGTACGTAAGGATTTACACCAAAAGCGATTAGCTGGCTATGGTATCCAAAATCTCAAGGATAAGTCACAAGCACTTAATAAAGCCAGAAACGCTCAGGGGCAAATCCAAATAAGGAATTAATATGTCAACATTCGATAAAGCTGTTGCTTTAGCCTCAACTGCTGATTCAAAAGCAGAAGATTTAGTAACAGCTTTGGTCGATGATTCGACTGGTACAACTGCTGTTCAACGTGTTACTAAGGCATCTGCGGAAAAGGAGCGTATCCTTGCTCCAGATAGATTGCCTAGTTCTACTGAAAATTTCTTAGCACTAAATCCATTAGCTTCCCAAGAACAACTTGGGGAGTATACTTTATTAAAAGTACATCAAGACCTACGTGATGAAAATGAAGCGCGTATAGAGAAAGAGAATAATACCGCAGCCCAATCAAGAAACATTGGTCAAATCGTAGGTGACACTGCTGTCGATATAGTGGGTAAAGGTATTGCAGTTACGGCACCTGAAATGATATTCGGTGCATCAGAGTTACTAAAGAAAGCTCCATTAATTAAGCAAACTAATACAGCACGTAGAATGTTGACTGGTTTATTTAGTGGAGAAAGTGGTGCTGAAGTAGCTGAACGTGAAGAAGAACAAATTTCACAAATAGCCCCTGTATTTAATGAAGCTAGGGAAATACTCACAGCTATACAATCTGATGAACTACAAGCCACTAAAAAAGTAATGGACAGAAAGTCAGCTGAACGTGCTGCTATCCGTGAAGAAGAGTTAGGTGAGAACCCCGAGTTATTTGATATAATTAAAAGTGAGGCAGGAGCAGCAGTTGATACTGCGGTGGCCTATGCACAAAACCCATCAGCACTAGCATCCACAGTGTCGGAGTCATTACCTCAAATGCTGGTTCCTGGTGGGATAACTAAGGGAATTACTAAAGGTGTCCTGACTAAAGCTGGTAAAGCATCCGTAGCGCCCAATTTTAATAAAACTAAAAAAGGTAGAGATATTTTTAATGCTCTATTGCCTAAAGATAAAGTTGGTAAAAATTTCAGAAGAACTCCTCAGGGTAAACAATTATTAGATAATATTCGTTCACATGCTGAGAGAAAAGGTGCAGCTGAGTTTGCGGCAAGTAAGGCAGGCAAAGCACAACTAAATAGAATAGCAGAAACTGCTGGTGTCACTTATACAGCATTATCTGAGGGCTTATCAAACGCTGTTGGAATCAAGGGTGAGATAATGTCTGCCAGTGAGTCACAGCTACGTAAATCATCTGACCCATACAATGAATTACGTGAAGCAGGTAAGACGCATGAGCAAGCTCGTAGAGCCTTAGCTGATGAAGCTTTTACTGAGACTTTCGTAATTGCAGGAGCACTTGGTGGAGCATCATCCTATTTATCTGGAGCAGGTAAATTAGAAGGTAAACTGTTTAAATCAGATTCTGCTTTTGGTAGTAACATATTAACTAAAATTGTTGGTAGTGGTACTAAAGAAGCTATTGAGGAAACAGCCCAAGGTGCCAGTGGCCAGTTTGCAGGTAATGTTGCTAAATCAAACACGAGCAACACTGACCAAAATTTGTTAGAAGGAACTGGAGATGCAGCAGGTGCAGGTTTTGTTACTGGATTAGCTTCCGGTGGTGGCTTAGCAGGTATTGCGAATGCACCAAAGGCACTTGCTACTGGAGCTAGAACTGCTGGCAATCAGGTAGTGAAATTATCAGATAAGAAAACTGGGATGACTGAGGAAGTCCGTACAGCAGTCAAAACGGGTAATACTGCGGATATTACTGATACAAAAAATGAAGACTACGATGCAGAGAATGCAATCAATACTGAGTTCCTTACAGTTCCCGAGGACGATGCAGGGGCTGCTAAGCAATTTGATAAGATAAAGACTCATCTTCTTAAAATGAATGATGAGATAAACTCCATGGAGCCAGGGAAAGCTCAGGATGATAAACAGAAACGATTCGAAGCTCATATATCCAAATTACGTGGTTTAAATCAAGAGCGTCAGAAGAAAGCGCAAGCCACTACTAAAGAGTTCGTTGAGAACTTGCCCGACAAAGCAGATGCCGAGGTATCAGAGAAAATAGATACTTCTCTGAATACCTTTGGCTCATCTCCTAGAAGTAGTCAGGAAGCAGTTGACAATACTATTCAACAAGCAGAGGCAATTATTAACTCTGGTTTAGCTAATCCTGAGCAAACTAAAAAATTAGAGGAACAAGTCACAACACTGAAAACTTATGATGTGGTTACTCAAGAAGTTTTTAATGGTAGAGAACAATTCAGTGGTATCAATTTTTACCAAGAAAATATTCAAGGAGCAATTGACAGTAATGACACTGAGACTGCTCAAACTGGCTTAGATGCTTTAACAAAATTTACGAAAACTCATGCGAATAAACTAGCTCAACTTGAGATAGCATTTCCTGCATGGGATAAAAAAGATAGAGGGCAGGACATAACTGTTGAAGAACAAGCTGCTATAGATTTTATTGAATCTAAGCCATTACTCAAAGGTAATGGTAATTTCAAAATATCATCAAATACTAAGTTAGGTATTCTGCCTGCATTGAGGAAAGAAGTAGCAGCACTAGAAGCAGCAACTATCGAATCACAAAGCATAATACAAGCTGGCCCAAGTGCTGTTGAGGCTTCTACCGCCTCGCAGGTGGTAGAGTCAGCGAATGAGCGTAGCGAGGTCGGTGAACCGAAAACAAGCAATGCCAGCGTTGAAACAAAAGAAGTAAGTAGAGGACAATCATTATTAAATGAAGCTACTGAATTAGGACTAAAAATTCCTGCGGCTATCAGAAATAATCCTGAGCACAAAAAATCGATTAAATCTTTGACAGCTAAAGTTAAAGCAGCAAAGAAAGCTACCCCAAGTGTTGCGCCAAATCCTGGGGGTAGTGAGTCTACGAACGGTCCCCAGGATGACAGTGCAAACAATGGTAGCGTTAATAAGAAAAACTCTCCACAGATAAAAGATGAATCTAAAACTAAGGAAAGTAAAGCTAGTAAAAAAATGAGACAAGATAGTGCAACTCAGTTGTTGTCTCCATTACGTAATGACAAAAATGTTAACCAAGTTAATGATGCAATATTTAACCTAGCAGAAAAGCTAAAAGAATTTGTAGGCAATAAAGGTTTAGGTCCTGCACTGAAATCTATACGTAAAGGTATCAAAAATTCTATAGATGGTAAAATTGATTTAACCAATAAGGATAAAAATTATTTACTAGGTTTACAGTTAGCTAAGGATACTGAACTTAAAGATGAATTTTCATTGAAAGATAATATACTTGAAAATAGTGCGTCACCTACTGACCGGATAAATAAAGATGGTAAAATTGTGAATAAAGGCGCAGATAATATTTTATCTACTTTATTTAAAGCAGTTAAAACTAATGTAAATAATCGTCTACAAACCATTAGTAATTTATTTACTAAGATGGAAACAGACATAAATGTTATTGGTGAGTTAACTGATAAGCAACGTGAAGCTATGCCAGTTATCCAGAAATTTAATAAAATATTTACTGATACCTTTTTCAATAAAGTATTGAGGGTTAAAGACCCACAGTTTGCTTTCCAAGATACATTCCAATATTTTATTAGTGCAGGGGCAACTCAAGAAAATTTGCGTGAGCATTTGAATGAGAATCTAGTTAGTACAATGGGGATGGTAGCTCTTAATTGGGTTGCTACTCGCTCAGGTGATACTGTTGTCAATAACAAAGATGCCGTTAATAGATTATTAGGAAGAGACACTAAACAAGCTGTCACTCCTACAGAAAGAATATTCTTATCCCAAGCTGGTACATTACAAAAGAATGTAGTTAGTAGTATTGGTAAAGATGTTATTAAAGCTCTGGGTATAAAGGTTAATTCTGATGCCCCAGGGCAAACAGTATCCAATCTTGAGAATGCAATAGGTAATATGGTGCTCGCTACTCTGTTAAGTTCAGATATGGTTACACAAACAACAATACCATCTATTGTTTTTAATTCCTTTAAAGATAAAGATTTTGCATCACCATCAATGGATATGCTTAATAATATAAAAACATATAAAATAACTGCAAAAGACAAAACAGACTCTGCTATAAATAGTGCATTGAGTAATACCACAAAAGGCAAGCAAATAAATAGAATGGATATTGCTGAAGTCAAATTTACTAACCAGAAAGGAAAAGCATTTTATTCGTGGACAGGTAAAGAATGGAAAAAGCATGAGGATACCACCACCAATTTCATCAGAGTGGTCACTGAAGTAAACGAAGACAATATAGCAATTCCTGCTAGTAACATACAGGATTATATGGAGGCAATACAAGACTCTGACAAAGTACTTGAGGTTTTGTTTGGTGTTGACTCCTACGCTACTGAACCAAGCTTAGAAGCTCCTACTGAGGCCCCTAAGCTATTAAAGAATTCTTTTCTGAAAGTACCAGATAAGATGCGTAAAGTTCTGGAAAAAATACAGAAGCGTTCTCATAAATTACATCAGAATATGTTTGACGTAATGGACTGGTTAGATTTGCACGATGAGAAGAATAGTTTAATTATTCAGGGTGTTGATTATGATTACGAAACGACTGCACATTCGGAAGATAGGAAAAGTATTGAAGCAAAAAACGCAGACATACTTCGTAATCACAACCACATCCAAGCGTTCAGAAAAAGAGTCGGAAACTCCGCCTTCTATTTTAAATCAGTAGTATGGAAAAATATGAGAATGGGATTAGATTCAAATACAGTCAACCCACAAACTGATAAGCATCACAGATTTATGCTTGGTATGGAATCTCATACAGTTACTCTTGACCCTAATAATCGTAAACATATGCAGCAATTTTTCTCTGCTGTAGGTCAAGGACTAAAAATAGATGTAGATAAAAATACTATTACTGGTAGCTTGAATGCTTTACATGAAAAATTTGAGAAAAATGATATATTAAAGGATGGAATTGATGCTCTAATAAATAGAAACAATCCTGACGCAGTAATTGCAGCTGTTAAGATGGGGGGAGAGAATACTCACTCACTTGCTGCACTTGTCGCATATGCTGAATATATCAAGGCTGATGGTAAACCATTTACAACTAATCTAACTCGTGAAGTAGATGGAATAACTAATGGTGTTGCTATTGGTTTATTACAACTAATGCGTAACCAACTAGAGAATAAACTAAAGCGTACTTTGAAGCGTACTGGTATATTCACAGACAGTACAACAGGATTTGGTGGGTGGATAAATAAAACAACGAATAACGATAGTTATCAAAATATGTCATTACTTTGGGTGAACAGCCTAAGAGCGTTTAGTAAAGCACCGCCTTCTGACTTTGTTAATATGACTAATAATACAAATGCAGCAATGACAGGACTGGCTAGTTTAGTTGGTAAAATGATTGATGAAACTGGTATCACATCCGTAGGGCGTAAATTAGTTAAAAACCCTCTAATGATTACCAATTATGGTGCAGGCATAAAGAAAGTTATTGGTGCATTTACTGAGAATCGTATAGCTAATATTTACACTGAAATAGCAGAAGCTAATCAGAAAGAAAATCCTAATGCTGAGATAACTATTATCATTAACAATATTAATGCTACGTTGGGTAATGGGATAAAACCTATCGATATTGGTACAGTATTATCTGACCCACTTGAATGGACTATGCCTTTCAATATTAAGCTGCATTTGGAGAGCTTAATACAGATTTCCTATGGTAGTACGTTAGAAGCCGCTATAGATAATGAGTTTGGTGAGTTCATTGAAGAACGTAAACAATTGGTCAAAGCTACTTCGTTAATGTTTGAAGGATTTAAGCTAAGGTACGAAACTGGATATAATAGACTTGTTGCTAAAAATAATGGAGATATGCCATCTAGGGAAGCCGTTGATGCACTGAATGAATCACTATTAGATTCCATGCCAATGTTCAAAGGTTTTTTCTCTGGCACCAACGATGATGGTATTTTGGTAATGAACTCTGTGAATGCTCCTGCTGATGTAAATAATACTAAGTTTCTTACTGATACTAGAGTAACTAGCCCAATGGACACCACTCATATAGGTGTCAATGGTGTGGCCACTCCAGGTGCTCCAGTTAAGTCACTAAAAGCACATGCCACTAAACCAACATGGGAAGATGGTGGAGTGTCCGGTCCAATCAGTGCTATTCACAATTTGGATTCAGCTACCATGTTGAATATGCTTGAGAACAATGAAGCAATTAATGTACATGATGCTGCTATATTTTCTTTATTAGATGTCGAAGAAAGTAGTCAAGATTTCAACAAGCAATTCATTGAGACTATGCAAAATTATTCTATGGCCGCTGAAATTAATACAGCGTTAGAACGGACGATGAGATTGTTATCTACTATTGATAAGAAAACAAATAACACCGGTCAACGTACTAACTATATTTCTAAATTGAACAAGAGCCAAGGCAGAAAACTTAGTAGTGATGATAAGCCAATTACTGTTGGTCAGTTTATGCGTCAGTTTAAACAGCAAGCAGATATCAATGACCAGAAGCGTGATGAATTTTTCCCACAGATAACTGGCGTTGACCAATATACTGCTGGAGAGTTAAGTACTTTCTTATTGGATAAGGATTTACCTAATGACCAGAGAAAAGTAATTGAGGATGTTATAACTGAATTACAGGGTGAATTGAAACAGCAATTAAAAGACAAAGAGAATGATGATAAAGCACCTGACCAACAAAGTATTGAATTGACAGGAACAAATACTCGCTTAGTGTTGCAACATTTAAAAGCACTTGATGTGAATGAATCATTTGATGAAGTTGATATTGCTAAGGTGGAACTACGTAGGTTAATTAAGTTAATTGAGCAGGGCGACAGTTTAGATTCAGCAATAAAAAAAGTGACTGATATACTGGCAGCAAGGCAGACAAGTGCGCTCAAGAAAAAACTCAATAGAGAAATTACAGAAGACGACTTAACTGTTGATAGCTTCCCTATTGAATTGAGAGAAGCGTTAGTAAAATCATTGAAAGAAGATTCCACATCCTTTCAAAAAGATTTACTGTTCTCTGATTCATTTGGCTCAGATTTAAATGATATTGACCCTAATACTTTTATTGCAGATAATGTTCAGGAAATAACCAATAAAGATACAGAAGCTGTATATGATTCATTGGGTAAAGATGACCCAGTGGGGGACTCTCAGGAGCATGACAGCCATTTACGATTGGTTCTATCAAGTATTATCAATAAAGTATTGAAGCCTACTAACCTATTCACCAGAGAGCTAGGTGATACTAATGAAGGTTTATTCAGTAATGGTGATATTTATATGTCTAATTCCCAGCCGAGTAAGATGTCGGCACTGGGAGCTAGAATGTCACAGAGAGAAGTATTTGTGCATGAACTTATTCACAATGTTTCGCATTCTGCTGTTAACGGTAGTACTGCTATAGCAAGACAATTACGTAAATTATATACAGAGGTTAGGGACTCTGGGCAAATAGATGCTACTAGTTTTATGGAAGGTAATTATCAGATAGGTGACCCAGGTTATGCTGCTGAATTAAAGGTAGCCCAGTTAAGATATGATTATATTTTTGGTGACAAAATTGGCACTCACGTTATCGAACGTAAAGACCCATTAACAGGTCAAACTATTAGAGAAGTATTAGATAACAGTCATCATGAATTTTTGGCTATCGGTGTAACTAATGCTGCATTCCGTAAAGCACTTAAGAATGTTAAAACTAAACGTAAAACTTTTAAAGATGGTGATACATTAATAGAAAGCTTCACTAACTTACTTGAGAATATGTTAAATTATTTTGCTGAAACTTTTGCAGGCACTCGTGGTAAATCTATTGATAGACAATTAATGTTATTAGCTGGTCAGTTAGCTGGAGTAGATACCCGCGCCAAGAATAAATTATGGCAGAGTGCAGAAAAAGCAGGAGACATTGTAGGCAAGTCATTTGATACATTGGCTTTCTTAGTCACTAAACCATTTAATATACTAATTGGCTCCAGTATAGTGAAAAAAAGTAGATTCCGTGCAGTCAAAGGATTGGGTACTATCGCTGAGTCAATTCCATATTTAGACGAGTATCCTGCCGCAATCAGATACATCAGAAATTCAATGGGAATCACTGGAGAATCTCTATCGTCTTCATTCCTAACTGAATTACAAGGATTAACAAAAGACAACGGTTATTTACATGCACTGGGTAGATTGTCCAATAAAATTATTGACCAATTACGTAAACGTATAACAGTCCACGTTAGTAAAATGGTTAGAGATAGTTTCAAGACTGAGTTAAGCAAAGAAGAAATGGATGCAATGAGTAAGGTATTCCTTAAAGCTGACATCGATGGATTATTCTTAGCTGATGCAGAGGGTAATGTAAATTACGATGGTACTGAGTTACACAAATTATTAACCAGTAAAACTGCATTACACAAAGAGATAGATTCTATCGTTAAGACCCTTAAAACCACTTTTACAAAAAATGGTTTATATTACTCATCCATGGGATTAAGCCTTGGTCACGAGATGGCAACTGGCCGTCCTATCGAGAAGTGGTCACTTAAGAATGCTAATGTAATTGCTGAGTTGGATGCTACTAATTTGAAAGCTGAAGGTGACTTGAAATTAGCTGAGGAGTTAATCGATAGATTGGCTACATTAAGTGCTATCAACCACACTGACAGTAAACACGTAGAGAATGCAGCTGCTGTTGTCCAGAGAGAGTTTGCTGAGAACAAGGATGAGAATGGTATATTGTTTACTATGGCTCTCCACAGAGAGTCTAAACGTAAAGCATTAGAGCTGTCATTCAAGGGACAGAAAAAGCTATTTGTTAAGGGTTATACTAAAGAAATATTTAATCCAAATAAATCATTCACAATTGCTCCTGCATCGCACGAGGTTGAACTTAACCGTCAAGGCTTTACGATGGGAGAAAAAGTGAAGAAAGATGGCGTAGACCCTCAGACTGGAGCTGAGTTGTATATGTATATTAACAATGATGGGGCTCCGTCTACTTTCATGGCTGGTATCTTATCATTCACTAACCAAAGAGCTAAAGGTGCCAATGTTGTAGATGTCTACAGTCAACAAGGTGAACTTGACCCAGTTGCATCTGCTTACTTGGATAGACCAATCATTGATGCTGCTAAAAGACGACAAATTGCTGCGATAGCAAATGGCATAAGTCAACCACTACCAGATGACGAGGGAGTTCTCATACCTATTCTGGATGGTAAGGGCAATGTCTCTGACTATCGATACCAGATGGATGAACATAAAAAAGATACTATTCTTGATAAGAACAATCAATTAGATGCAATCCTCGGGGGAATGGAAGCCAACATTGAAGATAAGAAAAATACTGAAATTATTAATAATGAAGTTATTTCTGCTACTAAAAGTTTCTACGATAAGAACAAGAAAAAGAACAACATAGGCTTCACTGAGATAGGTCCTAAGGCTCCATTGGAGAAATACAGACAAATCTATCATATGCTTCCAAAGTCTACTAGGGACGAAATGAGAAGGGTCTGGGGCAATGATACTATGTTCATTAGAAGTGAAGAAGCTGTGCTGGTGTTTGGTCAACGTAAATTTAGTATTGCTCAATTAGAAAAGAGAGATGCCTATAGTTTAAAAGGCAGAGAATATATTGATGCTCAAGTAAATAATGTAATGTCATTTTTACTTAATCATAAAGTTGGCCGATTCTCAGAATCTGTTTGGCAAGAAAGTATTAAATTGGTAAAGGATGCTATTGTTATAAAAAGTGGGGGAGTATTAATTGGTAATGTGATTAGTAATACTATTTTACTAAAAACTTTAGGTGTTCCAGTTAAGAACATTGCAATTGACCAAGCAAGAGCTTTGGTTTTTGCTAAGGAATTTTTGAGAGATACCGAATTATTGGCTACTCTAAGAGATGAGGAAAAATTGGTACCCACTAAAAAGGGTAAAAATTTAAAGAGAATTAGGGAATTGGAAACTGCTATCAATCGTAACCCTGTTAAGGAATTGTTTGATGCTGGTATACATCAATCTATAATTGAGGATGTAGAAGATAATGATAATCCACATTCATACCAAGGTAAATTAGAAAGCTTTTTAAAGAAAAATAAAGTAACAGGTACTCTGATTAATCATACACCTGAGTTACTTAAAACAGGACTTAAAAATGTATTTATGACGCATGATACTGCTATTTATAAATTTATGCGAGATGCTACTCAACTCTCAGATTTTGCTTCGAGGTTTGCATTACATGAACATAATAAAAAACAGGGAATGGACCCAAAGAAATCTATTGATGCAATTGTAGAAGCATTCATAAATTATGATTTGCCCACACATCAATATCTTCAATATGGAAATGATATGGGTTTAACTATGTTTACTAAATTCTTTATCAGAATCCAGAAGGTAATATTTATGTTAGCCAAAGAGCGTCCAGGTAGTTTACTAGCTACTATGGTTGCTCAGGGACTAACAATTGATATGCCTGAAATTTCCGACTCTACTTTTACACTCAATAGAATATTAAATAAAGTAGGAAATCCAATAGATTTACCAGAAGAGATAATTGATGCGCCTTACACAATTGGTTCAACGCTAATCGATTAGTCTTCTGTTTCTATTTTGTCTGCGAGTATTGCCTTAATTATCATAAATACAACTATGACTATTAGGGCAATAACAATGATGCCTATTGCAGCTACCACCAGACCAACTATCACTGGTACGATGAAAGCTGCAGCTACCACTATTATTGTTAACAATACTGCATAACAGAATTGCCCTAATTTCTTAAGCACAATTTAAGCAGTAGCAAATAGGCTGCTACTTCCTGGCTGGGATACAGGTTCTTCTGTTACTTCAGGAGACTTTTCTTTCTCCAAGTCAGCAATGTTACCTGTCTCTGGCTCAGCTTCCGGCTCTGGTGTGCCTTTATCTTCCGCTGTAGTTGCAACAGCCGCTTCTGCTAATGCTTTCTCATTGTCAGCTTTGACTTGTGCACTAGAACGTCTGGTACGCTTCTTAGGCTCAGGTTTTTCTTCCTTTGCCGTAGGAGCACCCATATCAACTTCAAGAGAAGCAGTTATTCCATTTGCTGCATCCGTAAACACAATTGCAGCTGGGTCTTCAATGTCATATCCATTATTTCTGATGTAATCTGCCACTGCTGTTTGTATATCTTCTTCAGATAAATTTAATGTTATATTCATAGTTACCTTAATATGTTTTAAATGTTTGAGAGGCGTAATGGGCAATCAATAATGCATCACTTCTTCCATCCAGTAATCCACCCTTCGGGCCATAGATTCCTGCTTTTGGATAAAGTCTATCGCAGATACCTGCAACATCCTTTTTGATGAGTTTACCTTTTGCTTTTACGCCTACATGTTTTTGCCATTTTTTTGGCGTGACCTTTTCAACAGAAACACCCGCAGCCATAGCTACAGTATTTACAACACCAGTATTATATCCAAAGTTGAAATTAGATTTAGCAGATGTACCAAATATTGCATGGACATCTTCCACCATAATTACAGCTAGTTCGAGTTCACTTTTGATTTGCTCAAACCATTTGATTAATTCTACTGGGTTTAATGTAGTTGGTTGGAATGCTATCTGTTTACTTTTTGGAACTAAGAGACAAAATGCTCCCTTAGCTCCGGGAGTCTATCCCGACAAAGGCTATTGGTTTAGTCATGAGGGGCTTTAACCTCCTTTACCACTCTGCGTAATCACAAAACCTTTATAAGGTTTTATGTTACTGTTTTTAATTCTGCGCTCCAACGCTGCAGCTATACATTTTGGTTTTGTGGTAGTAAATTTACTTATGTATTCTGCTGCCTTTCTTATAGAGGGAAAAATAAGTTCCCCATTTAATAGTACGCGCATAGCATTAGAGTGCCCATCTAAATATTGGCGTAAAGTATTTTCTGCCCTAGTGACCCACTCGCAATTATCTGGAGAATAATTTCCATTAATTTGTTTACGGTCAATAGTTAAATTTTCTGTATACCCATTACATAAAGCCCATCGCTCGAATACCACAAATTCATCCCATTCACTGCATATACTGATACCTCTATCTTTATATGATTTACATGCCTTGTGATTACCTAAACAACGGTCCCGCATACCAGACCATATATTATATATACGGGTATGTGACTTACCGTGCTTTCTTAGTTTTGTGATTGTACAGCCTTCCTCTTGACAGGCAGTAGCAGGGGTGTCACCCCTAAGTATAGTAGTGTTTCCACATCCACATAGGAAAGTGTAATAACCTTTACGCTTTTTTGAGTATTGAAATTTTAATTTTTGCATTTACTGTACCTATTTAAATAAACATAGGTACAGTATAACACCTTACGGTTACTTTACAATGCCAACAAATGCCGTTGGCTTAGTCATCTATGAGAATAACTTAGCGTTACCTGCACCACTAGCAGCAGGTGCGCCCGCTGCAGCTCCAGCTGGAACGCCACTAACTTTGGCTTTCTTAGTTTTCACTTTGCCTTTGTTAGCTTCTTTCCATTTAAGTGCAAATGCTGGTTCAGTTTCACCCGCAGCTTTCTCAACATTAGTTAAGCCAGATGCTCCATCGAAGAATTTATCGAAACGGTTAGTATCACGGAATTCACCAGTACCGACATAACCTTTATCGGATTTAACAGTTTTCTCTTCAGAAATTTTCTGCACACCGATTGCGACAGCTTGACCAGTACAAGCAGTAAATACTTTTACTTTCTTTGGTACTTCAGCTTTTTGCTTACTGTCCCAAATTTTGACCATTTTATCTTCTGTTGGTTGGTCAGTAATTGACTTACCGGTAACCGCTTGGAAGAATGAAACCATTTCAGTATAACCTGGCAATGGGGTAGCTTTACCATTATCACGCTTATCTGCATAAGTAAATTCACCAGCTTTATTTGAAATATAAACCTGCTGTTTAAATACTTGGTTATTAGTTTTGAAATGGATATTAACATTCATAGCACCACTTTCGCTGTAGTCCAAGAAGACAACATCAAGCTTGCCTGAGTAAATATCAGAATCTAATATACGTCCACCAAGAGAATCTCTCTCAGCTTCAACCTTCACATTTGAAGGTAAATTTAAGTTTAAGTCCAATGCCTTATTCCTTATTTTCATCGGCTCGATTAATAGCCTGTTCGTTTGAATATGACCCACTAGAATAGCGAGCATCTAATTTTGTGATATTGTTATTCAATATACTATCTTTTGTAATTCCTAAGGAATCACGCAGACCGCGCATATAGAATTCAACATCACCCATTTCTTCTCTGAACTTGTCAGTGTCGATAACTTTATCATAGAAAACCATTTTCTTAACTAAGTCAACTACTTCACCAACTTCGCCAGCAATTCCCATAGCCATGTGCAATAAATGACATTTTTGTGGGGTCATCGTCTTCATGATTTCTTCACCTGGTTTCGCTAGTCTTGCAACTAACTCGCCATGCACCTTATCTAAATTGGGCAATTTAAGCCTCCTTGTCGAAATGATGTGTTGTTCCTGTTTTTGTTAATTCTACATAACTTTTCATAAACAACACGGGATAGGCCCTCTTTCCTGTAATACAGATAAAGCTTGCCTTCATATTTTTCCTGCAATTCATCAAATAAATCGATGAGCTTATCGGACATTGCATTTCTAAAGTGTGCAGTAATCTCAACTAAATTAAATCTAGTTGCCATTTCTGTATTAGAGGTACAATGATAAGTCGCATTTTTATCATTAAAATATACATGATTTTTTGGACTATAAAATACACGTAGCAATACCGCAGTAGATGACCGCAGTACTCCCAATTTAGTGCTTATTACAATCTTATCCAATTTAGTAACCAGAATCAGCTAAACGCTTTTTGAATGCGGTAACTGCCACTGGTACGATTGGTTCAATTAATTGCAGCATTGCTTCTGCGTAAACACGAATTTCATATTGAGCATGTGTATGTAAACGCTCCACTAAAAATTTAAATAAATTATTTAAATCCATTGATGCAAACATATGACTATAAGTGCCAAAAGGTAAAACACTTCTCGCTAATTCACGAGGCATACCTCTAGCCATAAGAGAGCGGTACATATGAAATGAACTTTCGTTTTGCTCACGCATTTCTTCAGTCATTTCAATTACTTCGTGTCTTTCCTTTTTAGGTAAGCGCATAAACCCATCTTTTGTTAACGGGTCACGCATTTGCTTATTATCAGAATTTTGTTTACCAACTAAGTGGTACTCAGGAATATAGAATATTTCAGGAAGCTCGCGGTAACGTGCACTTAATTCATTATAAGATTGCGTTCTATGGCGGTGCCATTGACGAAATACAAAAATAGGTGCTCTGATATCAAAAGTAAATTTAACTGCTTCAAATGGCGTATTGTGGCCATTGTTGTACAGATAATTTATTAATCTTGAGTCACTGCCTTTATCAGTGCCAGCTCGCCATTCAGCATCGTAAGATACTCTAGCATTTCTAGCTATAGATAAATCACTACCCATACTGTCTACAAGGCGTATTGAGCCATGGTCTAGCAGTTTTATGCTGCCATCATTTAGAGTAGTGCTATCCATAATATTCATCCAATCTGTCAATTACTAATTGCACATCGTTATCGATAAATGTCTCAGCCGTTGACCACATTCCCATAGGAGCACGGATACGCTCATTAACAGTATCTTTGGTTATTTTGGTTTGGAATACATATTTGAATCCAAGAATTTCTTCTTCTTCTGTAATATTCAATAGAGGTGATTTATACTTTTCCAATTCAATCAGTGACACTTTTTTGGTACTGATAACCATAGAGAAATAACTTTCTACTCCATTGTTTTTCAGTGAGCCTTTGATTGGTACGGATGTCTCATAATCACCTCCACCTTCACCATCTTTAAACACAGTTAAAGTGTGTCCAGTCATAATGACATTTTTGGTAGATTCTGCACAATTTTTCTGCAATAAACCTTTAAAGAATTGAGCAAAATTACTCCATCCTTTCATAGTATCTGCGGCAGGAAGAACATACAAACTTTCATACATGTCCATCAAGTAAGTAATAGAATCCACAACAATAGTTTCTACCTTATCACCCATGGTTTCTGCCGATACAAATGCATCAGGTACTTGTAATGGGTCAATAACTTTTGCTGACATAAAATTATTCTTGAATGGTAAATCTTTGCCGCTCTCTGTATTTAAATACATAACTTTTTCAGGATTTTTCAGATTGCGTAATGCAGCTGATTTACCTGTAGTGGTTTTTCCACTAATTAATACTAGCCTGTTCTGACTCATTTTGTCTCCGCTTAACTTTATGTAAATTTACTTTAAATTCGTCAGCCAATGCATCAATGGTACTGTCATCAAGCATGCCTATTGAAAAACTCAAACCATTCTCTTTTTTTATACCTTTACCTGTTTCAGCACGTATAAAATTGGGAGGCTTAATTGCTTGCAACTTAACGCCATGTATAATTGTAATTGACACTATAGCTTCCTTTTAAATTTTTGATAGAAAACCTCCGGAGGAGGTCTACGCTCCATCTCTCTTTGCAATAGCCTTGAGAGCTGTCTTAAGAATAGTCGTCATTAATTCTGTCTCAGGCAACTTATCTTGTAGCTTGTCGTTGAATGCTTTGACTGCATTACTGACTCCATCAAACGGCATACCTGCATCAACTAAAAGTAATGCATATTTTACCAATTGATTGCTACGATTACCTGTACCAGTATTATTGACAAACCAACGTTCCATATTAGTTAAAGAACGATGGTCAGTAACAAATTTACCATATGCCTCTGACTTAGTAGTCTTCGGAATAAATAGTAATGCGTCAACTAATTCACCAGTGTTCTGGAAGTACTTACCATCATGAGTGGCCCACTTTCGTGACCTATCTATGGTAGAAGTATCCACCTCAAACGGTAACCAAGCATATAGATTAGTCATAAACTCAGTATAATCTTCTTTGTTTAACTTCAATCTATGGCTCAATGGTAAAACAATCCTAAACCGATGTTGAGCATCAGTATGACGCTTGGTAGTATGCATTAGATAGCTGTAATTCTTTAAGAGCAATTTAGCTGTTTCCAGTGGCACTACCGAGTCTACATCCAATACAAGTAAATTAAATCCTTGCATGACTGTATCTTCTGAACGCTTCCCATCTAACACATGGTGGTTAGTCCAATTGTAATCAGGTAACTGTGTCATTCCGCTCAATTGGGAGAATGGAGCAAGTTCATTGCTGTATCCATCTGCATAACCAGGACCATGGGAAACGATTAATTTATTTATGTCAGTTATCTCTAAAGATTCCCCTTCCATAAATTCAATACTATTTTCAAATATTCTTTTAATAATAATATTATGCTTATACCCCCAAGCTGTTGCTAAGGTCATCATCTCACGTTTGGCTGCCTCACCGCCTTTATAAAAAGGTAAGTCTTCAACTAAATCCACATGAGTTACTCTACGCTGAATACTGGCGATGTACTTAGCCAATTTAACATAGTTTCTATCTCTGGTTAACATTTTACTAAATGCTTTGCCTGACTCTTCTGCAAGCTTAAACGCATTATATAGATGGGCATCTGTGACATAATCACTACCATCAATAAACGCGTATGTGCCTGCTAATTTCAATGATTTAAAATACCGATGACCCATCTCCGCTTTGCGAATGTCGTCATGCTCTGGCATTTTGTTGGCTCGTTTCTCACACCAAATTTTGTATTCGATTAGTAATAAACTAGTTGCCTCAGTCATTTTTAATGAGACATCAAAATTGGATGCATCAGCGAGCTGTCCTAAATCATTTGATATTTTATGCAGGTAAGCCTCTGTGGACTTATCAGTTAACATATCGTAAATTTGCTTAGGAGTTAAATCAGTGTTTTTATCTAAAGCAGCATCAATACCGAAGAAGCATCTTCTAGCAAATCCTGTTTCAAACATGGCTAGTATTTCTTCTTCAACTTTACCGCCATTAAATAGTTTAGAAGGCGTACCAAATAACAACATGTTAGTTGGAGTCCTTCCATAAATTTCTTCGCTACGGGTATTCTCACTCGTATTTTTGGTTAGCTTTTGCTTAACCTTACCCATATCAAATAATTCAAGAAATGTATTTAACACTTCTACGTTACCCAATAGGTTTGAGCCAATCTCGTCAATCTCCATGTTCATGGAACCTGCATCAGCCATGAGCAATTTATGTCTCATTTGTTTTACTGCTGCTGTGGTACCTGAATCAAAGGAAAAAGCTAATTCACCCATATTATCAAATTCTTTGTGCGTTGCTTTTAACTCATCATCTGGGTCAGAATCTTTCTTAATTGACCTTTTGACTGCTAACTTAGCTATGTTTTTATTTGCACTAGCTAAGAAAGTTTTTTCTAAAAATTCTTCTCGGAATACATGAATAACTTCATCTTCAATTATCCCAGAGGAGTGCCCTTTACCTATGCCAGATGAACCAAGATTAATAGCATATAGGTTTATTGGTACTCTGCCCCTATCATGCGTTTGTACATAGGCTCGCATCATTGATGCTACTTTAGCAAAGTAATACGCCACCAACACCCGAAAGAAAATCTTATTAGTATTCTGTGTTCGTTTACATAGAATATCTACTAACTTTTCTGCGGTAGGGTGGTACGGGACAGTATCGATATCTTTCATATTTCTTCCTATAATTTCAGTGAGCCATCAGCTAGATAATTATCTTTCTGAGTGCAAAGGGAAAAAGCGTCACAATATTTACAGGCTGTTACGCCACCAGCATCAGTAACCACTATTCCTACGTAACCATCATCAGATAATCGAGTGTTGGCTTCTACTAGTGTGTCATAATTCTTGGTGCTGCGACTACCTTTTTTGGCTGCATTAGCTTTATTCTTGAAGTACTTAAACTTCGGAGCTTTACGCCATAATTCTTCACTAGTACACGCAGGCATTGAGCCCTCTGGTTTATCCCATAAATTCTTTATCTGTAATACTTTATCTCTAATAAAGTTTTCAGTTTCAGGGATACTAGCTAAATGGATTGGATAAGTGAGTACCTTAGATTTAGGATACTTAGAGTTGTAAGCTTGTCCACCTTTCCAATCAGTGAAGATATAATCTATCTCCATAATATCGCTTGTAATAATATCTTGGTTTAGCCAACGATAAATACTACCTTGCATTTTTTGCTTCCACTCATTTGTCTTATTCACATAAGTAAATGTACTTGTGGACTTAAAATCTTTTACTTTGCCTTCAGCTACGAAATCAAATTTACCGGAGATAGTCATCCCCTCAATTTCTTTATCGCTACGAATTTCCATATAGATTGGGATACAATCTTCTGGTAGATTCTTTGGGTCAGGATTGATAGCAATCATATCGATTACACGCTTGGGATATCCTAGTGATGCCATACATTCTTCATAGTGGTTAACCCATGAATTTTCTATAGCATTATGGATAGCTGTACCCATTCTGGATGCAACTAATCCACCGACATCTGGTGGCAATGTTCCTGGCGGGACACGGCTAGATAATACAATCTGTTTGGTCGATTTAAGCAGCGTGGTGACACTTATAACATTCTTATCGTTGTTATGGTCATATTCATCTCTAGCGAGCCACACAGCTAATGCTAGGCTCACTCCAGTGTTGTTAGTGTACTTTTGCATCTTCCAATTTCCTTTCCAGTGCTGAGTTTTCTTTAGTTAATTTACCATTTTCAATAACAACTGCTGAATATTTTTTATATAGGCTTTTGTTAGTGTCTTTCATTTCAGATAGAAGTGTGACCATTTTATCCATGTCAATTACCATTTCTAAATTTCTTGCAGTCAAACTATCAATGATACTGTTCATTCCTTTTTTGCCATTGATGCTTAATTTTTTCATATAATTCCTTGTAGGATAATAAATATATTTAAGCTCTCACACACCACGAGATGTTGAAGCGTTACCATCTCGCCTGCTAACGCTAAGCTTTTAGTAATGTGTGTGAGCTTAAATATACTTTAAAGAGGAAGGTGGAACGGACAGATAGCCTTCTGCCACGCTCCGATTTCAAATACAGGAATCGAACCTGTTACCGATTGATTATAATTCAATTGCTCTACCAAATGAGCTAATTTGATACAATTGTATTTTTCGTTTAAGTCTTCGTTTTATAATAATCACGTTCTGCGGAATACCACTTTCCCAACCGGCCCCACAATATTCTCATTAGAAAATACTCTGGCGGCCGGTACCCGATTTGAACGGGTGTCTCAGAAACAAAATACCAGACAAACTACTTAATCCAATTGATGGTTTAAAGCTGTTTCAGCAATACGATTATTTTAATAATAATGATAACAATAAAGCTAAAGCTGCTGAAAGTTTTACGAATGGATGAACTTAAATAATTCCTCACCCACTACAGTTATTGTGTCCACTTCAACGCTGTTTGCTCGTTGACGGGCTTGCTTCACTGCTGACATAAGAATATCAATGTTAGTTAATAACTTTGATTTATCACCGGCAGGAATCATTCCAGAAGTGTAACGTGTTTTAAATTGACCGACAACCACTTCTTCACTCGTGATATCTACCTGAGCTTTATGCTCTTTAGTAGCTTCAGAGATTGTGTGATATTTTCGCATTTTTTGTGTCTTAGCTTTTACTTCAGTATCCGCAGATATAAAAATATTATCTAATGTATTCGCTGCATTATCATCAGAAATCCAACGAACGCCGGGCTGAAGTGTTGGGATAGCTTCGTAATATTTACGGATATCTTTCAACTTTGTTTCCAAGCCTAATAAGAATGTAGCAGGTAAGTTAGGTAAAATTACTTTATCACCTATAACAATATCTGCTACAGCATTTTGGTTAGCACGTTCTTTTGTACAAACAACATTTAACCAATCAGATACACTTGAGTTTGTGTAGTCAATTCGGTCAAGAACTGTGGTAGTTATTTCTTGGTTAACTGAGGATGCTTTTTCTAAAGACTCATGGCCTTCAGTATCCATAGTAAGTGATTTTGTCATACCAACAAACAGGTTATGTTTGCTGCCTAAGACATTCACAGATTCTTCCATGATGCGTCTTGCTGTTCCAGTTTTATCTGCTTCGACAGCTAGAATTTCATGTAGTGCAGGTTTGCGTGTATTCATTGATTTCTCCATTGAATAGGTTAAGTTAATTAAAATGAGTTCCCTTACAAAAGGTATGAAGGGTAATACCACGACACTTACATGACCGATTTTACAAAGCCGGTAAATCTCCGGATATTCTTACTAGAATAGGGATGACTCCTTACGGGAGTCAGTCGGGTTGCATACCCCATGAGGGCCTACCGCACTCGGTTTCCTCAGTGCTGCTACTGCTCATGGCTGGAATTCCACCACTAGGGTCTTATGGAAATTCATCCCCGTTATATTTGACTATCACAACAGATAGCTCCAATATGCCTTAGAGGGAGAGTTTTATAAAAGGAATTCGCGGGGAGCATTCCACTCCCTCGTATTGTCTTATTTAACTAGGTCTTACTTTTCACAACGTGTACTTCTCTACGTTAACGCTACTTGGCTAGGACTTATTAGATACCAAACAATATATAGGTGCTCTTTACGTGAGTTAGCCGACCAGTTTCATTCATGCCACTGGCAGGACACTAAAGAAGGAGTTATGAATCTCCTTTGAATTTTCCACAATAACTGCACGGAGTGCAGCTATAAACCATCTTTTACTTCATCAGTAAAATCATGTGCAGTTTCTTCGATGAGAAACCTAATGTAATTAGGGTCTTCTTCGACTACATCAGATACTAACATTTCTTGATATTTCCCAAATGAGAAATAATCATCCATGTCTAATTGATGGTTAATATTTTCTTCACCAAATCTTGCCATTTTGTTTTCCATATTAATTAGAGTAGAAAGTAAATTCTACTATTAAAATGTCATAGATTCAATTCTGGTAATAGCAGCAAGTGCTTCTTCATTACCAGCTAACATAACCTGCTTAGTTACGTTTGCAAGCTCAGCTTTTATTTTCTCAGCACGGTCAAAATTAACTTGGTAGCGAAAGTAGCAATGTACGCTATCATTATTATTTAAGGTATTATCTACCCTCACAATCTTAGCATTTCTATAATTATCTATACTAATAGTTGGTGCAAGTTTAACAGCCATTTTTTCATAAGGTTTATTGGCCTTATCCATATCAAAAAAATGTGATATTTTTAAGTTATCTGGTTGCACTTCATTCAATTGACCGTCTAACTTTTTTAAGACAGGTAATGAACGTGACAAGATTCGCTTTTTTATTTCTTCCACGGGCATAGATTTTGCCGCAAAGTAAGCATCTAATTGCGCTGCATCTTCTTTTTCTATTACTTTCATTTTTTCTGACAGTGACGTATATATTACTGCTACTGCAAATTTTCTTTGTGTTGCATTCATTTTGCTTTTCCTCTACAAATATCAAGTATTTGTTGTTCGGTTGAGTTGTTAGGAAGAAATGTTGCTTCGCTCCAATTAGGATAGAAGAGGTCAACTCCTCCTGAGAGTTTTACCGCGTTATGTTGTAGTTCTGGTAGCTTCTGCCATGCCATACAATCTGGCAAATTATCGTTGAACCATTTGACTGTTTTTATCTCATCACGTACTACGAAATACATAGCATCGTGGATATGGGCAATTGGTTTAATGGCGTGAGCAAACTCAGAGGCTAATACACGCTTCTGGAACTCGATAGCTGCACGATTGTTTAATAGGCCATACGATTGTGATAATGCATTACCGGCTGTGCGTGATTCTGCTTGGGCCTCATATGGCGTAGATGCTTTATTAATTATAGTCTGCAAAAGAATTGGAGTTCTTATGCGTATGCCAAATGCACCGACCACATATCCTGTTTTACTTGCTTCAGTTAATTTATCTTGTGCCCACTGAGCAGATACTGTGTATGCAGTATGGTAATTATTTACTATAGTATTTGCCTCTGCCTTAGAAAAACCAGAATTCGCTACTAAAGTATGTGCCGTCCCTTGATACTGAAGTGCGAAAGTACAGGCTTTCGAATCTTGGCGAAATATAGGATATAATTCAGGAATTTTATTTATAAAATGTGCTTTATATTCCAAGTAAGTAACTTCTTCTATTTTCATTTTCCATGGTTCCTATGAAAGTCATATTTATTTTCTGCAAATTTTCTGGCATTAATTGCATCTTGTTCACAAGTAAATGTACCTAAATCAATATGCTTACCTTTTACATAAATACGTGCCCGATATTTACCGCTGTCCCTGCGCCGTATACCGGCAATACCAGAAGAGTTATTTTTATACTTTCTTTGGTTTTTACCATTCACACCATGAGTAACATCTCGTAAATTATTCCATTTGTTATTTTGGGTGTTGTGGTCTATGTGGTCTACTTCCCCTTTAGGCATATGTCCTAGCATATATAAAAAAGCTAAACACTGTGCATCACGGTACTTACCTTTGCCTATGGATATTCGCACATATCCCCCACGCGATTTGTCGGAACATCCGGCAATATCCCCTTTATGTACAGTCCTGTGGGTCAATAGGTGTGTGAATATACCTGTATTTGGGTTGTAATGTAATTTTGCTTTTAATTCTGTTTGTGTAATCATAGTAAACCTTTTTGTTTAAGTTCATCTTCTGTATGGTAGGAAATTTTCCCCAAATCAGAAGTTACTTTATACAGTTTACTGCAATTTATTCCTAGGTCAATGGAATACTGAATATCTGGCATTTTATCTGGCCAATACGTATAAGTATTAAATGAATGACTGTCCATTCCTGCTATATACACACCCAATTTATTAGGGTCTTTTGTAGTCAGTGCATCTACTTTTGCCTCAAGTGCGTCAAAATCTGCACCTGCCATAAGCCATCCAGTAGGCGCTATAAAACACTCTTTAATGATTTTAGCGTAAGTACTACCGGACGGTATGTTTTGTAAATTGGGACCGGAACTAGATAGTCGTCCACTGACAGTCCCACCTAGATTAAAGCTACCATGTAGATACCAAATACCATCAGCTTTCAACACACTGTTGTTAATGAATGCTTCAATGAAGGTACTTAATATCTTGGATGC
>JQIA01000255.1_pt1 | contig 25622 bp, 24 predicted proteins | sample 811431 | NCBI WGS metagenome assembly JQIA01 (sample SAMN02998118, study PRJNA258478) | marine sediment metagenome | biome: marine; feature: seafloor; material: sediment; isolation source: oil-polluted sediment collected from 3 locations (0.5 km, 0.7 km and 0.9 km)... | place: USA: Gulf of Mexico ...
ATTGCACTTAGGGCAATACGTCCTCCCATAAAGGCGAATGCGTATTTTGAGCCATTCCAATTTGAAAATTTAGTTTCTAATTCTTCAACAATTTGGTTATCGTTCCAGGTGGATCTGTTTTTCAACCATTTTTTTGCAACCAAAACATCGTCTTTATCCAAAGTCATTGAGCCAAGTGAAGGATAAACTAAAGGCTTACCTATAAACAGTCTTACAACGTTTAAAATTTGCTTTAATAGAATATACGTAATAGTTTTTATAAAATTCAATTAAAATACCGTTTACTTTTTAGATTAGACTTTTAATTTACCCTTTAAGAATGTTTCTAAACGCTTTTATAACATCGTCAACGTCATTATCCGTCAATGCCGCGGACAAAGGTAGCGACAACGTCCTTTCACCGATCCACTCAGAATTCGGAAAATCACCAGCCGACCAGCCATAAGTTTTCCTGTAAAACGGATGGAGGTGAACAGGCATATAATGAACACCTGCACCAATATTTTCGGCGGTTAGTTCATCAAGAACACGGTCGCGGCTTTTCTTTAATTTATCTAAGTCAATCAGGGGTGTATATAAATGGTAGGCATGTCTTGTGTCAGGTTCAGGATTTTTGGGAAGAAAACAGGGGAGATCAGAGAAAGCATCATTGTATTTATTCCAGATTTTTTCACGTTGAATCCAGTTTTTATCTACTCTTTTAAGCTGATGAATGCCCATGGCTCCCTGAATATCCATCATGTTATATTTATAGCCTGCATGTATAACCTGATAATGTTTATACCCCTCATCGGAAAAACGCTTCCAGGCATCTTTACTCATACCATGTAAACCGAGCACTTTTATCTTTTCGGCAAATCGGTCATCATTCGTAACAACCATTCCACCTTCACCGGTGATAACATTTTTGGTGACATAAAAACTAAAGCAGCTCATATCACCAAACGTTCCGGCTTTTTTACCATGATATTCTGTTTCAACGGCATGGGCACAATCTTCAATGACAAGAAGATCGTACATCTTTGCAATTTCCATGATTGCATTCATTTCACAGCTTCTTCCGGCAAAGTGAACCGGCAGGATTGCTTTTGTTCTTGCTGTGACTTTTTTTTCAATCTCTTCGGGAATAATATTCATGGTCTCCCGATCACAATCTGCTAAAACCGGTGTTGCACCACAATGAATTATTGCATTTATTGTGGCACAAAATGTCATGGGTGTTGTAATAACTTCATCACCCGGGCCAATACCGGCTGCAATCATGGAAAGATGTAATGCCGCTGTACATGAATTCAAAGCAATGGCATGTTTTACTTTTTTATAGTCGGCAAAATTGTCTTCAAATTGTCGAACTTTTGGGCCAGTTCCAACCCAGCCGCTTCTTAGACATTGAACAACGTCTTCAATTTCAGCCTCTTCTATCTTAGGAGACCCAAAAACAAGAAATTTATCCTTTGGCCGAACGGGCTGGCCGCCTTCAATTGCTAATTTTGTCATTCTTTTACTTCCCTTAAATCAATTTATTACGGGTTTTTTACTGGTAATTGTTTGACATGAGCTGATTGATGGTTAGATCATCATATAAACCACCCGGGTTAAAAAACTCAATTCGATCATCAAATATTTTGATTACAGAATCACTGCTATCCTGATAATCTCTATGCACTATCATGTTTAATACAACCTCTCTAACGGCATTAAGAGAGATACTGTCAATTATATCGGTTGATGTTTTAAACCTGCCTGCCTGAATACCGCTGAGAAGACAAAAATCTTTGACAAATAAGAGATAAGCACCAAAAGTTATTTTATCATCAATAAAAAAATCAAATAATTTCCTGACCAGTTTTTAATATCTCATTAGCTAATGGGTTAGAACTTTGGAAATCAGCTTCCCTGAAGGCATGTGGTTCAATTCTACTATCGAATTTCCTCCTAAGCTTCATTAGTTCTACCTGCATATCAAATGTATCACTCAATTTTTTGAAAATGATGGCCAAATCAATGTCGCTATCTTCTGTCATAGTCCCTTTAACAGAAGACCCGAAGATGTAGGCTTGTTTTACGTTAGGGTCTCTGGCTTTTATAAAATTAAAATACTGACGAGCTATCTTAGAAGCTTTTGCTTTATCCATTCTCTAAACTCCTCAATATTTTGAATCCATTCCTTTGTATAAGTATCGGAGCATTTTTTATAAAATTCTCTTTTATAGTCATCATACCGCCCTCGTATGTTAAAAACAGAAATTATATCCAGAGTATCTTTCTGCTCATCACTAATTACTAAATTACCTTTTTCAGCTAAACGTACAAGATCATGAATAAAAGGTGGTGTGGTTGAATTGGTTTTAACAACTTTTCCAAAACTATGTGTCCAATAAATAAAGACCACGTATTATCACCCTTTTCGAACAAATGAATCATTGCTTTAAAATCATCATCAGAACTATCAATCCAATATTTAACGTGTTCGCTAATCTTCATATTTTCATTATACCGTTTGTATAAAAAAATAAAAAGCTACCCATTTTCAAAAGAGATTCCATTTGCATAGCGGAGCGTAACCCAACATGTGTGGTGATTTTCACAAAACCAACCCTCGTTTTTTTATAAAACCGACTATCTCTTTAGCAACCGCTACAAAATCTTCTTTATCTGCATTAACAACAAAGTCAGGATTTTCCGGCGGCTCATACGGTGCTGAAATTCCGGTGAAATTTTTAATCTCACCGGCAAGCGCTTTTGCATATATTCCTTTCGGATCCCTTTCAATACAAACATCAATTGGACAATCAACAAAAACCTCGATAAATCGATCACTTCCAACAATAGATCTAACCATTTCCCGTTCTTTTTTATACGGAGAAATAAAAGCTGTAATTGCAATAGTTCCTGCATCAATAAACAGGTTTACCATTTCTCCTATCCGGCGGATATTTTCATCTCTGTCTTCTTGCGAAAATCCAAGATCGGAACATAAACCATGTCTGACATTATCACCGTCAAAAACATAGGTTGAGCATTTTAAATCATATAATTGTTTTTCAACTAAATGAGCAATGGTGGATTTCCCGGATGCTGATAAACCTGTAAACCATATTGCACATCCTTTATGACCATGGAGCGTCTCTCTGTCATCTCTCGAAACAGCTCCCTTAAACCGTGTAATGTTTTTTTCAGCGGGTGTCATATGTATTCTTTTTTTAGTGATGGATTAGTTAGCAATTATCTCGTTAAGCCCTTGAATTATAAGCTCCAATTCTTCAATTTGCACTTCTCCAAGTTTGTTCTTAATTCGTTTGACTGAAAGCGTACGGATTTGACTTATCTTCACCCAGGATTGTTTTGGAAGTTTTGTCTCTTCAAGTTTATGAGTTAATGGGAACCCCGCTTTTTGGAATTGGCTTGTAATTGCTACGGCAATGACTGTACCGGATCGCTTGTTAAATATTTCATGACTCAATACAAGTATAGGTCTTAGGCCAGATTGCTCATTGCCAATTGTGGGGTTAAGATCTGCCCAGAAAATATCACCTCTTAGTATTCTGGCCATTCGTCAATCTCCACCTCAAAACCTTCCTCAGATAGTTTTTGCTCAAATGCCGGATCTAATTTGGCACATTCTCTGGCAAGTCTGCTTTTTTCAAGACGATCTAATTTTTCCATAACAGCTTCTTGAATAGCACGACTTCGGTTGGGGAATAAATCAGATTTAACTAATAAATCTAATCGATTTAATGTATTTTGCTCGATTGTTATTCCAATCTTTGCTGTTGGCATGTTTTCACCTCTGGTATTACAATATATCATACCTATACTATTTTCAAGATTATTTTTGTAAAATCATTTCTCGTTTTGCCATTAAATTTGTTTTGAAAGGTACCATTCATACGTTTTTTGTATTCCTTCCTTTAAATCTGTTTCAGCACTCCAACCATTTGATGACATTTTTGATACATCAAGAAGTTTTTGCGGCGTCCCGTCCGGTTTTGTTTCATCCCAAACGATTTTTTCCTTAAAACCAACGACATCTTTGATAACTTCTGCAAGCCCTTTTATTGTAATATCGATACCGGTACCGATATTAAATAAAGGCTTTGCATTATCTTTGACCAGTCTATCTGAATTTTGCATAATATACACACAGGCATCAGCCATGTCATGGACGTGAAGAAATTCACGCTTTGGCGTTCCGCTACCCCAAACTACAACTTCATCGGTTCTGCTTTCTTTTGCTTCATGAAATTTACGAAGAAGTGCCGGCAGAACATGAGAGGTTTCAAGATCAAAATTATCATTCGGTCCATATAAATTTGTTGGCATTACCGGGATAAAATTAGTTCCATATTGTCTGTTATAGGACCAGCACATTTCAATCCCGGATATTTTTGCTATCGCATAGGGTGAATTTGTCGGCTCAAGGGGGCCTGTCATCAGATGCTCTTCTTTCATCGGTTGAGGACAAAGCCTTGGGTAAATACAGGAAGATCCAAGAAAGAGAAGGTTTTTAACACCATTTACAAAGCTTTGGTGAATCACATTGTTCTGGATCATAATGTTTTGATAAATGAATTCCGCCGGATATGTATTATTAGCAAGGATACCACCAACTTTTGCGGCTGCTAAAAAAACGTATTCGGGTTTTTCTTCACCAAAAAAGGTTTTAACCATTGCCTGATTAGTCAGGTCAAGCTCAGAAAGAGTACGGGTAATGATATTTGAATACCCTTTACTTTTAAGTTTTTCGAATATCGCCTGCCCAACGAGTCCTTCATGCCCGGCAAGGTATATTTTGGAATTTGGTTTCATTCTTAATTATTCCTTGATGATCTAATAAAAAAGTACTGAGATGACGCCATCATTCCTTGTAATCGAATGTTGGAAATCCGTGTTCAATGCAGAGATGATCTTTTTTGGCCTGTTCAAAGTCTTTTTCAACCATCTCCATTACGAGTTCTTCAAAGCTGATTTGGGGTTCCCAGCCAAGTTCTTTTTTCGCTTTTGATGGATCACCCAATAATGTTTCAACTTCTGTAGGCCTGTAATATTGAGAGTCAACAGCAACAACAACTTTACCAGTACCGTCATCATAACCCTTTTCTTCAGCCCCGGAGCCTTCCCAGCGGATATTAATTTTCAGTTTTGCTGCAGCAATTTCAACAAATTCACGTACTGAGTATTGTTTACCGGTTGCTATAACAAAATCATCCGGAGTATCCTGCTGAAGCATTAACCATTGCATTTCAACGTAATCTTTTGCATGCCCCCAATCTCTTTTGGCATCAAGATTCCCAAGGAAAAGACATTCCTGCAGGTTTAACTTTATTCTTGAAAGTGCCCGTGTAATTTTTCTTGTAACAAATGTTTCGCCTCTAATTGGAGATTCATGGTTAAAAAGAATCCCATTACAGGCGTAAATATCATATGCCTCTCTGTAATTTACTGTGATCCAGAAAGCATACATTTTGGCAACAGCATAGGGGCTTCTGGGGTAAAATGGAGTTTTTTCAGTTTGTGGTATTTCCTGAACCTCGCCGAAAAGTTCTGATGTTGATGCCTGATAAAACCGTGTTTTTTTCTCAAGGCCGAGTAGCCTGATACCCTCTAAAATCCTTAGGGTTCCAAGTGCATCCGTGTCGGCTGTATATTCAGGTGCATCAAAGGAGACTGCAACGTGACTCTGGGCTGCTAAGTTGTATATTTCATCAGGCTGAACATTTTGGATAATTCTAATAAGATTTGTTGAATCCGTTAAGTCTCCATAGTGAAGAAACAGTTTTCTTTCTTTATCATGTGGGTCCTGGTACAGATGATCAATTCTATCAGTATTAAAAAGAGAAGACCGGCGTTTAATCCCATGGACTTCATACCCCTTATTTAATAAAAACTCAGCAAGATATGCCCCGTCCTGGCCTGTAATTCCTGTTATCAATGCTTTTTTCATAAAATAATTATTCCTGTATTTATTTACAATGGATGAAAACAATAAAATCCATTCAGATTCAAGCAAAAAATTTGTGAAATTTATTTTTGCCCAGCTCCGCCCGTTCATTTCCATGACAAATATTGCATAACGACATGATATAATTAGATAAAATATCATTAATTTCTTTAAGCGTATTTTTGTTTACACGTTTGATAATAAACTATTACTACGAACAACGTTATTACCAAAAAAGGGGGCATTGTCAATAAGAAGCTTTAATACTCGTTTTGACATCAAAGTGACTTCTTAATGCGTTAGCGTCGATGATAAATTAAACTGCAGTATAATTAGCTAAGATCCCTATTAATCAAAATTTTACGAAGTACCCAAAGCTAATATTTTAAGGATAAAGTATCCACTTGATAAAGATTTGGAATTTTGTTAGGAGCACATAGTGGTTAAACCAGAAAGTTTATAGGGTGATAATGAAAATATTAACAATAATACCTGCTTATAATGAAGAAAAAAGAATTTCTGATGTAATCATTTTAATAAAAAAACACTGTCCGACTGCGGATATTTGTGTGATTAATGATTTTTCGTGTGATCGTACTGCATTTTTTGCTAAGAAATCAGGTGCAACCGTTTTAAATCACCCAATAAATCTTGGTTATGGGGTGTCTCTTCAAACCGGATATAAGTATGCATATAAGAACAGGTACGATCTGGTTATTCAATTAGATGGTGATGGACAGCATAAACCTGAATATATCCCGGAGCTAATTGAATTTTTTAAAAATCACGACACCAATGTTATTATCGGGTCGAGGTTTTTATTGGAAAGTGGTTATAAAGCCCAACTCACTCGTCGAATTGGCATGTTTTTTTTTCGTTGTGTAATAAGGATAATTACAGGAAAAACAGTAACAGACCCAACATCGGGTTATCAACTGATATCAAAAGAGTTATTACCATTTCTGATTTCCGATAATTTCCCATCCGATTTTCCTGATGCAGATATTATTATCATGTATCATTACCTAAAATATAAAGTTCTTGAGTTTCCAATGGGGATGAATGAGTGCGACGGACAATCAATGCATAATGGTCTTACAAAGAATATTTACTATATGTTTAAAATGTGTCTTTCTATAATCAATACGGTAATAAGTGAACATCCTAAAAGAAAAGGTGATAAATAATGCCACAAATACAGAAAATACTTTTTTTCCTTATTGCATTACTGTTTTTTTTTGTTGTTTTCGAACTTGTTCGGAAAAAATCAATGATTGAAAATTTGTCATGGTTATGGATTTTAATATCGTTTCTGTTTTTAGTAATTCTTTTTCAATACGATTATCTGGCCTACATTTCCTCAAGACTGCATGCATCAACAACAGCTGTTATTATGTTTTTTGCCATCATTGGTATAAATTTTCTGATTTTACAACTGTCAATTATGAATTCTACACAAACGCGGCAGATTAAAAATTTGTCGCAGAAAATTGCATTATTAGAAAATCAAATTGATCAATCATCAGAATCGGAGCCTGATAGTCATGAAAAAGAGTAATCATACATTCGCTGTTTTGGCATACAAAAACTCTCCTTTTCTCGAAGACTGTTTGATCTCGCTGAAAAATCAAACGATCCCAAGTAAAATCGTTATTACGACATCGACTCCTTCAGCTTTTATTGATAAATTAGCACAACAATACAACTTAAGTGTACTTGTAAATTCTAAAAGTGAGGGGATTGCTTCTGATTGGTCATTTGCCTATGAGAACTGCGATACTAAATATATTACCTTGGCCCACCAGGATGACCTATATTTAAAAGAGTATACAGAAAAATGTGTTAATACGGTTGGGGATGCCCTTATTGTGTTTACTGATTATTTTGAAATGGTTAATCGGAAAATTCGGGGATTTAGTTTTTTGATTAGCGTAAAAAGGCTGATTTTGTTGCCATTTTTTTTTGTAAATGGTCAAATTACTCATACCCTTGTTAAAAACCTGTTACTTTGTCTTGGTAATCCAATTTGTTGCCCAACGATACTGTATAACAAAGAAAAAATTGGTTTCTTTGAGTTTGACAGATCATTTTCAATGAATTTAGACTGGGAGGCAACACTGCGGCTGGCACGAATGAAGGGGTTTTTAAAATACATCAACTATAAGCTCCTCATACGCAGATTGCACCCCGGTTCAGAGACAACTAATGCTCTTTCAAGTAATAAAAGACAGTTTGAGGATCGTCTTATGGTTACTAAACTCTGGCCCAAAGCGTTGGCGAATGTTTTTTTAAAATTATATTCATTCTCTTACAGGTTTAATGACGATTTATAATTATGGTTACTGGTAAGTAAATATTATAAAAAAGAACGGAAAAAATGAAAATGGCAGGACAAGATTTTTTTTAAATAATGCTCCATTAATTGTTGTGTTACTGATTTGTTTTTGTGTTGTTTCTACAATTGACTCAAATACTTTAAATGTAGGGTTTGTTTTTGATGATAAGAATGCGATTGTGGATAATTACACCATTCGAATGAAGACGATAACTTTCGACTCAATTATGACAAGTATGAAAAGCAACAGGCCAGTGTCGCTTTTATAATTTGCAATAAACTACTACTTTCATGGCTATAATGTTCAGGGCTACCATGTAGTTAATATTATTATTCATACTATAAATTCAATCTTAATGTTTTTGCTTTGCAGCAAATTATTTATTATTTCAGGCTATAAAAATAGGTGGGAACTGAGGTGGTTCCCTGCTCCGGCAGCTTGCCTGTGGGCCGTCAATCCTGTTCATGTCCAGTCAGTTACCTATATTGTACAACGAATGACCTCAATGGCAACGATGTTTTATATTGCTTCATTCACCTGCTATTTAACAGCCCGTAGATCGTCTGTGAAAAGAACAAAGACTATTTTATTATAATCTTGGCATTCTGTATAGCAATATGGGAAAAATAAATATTGCAATAGATAATTTGAACAGATCAATCGATTTAGATCATAACTTTGCTTTGCCACATATTCTGCTCGCAGGATTTATTCCTCCTTAGGGAGGTATGAGAATGCAATTCGACATTTTAAGCTTGCCGTAGGAATTGATTCCTCTGCTACGATCTCTCATGAGCAGTTGGCTTTTTTATTAATGAAAAAGGGAGATATTGAAGGTGCTGCTTACCACTTAAAAGAATTATTGAAATTGATCCTGAAAATTTTACGATTATGAATAATCTTGCCGTTTGCTATATGAACCGTATTCGTAGGCATTCAAGCAATGGCTACATTTCCCCGGCAAAATTTGAAGAGGCTGGGGAATATTTTAACCTTGTGGCTTAATAGATTGTCCGCTATCATGGGGAAACTCCACGAATTGCAAATCAACTTCGGCAATTCTCGTGTTTCAGGTGAATTCGACCAAAGTTCAAGAATTGCGTGGGAATATATTGACAGGGTGGAAGATTATTTGAATAGTTTATCAAAAATTATTGGTATGACATAAATGGGAATATTATTAAAAATGAATCTTTTTTTTAAATTATTAACGGTAATATTGATTTTCTTGGTCTTTTGTTTTTCTGCTATTGCAACCGCAGACGACACTTCAGACTACGAAAAGAACTATCCGCAATATGTGAATTCAACTAATCCTTTGGCAGAAATTTTAGCAAATGATTTAAAAGATATGCGAAAATCTAACAATAGATTATTGTACAGCGTTATTCCTTCTTCGACAACAGTATCCTACGGAAAGCTTAAAGTTCAACAACTTGATATTTATCGTTTACCGGGCGAAGGGCTTAATCCAGTTATTTTTTTTATACATGGTGGTAGGGGTGACAAGGGAAATGTTTTTTGGGCAGTTAACGTTTGGATGTCATTGGGTTATACTGTCGTATCTATAAATCATCGAAGCGTGCCAGACAATTCATTTCCCGAAATGGTTGAAGATTGTAATAGAGCCCTTAAGTGGGTGATGGAAAATATCCAGGTCTATGCTGGAGATTCGGACAGAATAGCGGTAACAGGGATTTCATGCGGAGGGCATTTGGCCGCCCTGCTGATAACAGACACAAAATCGCAACAAAAATACGGGATTGACATAAGTAAGGTAGCATGCTGGTTTCCTATGAGTGGTTTTTACGACATGTCTTTAAAGGAAAATTTAATATCCCCTCACATCAAAAAATATATCGAATTGATATGTGTTCCTTCAAAACAAAACGCTTCTCCTTCAATGCTGGCAACCGGAAAAGAACCGCCCTGCTTAATCATTCACGGTGGTGATGATTGGTGTGTGCCGAAAACAAATGCTATCTCATTATTTAATCATTTAGATAAAGATAAGACAACTTTGGCCATTTTAAATGGCTATATGCACGCCAATATTTTTTCTTGCTATTCAGATTCGGGACATGAACCTGCAAAATTAATCAAGAACTTTTTAGCTACCCATCTTCCAACAGAAAAAAATCATTAGCTAAATTTTTGATATTTTGGGAGTGCTCAAATTAATTCAAGTAAAAGAACTAACTACTCTGGTCCTCCCCAGCTATTGTACTGTTGAAGTTAAGCCTCTATAATGCGAACGCTATAGAGGAAAAAACATGAACGGAAGAAGAAAGTACGATCGGGATTTTAAAAGAAATGCTGTTTTACTAAGCCAGGAACCCGGCAGAACAGTATCACTAGGAATAGGAAAGATCTTTTATATCGTTGGAGACGTGAATACCTGCACTCAAATGGTAAACCAGCCTTTCCTGGAAATGGAATCGAAGCTCTGACGACAGAAGAAAAACGCATAAAAGAGCTTGAGAAAAAACTCCGGGATACAGAAATGGAGCGAGATATACTAAAAAAAGCAGTTGTAGATTCAAGTTGTCAATGCAACACTCTCCCTAAATTTTATTATTGGTGTTAAGAATCCCAATATCTTCCTTGGTCGCTGATTTAAACTTGTGGCGATTTTATCCAGATCAGCCTGCGAGTAAATGGATAAATCTGTCTTTTTAGGAAAATACTGTCGTAACAAACCATTTGTATTTTCATTCATTCCTCTCTGCCAGGGACTTTTCGGGTCACAAAAATAAACTTCTATGTTAGTCGATGAGGTAAGTCGCTTGTGGTACGCCAATTCCATCCCTCTATCCCAAGTGAGTGTTTTTTTCTGAATTTCTGGTATTTTTTTCATCTGATAGATCAATGCATTAGTCACTGTGTCTGCATCCTTTCCATCAAGCTTAACCAGAACTGTAAAACGGCTTTGGCGTTCCACTATAGTAGCAATATGGGTATTTTTTGAGCCAGCAATCAAATCACCTTCCCAATGGCCTGGCGTATTTCTATTCTCGATTTCCTTTGGCCGTTTATGAATTGATAACCCAGGCAACATGTTTACCAAAGCTGTAAATATTTATACGAAAATGGCCCAGATTCAGCCAGAAAATCACATTATATTATATAACCTTGCATGTGCGTATTCGGCAACAGGGGAATTGGTAAAATCTGTTCAAGCACTTAAGAATGCAATTGCTAAGGGCTTTTCAGATATAGAAGGAATGAAAAAAGACCCCGACCTCTCAAAGTTGATGGCATCTGGTGTTGGGCAACGTTTTTTAAGTGAACTAAATAGTAAGTGAGAACATCCCCGTTTTAATTTATAGGGACAAGGCATGCCTTGTCTCTATAACCTCCAAAATATTAACCCTATTGGCCTCATTTTTAAAGAAATGACACAGCATTAACTTTTGCTGTGGTATATTTTCTTTATATTTTAGATGTTTACGAAATTTCAAATAACAATGTCATGATGATTACGATAAATTTTATGGAGAGAATAGATTGCAACCGAGCTTGTAAAACCGAACAATGTTTAGTTGGTGTTCGTAACACACTGATAATAAGGTATATAAGGTTGTATGGCTCGCAAATAACTGGTATTATGATAGAATGTTATAAAATTCAATAATAACAGCGATATATACATCGCGGATAGTGTGTGTTAAAGAAATGTCTGTTTCCAGTCTGAGAGGGGTGTTCTCACATGAAAACTATTAAATAGTAAAAAAAAAACAATGTTTACAGCGAAACTCTATTCGTTTTAAGATTTTGATATTATATACAATATGATGTTTTTATGGGTGGGTTGTTATGTTGTGTTTAAATTGATTTAAAAAAAGCATTTGACAAAAACATTGTTCCATGATCTATAAAACTTAAATCGTTTTTAAAAATGAGGTTTCATTTAGAGATCAATGTTCACCTCAAGAGAAATTGAAAAATAAGTTCCGTTTTGTTTGGTTTGTTTTTCAAGTTAAAACGATTCGGCTAAAGTTTGAAAAACTTTTTACACACTAAAGATGTGGGGACATTTTTAAAATCGGAGGAAGGAGGCTAAATAAATCCGTGACCTAAATTTGTTAGAAGTTATTTTTTAATCCGAATGGTTCGGATTCTGGAGAAGATTAAGGCGGACCCTTTCCCGTTCTTGGTTGACACTCTGGATGTTCAATTTATTTTTTTGAAAAATATTCTGAGGAGAATAAAAATGAAAAAATTAGTTCTTAGTTTAGTAATTGGCGCTTCACTTGCAATCGTTCCTTCTGCATTCGCTCTTAAAGCTATGACAGCTGACAACATGAAAGATACAACCGGTCAGGCTGGTGTTAGTATTGCTGCTGACGATATCATTATTTACTCATCTGCAGGAACAACGACTTATACTGACAACAAAACTTCTATTGAAACTGCCTATTCTATTGGTTATGGTGATGCATCTATACAAATAAAAGAAGGTACACCTACGAACCCAGGTACTTTGACTACAATTCGAGCTATTTTCGATAATACTACACGTAGTGGTTACCTTAAAACAAATTATTATGATATTCTTGTAGGCGCTGGCATAAACAACATTGATAAAGAGGTTAATGGTCTTTCAAACACTAAGTACACTTTGGCTTATAATAAAGCGTTAACTGGTATTACTATGGAAGCTGATGATACTATTGATCCAGCTAATGCTGCTCAACTGGTTACTGCGACTGGTCTTGTCGGTCGACCAATTACGATTGATGTTTCTGATGAACTACCAATCCTATCGGCAGCTTATCGTTTTAAACTACATGGAAGTGCAACTGATACTTCTAGTTTCGATGGTGGTGGATCAGGTACTGCTTTAGGACTTGCTTCTGCCCTAGCTACTGGTGTTTATGATACTGCAGGTATCGGTACTGGTGTAGTCGGTGTTCGTATCGGTCTTCCAACTGTTGAAATTGCTAAGACTGGTCAGACTAAAACTTATAGTGCACATGCTACTAATGGTATATCTGCTTCTCTTAACAGTGGTAGAGATTACATTCAGGTTACAAAAACTGACAGTTATACAGCTATCCTTGGTGGTGTGATCGAGATTGCTCCTCACTAAGATGTTTCTGTAGTTAGTTAGAACATGATTTACGAGAGGCTTCTTTTGGAAACGAAAGAAGCCTCTTTTTTAGTAAAGAAAAGAAGTAATTGAAAAAGAGTTAGTTAGAAGTATAAAGTTTTTTTGCCTTGGGGGAGGTTGACTTTGTTTATAACTGAAGATAATTTATCAACATGTCAAAACGGGAACCAGGGATATGATAAAGCAATTCAAGGTAGTTTTAATAATTCTGCTTCACATATTAGTTCTTCATAGTTCTCCAGCGTTATCTCTTGAACAACTTTCCGGCACAGAAATGAAGGGTATTGTCGCTCAAAGCGGTATAGACATAGCTCTATCTCAGGTGATTGTCTATAATGCTGCTGACAGTGTTCAGTTCCTTAATCCTGATGAAAATAAGAAGCTTGTTGATGGTACGGATGATCCCACCAGTTATAAAAGTTATCTTGAGGTAGGTGATTACAGTAGCCTTATAACTATAAGCAGTGGTTATACCGATGTGGATGGTGATGGTGATTACGGTACTATATCAATAGATATCGGTACAATCAATTCAGATCCATATTTTATTCTTAAAGCGGATGATTTTGAGATGAAAAGCAATACGACAATCGGTTCAATTAATTATTGCGGTACTGACATAGGCTCTCTGAATATTGTAGATGCTGAAATGTCTAATTTTCATTTATATATGGGAGCACACGGTTCAGGTATTGATGCTGAGATTGGTTTTGCAACCAGGACAGAATTATTTGAATTCCAGTATAACGATGCGCCCACTTCACCAGATACAGGAATACTAGCCATTTCAGGAGTTGCATTTGCCGGATCATTTACAGGTGATGAAAATGACCCGTCAACATGGGAACCTGACGGTGAGTTTCAACTCGGGGATATTGAAAATGGAAAACCAGTTGTGATTGATATTGCAGCAGGGGGAGACTCTGAACCTAATCCTGGCCCCCATATTTTCATACAGGCTGGCTCTGTAGAAGGGTCCTTCAGAGTTGAGAATATTAATTTTGGTGGAAACGATGTCGGCCAAATTATAATGGACGGGATTAACCTCACAAAATTTGATGTGGAATTACCTGGCAGAGGACTTGGACGTCCGTAATTTAAAAAACGACAAGTTAATTTTACCTGAAACAATATGGTTAATAAAAATATGCAGATTATATGTAAGTTGAAATTCTATTTTACTTTATTTGCTTTTTGTGTTCTTTTTACAGGCTTGCCGGAAGTTTCGTATGGTAAGCTGACAAAAATGAACGATAGCTCGATGAAAAATACAGTTGGACAAGCCGGCTTTACCGACTTTTCTATGGTAGATAATACCGCCAGACTTTTTGTCGATATACATATAGAGACTATCGGTACCATAGATAAATTTGCAACCGGTCATCCTTCAAACTATGATTTGCAGTTTGATAATATTAAACTTGGTGATGCTGGAAGTGACACCCCTCTTACCGTTGACGGTCTTGTTGTAATTGCAGATTTTGATGACAGTAAAAATCTTGAAAGACTGGTTATTGGCAGCAATATGTTGAATGGCCAAATTACCGCAAATATGAACAGTTATTCTGGTGTGTACAACGACAATTTAATACCTGGTAACGCCGCTGCCGGAACAGCTGTTGAACAGGATCGTCTACCCGTTGGTACTCCGGGTGATCCAACGACTTTTGATTTTAATAATCAAGGAATGTTTTTAGTGATTACAAATACCCCTGGTATATCAGGGACCGACAGGGTAGGGTTTAGAATGGTTTCGGGTTATGATGAAACAACTATTGGTTCATCCAGCTGGTGGGATTATCCATAAAAGTTATAGGAATTAATTGCCAATGTATGCAGCGGTTGCTTTGTTAATTGTGGTTTTACTTGCCGGTGGGAAGGATTTTGCCGGTTATTCTGAAAATGAACAGGTGCTTTTTTTAGAAAAAATCCCTACCATATCAATAACAAAACAGCCGGTAAAACCATTATCTGAGTTTAAATTCAAGAATATTGTTAAGCAGGAACATGATTATAGTTGCGGATCTGCTGCGTTAGGAACATTATTAAACTTTTGTTTAGGCGAGACATTCTCTGAGAAACAAGTAATTAATGGTTTAATGGAGTATGGTGACAAAGGGCAGATTAAAAAATTAAAAGCATTTTCTTTATGGGATATGCAACGTTTTGTTGAAGCATTAGGCTATGTATCAGGTGGTTTTAATGCAGAATTTAGTGATTTGGAAGATTCTGAACAATGGCCGTGTATTGTCCCGGTGTCTCTTTTTAGTTATCGTCATTTTGTTGTTTTTAAAGGGATAACCAACGGGCATGTTGTTATAGCAGACCCATGGCGTGGTAATGAGACATTTACGGTGAATCAGTTTAAGAAAATGTGGTATAAAAATATTTTATTTAAAATTACCCCCAAAGCAGGGTGTCTTTCCAACTTGAAGATGAAGGAAAGAGATTTACGGTTTATTGATGATGAAATGATGGGCACGCTAATGTTTAATGTAAACAACAGAATGACAATACCTGAAGAATTAAATACTCAATTTTATTTTGGTAATTCCCAGAGATACAAAAGATAGCTGCTAAGCCACGAAATAAGCTGTTTGGTTTATAAAATAGGGGCGTATTGTTTATCTTTTTTTAACTTGATCAATGATTTAACTGGTTTTCTAATATTGTTTGGTAGCTATCTGATCTACACGTGATACTGATGTTGTGAAAAAGGAGTTGACTGTGTTAACAAAAATTTTACGTGGAATGCTAATTGCTGTTGTCTTAACTCTGGTTTTTACCCCTGCCGGTTTTGCCGAAGAGGCAGTGAAAAAATCTGAAAAAAAAGTGAAAAAGACAAAGTTTAGTATTTTGAATGAACGTATTATCCAACTTGAAGAAAAACTTTCAAAAATGGAACACGAAGAAAGTGTTCGTAACCAGCTTGCGAATGCAGAAGAAGAAGAAGCAAATGAAGAAGATAATGCAGAGGATGTTCTTGAAGCCGCCGGTCAGGATTATACATTGATGAAACCGGGTTTTATCGGTCTAAACTATGGCTTCGGCTATACCGCATCAACATATGATTCATTGGTTGATGCTTCAAGAATCGAACATAATGCGGACCATAGTATATCGAATTCTTTATCGGTTCAGTATCCTTTTAGAGAGAATATCACTTATACATTAAGTCTTTCTTTTCAAACAAAGATGAATACAGCAAGTGAATCAACCCAAAAGGATGTTACAGATTTGGGTGATACAAGCATCGGGATTCAATGGCAACCGTCAAAATCTGTTGGTGGCGGTGTCTCAAAAATTGTAAATTTTTCTTTGTCATGCCCCACGGGCCGTAGCCCGTATGATATTGATTCGAATAAAGAACTTTCAACAGGCTCCGGTGGTTATAGTGTAGGTATAGGTTATAGTGCGAGTATGCCGATAGATCCTGTTTTTGTTTACGGTGGGGTATCCTATAATTACCCATTCCCGATTACTGGTCTAAACTATCACCAATATTCGACCGATGGTGAAACTGGCGTTGAATTAAATACTGTAACCCCTGGCCATTCTTTTGGATTTAATATGGGTTTTGGTTATTCATTATCCTATAGTTTTTCAGTAAGTCTTGGCTACTCGTATAGTTATTCTACTAAAGCTGAATATGAATGGACTGGCCGTGAGGACTATAGTACAGCTGATGGTGTTTCATCTAATCTGAGTTTGGGAACTAACTGGAATATTACCCCCAAAAGAAAAGCGAGCATGAGACTTGGTATCGGACTTTCTAATGATGCGCCTGATTTTACTCTGAGCGTTAGCGTACCATTTAAAATTGAGATGTAAAATTACTTCTTTAAATGGATTTAGCCCAAATGGATATTGGTTTGTATGAAAATGTTTGCTCTGTTTTTTAAAAAGACTATTGTAGCTCTTTTACTTTTTTGTTTTGCAATGACATTGCTTGTGGTCAGAGCAAATGATGTATTAGCAGTACGTAATGAGCAGATGGTTCTTGATGCATATTCGACTTCCTTGGCTAATTCAGTTACAGCTGAGCCTAATTTTCTTATGGCTATCCACTTTAATCCTGCTGGACTATCTATGTTGGGAGAAGGTGGCTTTTTTGCGCAGGGTTTATCTTTTGCAAGAATCTCACGAAGAGGTACCTTTACTGAAGACCCTGATTATCCAGGGCTTATGAACGGACAATGGTCCCCTGCCAATTCCAATATATATAATGATGGAAATAACCCGTGGCCTAATAACAGAGATGTCCAGGTATCGACAGACCCAGCTAGTGACCACGGTGGGCCAGATCCTGTCGCCGGCAGATCCGGTACAAATTCCGGAACTATGATGTTTGTTCCGATACCAGCGATAGGTGAGCTTAAGCTCCCAATTGCTTTCTCATCCAATCAGGGTGCTGCCAGGCGTCAACCGGGTAGTCGGTGGACTTTTGGTTGGGGGATATATGCGCCTTTTGGCGGTGGAATTGTCCACGATGATGACAATGATCCACATAGGTTTGGTATAAAACATGCTTATCACCAGCATTTTATATATTCGGCTCCCAGCGTTGCATATGAATTTTCTCCACAACTGGCAGTAGGCTTGTCCATTGGTATAGCACAACGGTCTTTTGGACTGATGGCTTATGGCAGATCACCCAAAGAATTGACTGCCTTGAGTCGAGTTATTGGTGATGCTACACAAGACCTTAATATCCCTGTTATATCAGACGAGACATACCCCGGACCATTTTATGGCGGTGGTATGGGACCTTATGAACATGCTTTGACTGCAGATATCACAATGAGAGATGATTTTTGTCCTACGTTTAACCTCGGTATGTTATGGCGGCCAAAGCCATGGTTTTCCTTCGGTGCCTGTTACAGAAGTCAATCAACAGCAGAAATGAGCGGTAAATATAGATTTACCTACAGCGAACAATTTCGAAGAGTCGTAGACTGGAGTGGTAAAACCCGTATGACGGTTCAGGGCGCTGCAATGCTCGATAATCCGACTGTATCAGTTCCGTACCAGAGTGGAACAGCAACGGCTACAATGAAGCTTCCGAGAATAATCGCCCTTGGTATTAAAATCCAGCCTGTTGAAAAACTCAAGATTCTTTTGAATCTAAACTGGGCTAACTGGTCAATAGCTAAAACGACCAGGATTCATTTTGATCAGCGTATTCAGCCTCTAAGGTTGGCAAAAACGTCAGGATGGATATGGGGGTCTGAGGATTATGTAGTCGAAGACTATATGGTTGATACCTGGAATCTGTCTTTAGGTCTTGAGTATCAGCTTACTGATAAGTTAGCTTTGCGATGTGGGGTTGAAGATCGTCCGGCTTCTGCGAGAAAATCATATTACGGTATGTCGACGATGTATCTTGATTCAAGGATTTATGGTCTTGGCGTAGGTATTAAACTACCCAAAGGAAAGACCATTGATATAGCCTTTGGCCATGTCTGGACTGAAGATGTCTATATTCCAAATAACGGAAGTACTAATTTGAACTCAACTGATATGACAAAAGGGGGGTCATTTGCGGGGCTTAATTATAAGCATGAGATGTACGTTGATATTTTTGCTATCACGATCAGGATCCCCTTAGATGCACGTAAGAAACAATTGTCTGGTGTAGCACGTAAGATTAAAGGTCTTTTTAATAAATTAAACCCATTTACTTATATAAAATAGGATGATTATGATTTTTAGTTACGATGGAAAGAAATGGAAGATGGTTTACTTCGTATTTATGCTGGTTCTGAGTTTAGAGTTTGCAATAGGCAGTGAGGGATATGCCGGTGTAAAACTTAAGGAAAAACTGTTTTCTATGGGGAAGATTCCAAAAGATAAACATATTTTTGGGCTTTCAATAGATATTCCCAATGCAAATAGCATTACTTATGTAAGAGTTAATGATTCCGGAGAATTTTATGTTAGTTTTAATGGGAGAAATTTTAAACCGGTTGGTGAAATTGGACATGGGACTCCAATAATGCATCCGGAAGGTAAAAATGTAGCCTATACCGGGAAGAAAAATGGTAAGACTTCTGTTTATGTTAATGAAAAACAGGGAAAACTTTATGATGGGGTTGATAATCTTATATACAGTTGGGAAGGAGACAAAATTGCTTATAGAGCACAAATTGGAAAAAAGCAGGCAGTAGTTGTCAATAACAAACCAGGAGAATTATTTGATTTTATTGAAAAGGGAATTTTCATTAGCCGTGACTCTAGCAAAGTTGCCTATAAAGCCTTTAATGGTAAAGATTGTTATTTTGTTATAAATAATGAAAAAAAAGGTCCATATAAAAATGTGGATTATATTAAATACAGCCCGGATTCTTCGCATGTGTTCTATGCAGCGAAAAAAAAGAAAAAATGGTACCCTGTTCGTGATTATTCAGAGGGTAAACCGTATTATTTTGTATCTAATCCGACATGGAGCAAAGATTCTTTGAACCTTGCCTTTGTAGCTCAACCAAGTAAAAAACTTGGAGTGGTAGAAAACGGAATAGAGCATGAGAGGTATACCACGGTAGGAATACCTCTCTATAGCCCCGACGGGAATCTTGCATATCCAGCTAAAAAAGGTAAAAAGTGGGTCGTCGTATCTGATAAGTTAGAAGGCCCGGAATTCGATTCTGTAGGGGGGCTTGTATACAGCTCTAATTCAGATTTTGCCTATGTCGGCATAAAAAAGAACAAACCAACGATTATGCTTAATGGTAAAAAAAAGGGTAATTATGATTCTGTGGGGCAAATTGTCTTCAGCCCGGATGGAAAGCACTACGCATATAGAGCTTTAAGAGATAAACGTTGGTTTCTTGTATACGATGGTAAAGAAGGTAAAGAGTATCTTAATATAAAAAAGCCTGTTTTTAGTGCTGACTCAAAAACAATTGCGTACAGAGCTCTCTTTAAAAAGGAAACACAAAGAAAAGGTGATGATAAAAAAGACAAGGCGTCTGATCTTCATATGTTGATGGTGATAAATGGTAAAGAACAACCTGTTTATGATATCGTTGGTCCAATTTACTTCAGCCCGGTGGCTAATCATTATTCATATGCAGTTTCAAAAAATGAAAAATGGCGGTTAGTCGTCGACGGTGTTTTATCAAAGGCATCTTTTAAAAGCATAGTAAAAGGCCAGCATATTGTGTTTGATAAAGAACGTGAATTGCATACAATGGGTTTAAGAGATAAACCTACCCCTGGTTTTTATAAACTTAAAGTTACGATTACAGATGACAAAGCAAAATGATCATAGATAAAGTCGTTGTGTTAAAATTGGCTTTATCAATAAAAGGAATTGTACTAAATAGATATACTGCATTAAAAAGTTAACTTTTTCTAAAGATTTGCAAGGCATTTGTCGATAATTGGTGTGTCGGAGATCTTAGTTTATTCCGGTGCATTAATAACTAATTTGCCTTAGCATTTTGCTGTTACATGTTTTATGCAAAGTTTGTTCTTTGACAAATCGGGGTGTTGTATATTATTCATTTTATTAAGTAATGAGTAATATTAATGCTGGTAAAAGAGTAGCGGTTCATTTACGAAAATTACATAATCCACATTACCATAGTCTTATTAACTTAAACTTTTTACTCTATCGTTGAGTTTAAAGTTTAGCCAAACCATGGGTAACCATGGGACGGAAAACCACGGGTTCATCATTTTTTAAAATGATGGATAGCCGGGTCGCCTCCAGCGCCAAACCAGGAGTAATTCTGGGACGGAAAGCCACGGGTCCATATAGTATGGATAGCCGGGCCACTTGTTTATTTTTGAAAACAAAGGAGTTTACAATGAAAAAGATATTCTTTTCACTTATTGCACCATTATGCCTTTTAGGTGTTTTGGTTTTACCAGAATCAGGGTTTGCGTTTATGACTACATTATCTGAAGCTGGAATGCGTTCTGCAACTGCGCAGGCCGGAATTGCTTTTAGTGCGTCTGATAGCGTGGCTTTGAGAATGGAAATTGATACTATCGCTTATGGTGATGCCGGTTTAGACGATGAAAGTGGGGTTTACCTGAGTGTTAATGATGTATTTATACAAGGGTCGATTACTACCAATGAACCGGTTCGTGTGGATGTGACTACTGAGGTGAGTCCATATACTGGACGTGTTGAAACTGGAGTGAACATTGCTATTCGAGATCTTGAAATTGATATTAACCGTTTTGAAATCGGTTCGATTACTGTAGGTGCGAATCCAGGAGAAGGTGCAAGCTTTGGCAGAGTTATTGTCGAGGACTTTTATGCAAAAATATCCGGGGATCTTCGTATAACTATAAATTGATCGGGCTGGTAGTTACTCTTTTACCTTATTAAATACACTCTCATGGAGACTTTTGAATATTAGATATCTATCTAATTGTAGAGTTCTTTATAATCCTTATTTTGGAAATTGTTTTCCACTAATCCAACCTGCTGATAAACTTCTAAAGTAAAAATGAGAAATCCCCGGTTTTTTGTTCAGATAAAATGAAACTGAGGTAAAATGAAGTTATTATTCTATGTTCTATTAAATGTTCTATTTCTATTGGGTGCTATGGCTTCGGCAGCACCTGTCGGAAATATTGGTGCTCCTCTTTTGTGGGGTGAAGGTTTTCTTGTAAGTGGTGGTTTGTATAATGTGACTGCTTCTATTGACTTTGATTCACAAAAGAATGATTTACCAGACCAGCAAACTAGAGTTAAATGGGCGGCCAACCCAACAGCCGCAAATCCAGAATATAGGCACTACGAACAGATTCGTTCTTCTAAGAATGAGTATTTTACAAATGGAATGACATTAGGGGCTACTATTAAACAAGCTAATATGATTTATTTAATGGCAGGTGTTGTCAATTCAAAGGTTAATTTAACTTATTACGATAAAACAATCAACTTTGGATATACCACAAAAGCTAATTTTGAATCTGATAATGACTTTTATTACGGCATCGGCTGGTCCTCAATAATACATGAGGGGCATTTTATGGAGGACACTCCGGTTCGTTTTGGTCTGGACACCAAATACAGAAAACTCAAAATGGAAGATGATGATCTTTCCAGCAGTGGGAAATTTTATTCAACCTCACTTGATGAATTCCAGTTTGCCCTTGTTCTTTCTGCTGAAGTTGGAAATATATTCCCCTATTTTGGTTGTAGGATATCGAGTATAACCGGAAGTGAGCACTTCATCGATAAGAATATTGTGGGCTCTTATTACGAGAATGGTTATATTGATTATCACCGGGATATAAAATGGTTTAAAAATACGGGATATTTAGCCGGTGCATCGTACTATATTAAAGAACTTGTGATAGTGAATTTAGAATTAAGATCTGGCTCTGAAGAAGGGATTGGATTTTCCACAACGGTTAAATTTTAATTGTTTTTTGAGATAAATTGAATTATCAAAATCGATATTTATATATGTGGTAACGATAGGAGATGCAACAGTTGAGAACATATTTTTTAATTTTTTTAATAGTATTTATACCAGTCTCAGAAGTTATTGCTGCTACATCGATTAATAAAATTTATCAGTGGCCGTATAGCTCCACTTTACCATACTTACAACCTTCACCCAATTCTGTGGCAACAGGTGCTCATAGTGACGTTGGCCCTGGGATTGTTATCTGGGCTGTAGGTGATATAATTTCAGTAGTAAACGCTACTGACTTAACTGAAATAGCATCCATTCAGGTTAAAACAAAAAATACAATCAAGGATATTTACTATAAGGCTGAAGCGAACTCTGAAACGTTGTATCTAGCTGTAGGCACCAACGGTCTACAGATTTATGATTTTACAGATCTGACCTCTTTGAGCCTCACCAGTGAATATGTCGTCAGTAAACAAAGTATTAATAACCCCGGATACCAGCTTGATGAAGTAACATATAAGAGTGTTGAAACATATGAAATCAATGCAACTGCTATTGGTTATTCTGCGAATGTTATTTATCTGGCCGACATGAATTTTGGTCTACGTGTTATAGATGTTTCGGATATTGATAGACCTAAAGAACTATTACTTGCTGATCCTCTGGAAATTATTCTTGAAGAAGGGTATTATGAAGACCCGAATGATCCCGGTGGTATACCTCAATATGTAAAAAGAACTATAACGGTAACCTCAGGCTATCTTCAGCCAAATGTTAATGATGAATACGATGTAACCGGGGGATATGCAAATTTAGAGGTTATCACTTTTAATGGGACAACATATGCTTTTGTGCATGACTACTACTATGGTTTAAAGGTATTTGATGTAACAGACCCTGCAGTTATTAGTCCTCCTGTATCCAGGATTATGTTTACAGACGGCTGGTTATTATATCATTCGCTTATAAATGATCTCTATGTTACGGAAGGGACTGATTACGATAATCCGTCAACAAACAGATTGTATGCTTATGTTACGGCATTAGACAGTGTCGGCAGTTCGGTTGTCGTACGTCTTGACATTTTAACGACAGATGGTGCTCTTGAGGACTGGTTCCCAGGTGGCTCAGCTTTTCAAAACACTGGTCGTTGTATAACACCTGGAGATGCTAACGGTGTTTTTACGATAGGAGACCATGCCTATGTTGCTGATGGAACTAGTGGACTTCAAATTGCCGATATTTCAACAGGTGAGCCACTAAATAGTTCAACACCTCCTGTGCTTGATTATCTGGTCGCAGGGTCATATGAAACCAGTACCATGGCTGCTCTAAGCCTTGTTGGTGATACTGATAATAAAATATATCTGCATGATATTCAGGAAGGGCTTCACAAAATAGATATAACAATTAATGACCATGATGATGTTTCTACCTCACCATCGGGTGCAGGTCCAAAGGCTTCACCGATATCTATCAATAGTGTTTATGTTGAAGATGGCTTTGCCTATTTTCTTAATGAAAATGCCGGTTTTAGGATTTTTGATATTTCGGAACCGACAACACTTACTCTGGAAGGCTTTTATGACTCAAGCGCAACCGATTCGGGGTATGATATTGCAGTTTTAGATAATTATGCATATATCGTAAAAGGAAATGACGGGCTTGAAATTGCCGATGTTACAATTAAGACAGGCCCCGTACCGGTCGGGCTCATGGATACTGCAGGTAATGCTGTAGCGGTTGCGGTTTATCAGCACAGTAGTGGGCGGGAATATGCCTGTGTGGCAGATAGTGACTCAGGGCTTGCGGTAATTGATGTAAGTGATCCCACATCTCCGGACAGTCCAGAGTATGTTGCTGGCGGTACAGCAAATGATGTAAGTGTTTCAGGTGATTTTGCCTATATTGCTAATGATAGCAACGGACTTAAAATAGTAGATCTTTCAAAGGCCCCTTCATATACTGTCGCTGGTACAAGGCCAACCACAGGCGATGCCGTGGCTGTGAGTGTTTATAATGATGGTACAACGATTTATGCGTGTATTGCTGTTGCCGGCCAAATTATCATTGAGGATGTGACTAATCCGGGAGTTATACCAGTACCAGATACCAAAGTAATCATTGACCCGGAAGGTGATTACGATGTCACTGAATTTGTAAGTCTTGAAGTTAAAGATAATTATCTTTTTGCTGCCGCAGAGTCAGATGGTGTTTATGTGTATGACCTTTCTGTTCTTCCTGCAATACCTACAAGACTGGGGACTTTTGACTCTAATTATCCATCAAAAGAAGTCTTTCCATTTATAAAAGATGAAGCTTATTGTTTTACTTCAGCAGAGTATTCAAGTGGGCTTTCAATTTACAGTTTGAACCTGGGGGATCCTCCTGCGGAGCCGTTGGGTGATACAGGTGATGATGCTATCTCGTGTTTTATTTCATCGGTGAGGGGACAATAATATTTATTCTTACACCATGGTAACTGTATACTTTTTTTACGTTATAGAAATTAAAAAAGAGAAGGATGTCGTTTAAGATTATATCGGATCCTGACCATTATCGAGATTTTTTTCTCTAATTGCCAGATCTTTTTCCCAGGTACGAAGCATTGTTTCTTTTTCTTTTAGTTGCCTCTCCTGTTTGAGTATCACTTCCTGTTGTTCCAGCAGGTTTTTTCTTTCATCTGCAAGTTTGGCTGTTGTGTTACTTAGCCGTTGTGCCTGTAGCGAATGAATTCCGTTTTTAATTTTATTTATTATCGTTTCATTTTTTAGAGTATCCAGTATAGACATGTCAATGCTGACACATATACTGTCGCTGGTTGAAATAACTGATGCAGATCGGCTATC
>JQIA01000256.1_pt1 | contig 25574 bp, 27 predicted proteins | sample 811431 | NCBI WGS metagenome assembly JQIA01 (sample SAMN02998118, study PRJNA258478) | marine sediment metagenome | biome: marine; feature: seafloor; material: sediment; isolation source: oil-polluted sediment collected from 3 locations (0.5 km, 0.7 km and 0.9 km)... | place: USA: Gulf of Mexico ...
TTCAGATAGGACTGAGCATCTCATTGAGGAATTAAATATTCTTGGTCGAAAATTAAATCGCTTCATAGCATCAGTAGATCAATCAAGAAACCAATAACCAATAACTAAAAACCAATAACTAAAACTATGTATAAAAAACTACAAGAAAAATTACAAAAAAAACAATCAAGCTGGCTCATTACGGGAGTTGCTGGTTTTATCGGCTCGAACCTGCTTGAAAATCTGTTAAAGCTTGGTCAGAATGTTGTGGGTTTAGATAATTTTGCAACAGGTCATCAGCGAAATCTTGATGAAGTAAAATCATTGGTTACAGAAAAACAATGGGAAAATTTTAATTTTATCGAAGGTGATATAAGAGATACTGAAGCCTGCAGCAAAGCATGCACAGGTGCGGATTATGTCCTTCACCAGGCGGCATTAGGCTCTGTCCCCCGTTCTATTGAGGATCCTGTGACAACAAATGCAAACAATATATCTGGTTTCCTAAATATGCTTGTCGCAGCTCGGGATGCCAAAGTTAAAAGATTTGTTTATGCGGCTTCGAGTTCAACCTATGGTGATCACCCTGCTCTTCCCAAAGTTGAGGAGAATATTGGTAAACCTTTATCACCTTATGCTGTTACTAAATATGTGAATGAACTTTATGCAGATGTTTTTGCACAAACTTACGGCTTTAACACAATCGGTCTGCGTTACTTTAATATTTTTGGGCAGAGGCAGGATCCTGATGGAGCCTACGCCGCTGTAATCCCGAAGTGGGTTGCAGGCTTTATAAAAGAAGAAAAAATATTTATTAATGGTGATGGTGAAACCAGTCGTGATTTTTGTTATATCAAAAATGCTGTTCAGGCGAATCTGCTTGCAGCAACAACTGAAAACCCGGATGCTGTTAATCAGGTCTATAATGTTGCTGTGGGCGATAGAACGACTCTTAATTTTCTCTTTGATTCTATTCAGGACAAATTACTTAAACGACTTGATTCTCTTGATAAAGTTGAAGCAGATTACCGTGATTTCAGAGCCGGTGATGTAAGACACTCTCAGGCTGATACCTCTAAAGCAGAAAGACTGATTGGTTATCAACCGACACATAAAATTGATGCCGGTCTTGAAGAAGCTATGGACTGGTATGTTGATTTTTTAAAATAGTATTTAATATTTGTTTACAAAAAGGGTTTATCCTATGGCCTTAGAAAATGAAGATATTCGCTGGAAGCAACGTTTCTCGAATTATATTAAGGGTCTTAGTCAGCTTAAAAGTGCTGGCAAGCTTGCAGAAATACGAGAATTGTCTGAACTTGAACAGCAGGGTATGGTTCAGGCCTTTGAGTATACTCATGAGTTGGCATGGAAAACATTAAAAGATTTCCTTGAAGATCAGGGTTATAAAAATATTTATGGCTCAAAAGATACAACAAGATTAGCTTTTCAACTCGGTTTTATCAAGAATGGCGAAGTCTGGATGGATATGATTATTAACCGGAATCTAACATCGCATACTTACAATGAAGAGACTGTTGAAAAAATTGTTCATAATATCAAAACAAAATATATTTTGGAATTTACAGTATTGGAAACCGTACTTTATGAATTAAGCGAAAAAACTGATTAATTATGCTTTATGGCCTAAAAGAAACAACAATAGAAACTATTCACAAAGTGTTTAGTAATTATTCCCAGGTTGAACAGGTGATTATCTACGGTTCCAGAGCAAAGGGAAATTACAAAAATGGTTCGGATATTGATTTAACCTTTAAAGGTGATGACCTTAGCCTTACGCTAATAAATAAAATCGATCTTGAACTTGATGATCTGATGTTGCCGTATACTTTTGATCTTTCAATCTATAGTCATATTAAAAATCCTGATTTAATAGATCATATCGAGCGGGTTGGAAAAGTTTTTTATAAGAGAATTGATAGAAGTTTGTGAGAAGGGGGCGTTATCAGAACCTGAACAACAAGGTTTGATTCAATCATTTGAATATAACTACGAATTGGCATGGAATACAATTAAAGATTTTTATGAAAATCAGGGAGAAATAGGAAATTAGGGAAGTAGAGATGCAATAAAACTACGGATGGTGATATCTGAATGAAGATGATTAAGAGCAGAATACTTACCTCACACACATATAACGAATATATCGCTGATGAGATTGCAATGGATATTCAAAATATTTATTATCACGAATTTCTTAAACTTCGGAAAGAATTTCTTGCTCTGAAAGAAAAAGAACAAAAAAAGTCTTCACTGGGAATGAGCAAAGGTTATACCCAAACAACCAACAACACCTTGATTAGCATTTAGATGGCTATGGAAAAGGGCCCATATGCAAGATTTGGTGATTGGACAGGCTTGAAGTAGTATATGTAGTACGTCAAAAGTCTGACCAAGTACTAAAGCGAAGTAGATGGGACTTTTTACGACGCCATCAAAAGTTAGGATAAAAAGTGATAATTAAAAACATATTAGTAACAGGCGGCGCAGGATTTATTGGCTCAAATTTTATCAGACTTGCACTAGACAAAAAACCTCACTGGAATATTGTAAATCTTGATGCTCTTACCTACGCTGGCAACCTGAAAAACCTTAGTGATGTTGAAGGTAGTCAAAGATATACATTTATCCATGGCGATATAAGAGATTCAAAACTTATAAGTAACCTTTATGCCGAATATAAATTTGACGGGGTTTTTCACTTTGCTGCCGAGTCCCATGTAGATCGCTCGATTTTAAACCCTGAAGCATTTTTGGATACAAATATAACTGGAACCTTTAGGTTGATTGATGAGAGTTTGAAGTTTTGGAAAGCGAATGGCGAATCACCCGATTTCAAATTTCTACATGTCTCAACGGATGAGGTCTATGGCAGTCTCGGGACTGAAGGCGCATTTACTGAAAAAACGCCTTATGACCCTTCTAGCCCTTATTCTGCATCAAAAGCAGCCTCCGATCATATCGTTAGAGCATATAACAGGACGTACGGTTTACCGACACTCATAACCAATTGCTCAAACAACTATGGTCCGTACCAGTTTCCTGAAAAACTGATCCCCCTTATGATTTTAAATATCAAGGAGGGAAAACCACTTCCTGTTTATGGCGACGGATTAAATGTCCGTGACTGGTTATATGTCACCGATCATTGTGAGGCTTTGATGTCAGTGTTTGATAAAGGTCAAATTGGTGAAACATATAATGTGGGTGGCGGGGTTGAACAGACAAATATTGAAATTGTTAATACCATCTGTGATCTTGTCGATTCTAGGCTTGGCAGGACAGAATCAAGCCGGAAATTAGTTACATTTGTCGAAGATAGATTAGGACATGATAAGCGTTATGCGATAGATTCTACAAAAATTGAAACAGAAATTGGCTGGAAAGCAAGCTTCATATTAGAAAAAGCACTTGCACAAACAGTCGACTGGTATTTAGAAAATTTAGACTGGGTAGAATCAATTAAAAGCGGTGAATATCGAAATTGGATTGAAAAAAATTATAAAAACAGACAATAATTCTTTATCGAATTGTCGTTAAAAGAATATGTTACAATAGTTGATGCTCTCGTAAAAAGTATTTAGATGGCTAAGGAAAAGGGCATAGAAATCTGAGATCAACAACCAACAACCAATAACCAATAACCAACAACCAACAACCAACAACCAACAACCAACAACCAACAACCAACAACCAACAACCAATATAATATTCATATCGGTCGGTTTAAAACTGCCTCAACAATCATTGATGACAGGATGATTCGATCAACTCTTTTTGATGCAGTTGAAGAGAGCATAAAGTATATTGTATCTCACCTGAAAGTAGCTTTTGAATTTACAGGTGAGATACAACGAAATGAAATTTTTGAATATCCATTATCCGCTGTACGCGAATTGGTTTTAAATGCTGTTGTCCATAGAGATTATACCAACCCTGGAGATATTCAGATTAAGATTTTCGATAACGCCATAACACTTTTCAATCCTGGGAATTTGTATGATGGCCTGACTGTTGAACAGCTTAAGAAAGACAACTATCAGTCAAGAATTCGAAATAAACTCATTGCCGAAGCATTTTATCTTACGAAAGACATTGAAAAATATGGGAGTGGTTACATCAGGGTCCGAAAGGAAATAGCTACTTATCCAACAATGAAGTTTGAGTATGAGGAACTTGGGAACGGATATCTGGTAACGTTGAGATATGAAGAACAAAAAATTAGTGGCGGAGTAAGTGAGGGAGTAGAACAGACTTATGAATTAATAAAGAATAATGCCGGAAAGAGGGCTCCTTTTTTAGCACAGGAACTTAATACTTCGACAAAAAATATTGAACGTTGGGTCAAGCAGTTAAGAGATGAAAATAAGGTCGAATTCCGCGGTGCTCCTAAAACGGGCGGTTATTATATCAAATGATAAACAACCAAAACCAAAGACCAATAACCAACTTTTTACGACGTCATCAAGAATAAATAAATGCAGACCAATCATATGGTAAATAACCCACTCCTAATATACCTAACTGAAGACGGTAAAATAAAAATTGAAACTCATTTTGAAAATGAGACTGTGTGGCTAAATCAAGCACAAATTTCCGAATTATTTCAAAGGGAACGAAGTGTTATAACCAAGCATATTGGTAATATATTCAAAGATGGAGAGCTTGACGAAAAAAGCAATGTGCAATTTTTGCACATTAGTGGCTCTGATAAGCCTGTAAAGTTTTTCAATCTTGATGTGATAATTTCAGTGGGTTACAGAGTAAAGTCTTTTCGTGGTGTGCACTTTAGAAAATGGGCAACAGCACTTATCAAAGAGTATTTGATAAAAGGCTTTGCAATGAACGATGAACTGCTAAAAGAAGCAGGGGGTGGAAATTATTTCGAAGAGCTTTTGGCTCGTATCCGAGACATTCGTTCTTCTGAAAAAGTGTTTTGGCGTAAGATTTTAGATGTATACGCAACAAGTATTGATTACGACCCAAAAACTGAGCAGTCTGTCATGGTATTCAAAACCATACAAAATAAAATGCATTGGGCTACTCACGGAGAAACAGCTGCTGAAACTATTTACAAACGGGTAGACTCATCTAAAAGCAGTGTTGGACTGACAAATTTTAAAGGAAAAGTCCCAACAAAGAAAGAGACCGAAATTGCCAAAAATTATCTTTCAAAAAAAGAATTAAATATCTTAAACAGAATGGTAACAGCATACCTTGAGATTGCAGAGATTCAAGCTTTAGACCGTACACCAATGTATATGTCTGATTGGGTTAAGCAGTTGGATCTTTTTCTAACAATGACAGGAAAAGAGATATTGCAGCATTCGGGAAAAATAAGTCATAAAAAAGCTATAGAAAAAGCACATACCGAATATGAAATATATAAAGAAAAGACAAAAAATAAAATTACGCAAGTTGAAAAAGACTTTATGAAGCAAATTGAGAACAAATTAGATGATTATGAACTATAAATTAGTGGTTTATAAAATTTGATGTTCAAGTAAAAAGTATTAAGATGGCAAATCACTAAAGCGAAGTAGATGGGACTTTTTACGACGCCATAAGGATTGATTATATGAAAGGAATTATACTCGCAGGCGGCTCAGGAACAAGACTCTACCCTGTAACCCTTGCCGTTAGTAAACAGCTAATACCGATTTATGACAAGCCGATGATTTATTATCCTCTTTCGGTGCTAATGCTGTCAGGTATAAAAGAGATTTTAATAATTTCCACCCCTGAGGATTTACCACGTTTTGAACATTTGTTTGGCGATGGCTCTCAATGGGGACTCTCATTTGAGTATGCAGAACAGCCAAAACCAGAAGGACTTGCACAAGCATTCACTATTGGTGAAGAATTTATCGGTGATGATAATGTTTGTCTGATTCTCGGGGATAACCTTTTTTACGGGCAAGGTCTTATTGAAAAATTGCAGAACGCAGCAAAACGAAAAATCGGTGCAACGGTTTTCGGGTACTGGGTAAGTGACCCTGAAAGATATGGGGTTGTCAGCTTTGATGAAAAAGGTGTCGCTCTGGAAATCGAAGAAAAACCTGAAAAGCCAAAGTCAAATTATGCTGTTACCGGGCTTTATTATTATGATAATCAGGTGGTCGAAATTGCTAGAAATTTAAAACCTTCTGAACGTGGTGAGTATGAGATCACTGATGTTAATAAAGAATATCTTAAGAGAGATATGTTGAATGTTGAAAAAATGGGGCGGGGTATTGCATGGCTTGATACCGGAACTCATGACTCATTAAACCAGGCATCGAGTTTTATTGAGACAGTTGAAAAAAGGCAGGGCCTAAAAGTTGCCTGCATTGAGGAAATAGCATACCGTATGGGTTATATTGATGCTAATCATGTGAAAAAACTTGCTGAGCCTTTGATGAAAAACAATTATGGTTCGTATTTAATGCAAATGCTCGAGCAGGACTGGGATTTATGAAGATAATTGATACCAACCTTAAAGACGTAAAAATAATCGAACCTGTCATTTTTGGAGATTCCAGAGGCTTTTTTTTTGAAACATTCCGTGATGAAATATTCAGAAAATCAATTGCTGATGTAACATTTGTTCAGGAGAATCACAGCAAGTCCACTCAGGGAGTATTAAGGGGATTACACTATCAGCTAAAAAAAACACAAGGGAAGTTGGTTCGTGTGATTTCAGGTGAAGTTTTTGATGTTGCCGTTGATATCAGAAAAAAATCACCGGATTTCAGGAAATGGACAGGAATAGTTCTTTCAGCCGAAAATAAGCAAATGCTCTGGGTTCCTGAAGGATTTGCCCATGGGTTTTACGTGATAAGTGATGAAGCGGAATTTGTATATAAATGTACAGATTATTATGCTCCGGATCATGAACGCTCGATACTATGGAATGACCCAAAAATAGGTATTGACTGGCCTCTTGTTAATAAAGAGCTCCCCGAACTTTCTTCGAAAGACGAAAATGCTGATCTTTTTGAAAATGCTGAGGTTTTTAAGTGAAAATTTTAATAATTGGCTCAGAAGGACAACTCGGAAGTGAACTTAAACGAACATGCCCTTCTGAAATATCTTTAACAGCTTTAGATTATCCGGAAGTTGATCTTTGCGACAGAGAATCTATTTATAACTGTATAAGAGAGATCTCTCCTGACTGGGTGATTAATGCCGCAGCATATACGGCTGTTGATTTAGCTGAGGCAGAACAAAATAAAGCATACGAAATAAATTGTAAAGGTGTCAAACATCTCGCCACTGCAGTGAAAGAAGGTGGAGGAAGGCTTGTTCAAATCTCCACTGATTTTGTTTTTGATGGTAAAAAAAGTAGTCCTTATTTACCTGATGATGCAACAAATCCTGAATCAGTATACGGAAAAACAAAACTTGAGGGTGAAAAAGCAGTTCTTGAAATTTTCGGTGAAAAAGCTCTTATTATTAGAACAGCATGGCTGTATTCAAAAACAGGCTATAATTTTGTTAAAACCATGTTACGACTGATGAATGAAAAAAAGAGCTTGAACGTTATTGATGATCAAATTGGCACTCCTTGCTGGGCTTTTGGTCTTGCATTGGCAGTTTGGAAGGCAATTGAAAAAAACATTTCCGGCACTTTGCACTGGACTGATGCTGGGGCTGCAAGCTGGTATGATTTTGCTGTTGCAATTCAGGAGGAAGCTTTATCTATTGGGTTGTTGCAAAAGCAGATTCCTGTTAATCCAATTTCATCAAAATATTATCCGACTCCTGCAAAAAGACCTGCATACAGTGTGTTGGATAAATCATCTGCTCTGAAAAACCTTGAAATTACGTCGATTCATTGGCGGGCTCAGCTTAGAAAAATGTTGATAGAAAAGTCATAACGGAAACTTTTTGTAAGCCGCTTTTTTTAAATTTGAGAGAAATCGAAAAAAAAATTCACAGTGCAACTGCCTCATAACGATGAATGGCAATATTGGGAGAAATATGAATTTACAAGGTAAGAAAATTTTAGTTACGGGTGCTGATGGATTTATAGGATCTCACCTGGTGGAAATGCTGGTTAAAAAAGGAGTTAAAGTAAAAGCGTTGAGCTATTATAACTCATTTAATTACTGGGGATGGCTGGAATCAATTGATTGTTTAGATGAAATTGAAGTCATTTCTGGTGATGTTCGTGATCCTCATTTTTGTAAAGAAATTACAAAAGGCATTGATGTTATTTTTCACCTTGCAGCATTGATTGCAATCCCATATTCGTATGTTGCACCGACAAGTTATGTTGATACAAATGTAACCGGAACTTTAAATATCTGTCAGGCCGCAAAAGAGAATGGAAATATTCGTGTTGTTCATACATCCACAAGCGAAATCTATGGAACCGCACAATATGTTCCGATTGATGAAAAACACCCAAAACAGCCCCAATCGCCGTATAGTGCCAGTAAAATTGGGGCAGATGCAATGGCGTTGAGCTTTTACAATGCATTTGGCTTACCGATGACAATAGCTCGCCCATTTAATACTTATGGTCCTCGTCAGTCGGCCCGGGCGATTATTCCGACTATCATTACTCAAATAGCCAATGGCGTAAAAGAGATTAAGCTTGGCGATCTTTCACCGACACGTGATTTTAACTTTGTGAAAGACACGTGTCGTGGTTTTATTGCACTGGCGGAATCGGATTCTACTATCGGAAAAGAAATAAATATTAGTTCAAACTTTGAAATCTCAATGAGTGATACGCTTGATCTTATTAAGAAAATTATGGAATCTAATGTTGAGTTTATCACTGATGAACAGCGCATTAGGCCTGGTAAATCAGAGGTGTTCAGACTTTGGGGCGATAATTCTTTAATAAAAGAACTGACGGGATTCGAACCAACATATGATATCGAATTGGGACTGAGAGAAACTTGCGAGTGGTTTAGTAATACTGAAAATCTTACAAAATACAAATCTCATATCTATAACATGTAATTCTCAAATGAAAATTGGCGGGCCTTTGTGGAAGCGAAATATAAAGAATTAGGGACTTTTATTCGATCAATTTATGGTGATGGGTTTATTCCACTCCATGAACCTCGTTTTGTCGGAAATGAAAAAAATTACGTTAATGAGTGTATCGATTCAACATTTGTTTCATCTGTTGGTAAGTTCGTGGAACGATTTGAAGAGATGATTTGTGAATATACTGGTGCAAAATTCGCTGTTGCAACAGTAAATGGCACTTCTGCATTGCATATTGCTCTTTTGCTTGCCGGTGTTGAAGCGGATGACGAGGTCATCACACAGCCTCTGACATTTATTGCAACATGCAATGCAATCAAGTATTGTCAGGCAGAACCCGTTTTTATTGATGTGAGTGAAAGAACTTTGGGCTTGAGTAGTAAGTCTTTAAAAGCTTTTTTAGAAAATGAGACCTATCAGGGAGAAGGGAGCTTTTGCTACAACAAGACATCAGGTAAACGAATTAAAGCAGTTGTTCCAATGCATACTTTTGGGATACCGTGCGAAATTGATGAAATTGCTAAAATATGTAAAAAATATAATATTGATGTTGTTGAAGATTCTGCAGAGGCTATTGGTAGCTGGTACAAGAAGAAACATTGTGGTTCGTTTGGAAATCTCGGTGTATTTAGCTTTAATGGAAATAAAACTATTACATGTGGTGGGGGTGGGGTCATCATTACAGACAGTGAAGAACTTGCCACAAAAGCAAAGCATATAACAACCACGGCAAAAATTCCGCATCGCTGGGAATTTAAACACGATGAAATAGGCTATAATTACCGAATGCCAAATCTTAATGCTGCGATAGCATGTGCTCAATTAGAGAAGTTGGAATTATTTGTGAATGCTAAAAGAGAAGTCAATGAAAAATATAAACAATTTTGCGATGCAAATGATATCAAATTTATAACTGATCCACCTGACAGTAAAGCAAATCATTGGTTAAATGCAGTCGTATTGGAAAATATTGAGGGAAGAAAAGAGTTTCTTGAATTTATGAATGAAAATGGAATTATGGCAAGACCAATATGGACTTTAATGAACAAACTTGAAATGTTTAGTAGTTGCCAATGTGCTGATCTATCAAATTCGATTTGGCTTGAAGATCGTGTGGTAAATATACCAAGTTCTGTCCCTAATATTTAACGCATACCCTATGGAATATTCTTTAAACACAATTATAAAAGGAGAGGATATAATAAAAGAATGATTACCAACTCAAAAATTAAGGAATTATTAATAAAGCCTTCAGATAGTTTATTCACCGCTCTTAAAGTGATTGATGACTCAGGCGATGGTGCTACAAAGTTGGCTTTGATAGTTGATGATGATAATAAGCTTGTTGGGACACTGACGGATGGTGATATTCGTCGTGCTCTACTAAATAATACATCTTTAGATGAAACTGTATCAAAAAGTATGGTTAAAGACTTCTTTTATGTTCAGCAAGGAACAAGTCGAGCAAGGGTTTTAGACCAAATGAGGGCTTTGTGCATCGACCAGATTCCTGTTCTTGATGAAAATGGCGTGATTATTGCTTTGCATTTACTTCGTGAAATGATAGAAGCAGTTCCTCTACCCTATGCGGCTGTTATTATGGCTGGTGGAATGGGAACCAGGTTGAGGCCAATTACAGAGAACTTACCCAAACCAATGGTTCGTGTAGCAGGACGACCTATACTTGAGCATATTATCTACCACCTTGTAGGTCATGGGATTAAAAAAATATTTTTGACTGTAAACTATATGGCCGAAGTGATCGAAAATTATTTTAGAGATGGAGCTCAATTTGGATGTTCTATTGAGTATTTACGGGAAGATAAGCCACTGGGCACGGCAGGTTCGCTAAGCTTGTTGCCTGAGATGAAGAATGATTTAATATTAATGAATGGTGATTTGATTTCTCAATTTGATGTGAAGAATATAATTGAAAATCATCAAAAAAAACATCATGCAATAACTATTGGTGCACGAGATCATGTTACGGATATTGCCTATGGCGTTTTAAAAGTCGATGATAAAACCCAGGAAGTTTCTGCAATTATTGAAAAACCTGCACTGCATCACCTTGTTAATGGGGGCGTTTATGCACTTTCTCCAGATGTCTTAAGTGTTATTCCAAAGAACACCATGTATCTTGCGACTGATCTGATAGATGATTGCATAAAAAAGAATATGAAGGTAGGATATCATCTTCTGGAGAAAGATTGGGTTGATATTGGAGAGCATCAACAACTTGCATCGGCACGTGGTGATTAACTGTGGGTAATATAAAAAAACAATTAATTATTATAGGTGGAGGTGAGCATGCGACTGTGGTCGCCGATGCAGCTAAAGAAACTTGGGATATTCTTGGTTATATTGATAATAAAAGAAGCTCTCTGAACTATCCTTTTCTCGGAAAAGATAAAGATATACCAAGTATTATAGCAAGCTATCCATCTGCATTCTTTATTTGGGGAATAGGTTCTAATAATTTACGATCAAAATTGACTGAATTATTAGATCCACATGAAATAAAATTTGCGAATGTGATTCATTCGTCTGCAATTATCTCTGAATCTGCAGATCTCAGACAGGCGGTTTTTGTTTCTGCAGGATCAATAATTCAGCCTGATACAATTGTTGGTTCACATTCTACAATAAACACCGGCGTAATAATTGAACATGGTTGTATTATAAAAGAGTTTACTCATATAGCTCCAGGTGTTGTTATTGGTGGCGGTTGTAAAATTGGAAGTCGTACACAAATAGGACTCGGTGCGCGTATTAATGACCATATCACTATTGGAAATAATGTTATTGTTGGGGCTGGATCTGTTGTCATTAATGATATCAACGATAATTCAACGGTCGTTGGTATTCCAGCTAAATCTGTAAAAAATAATTGAACATTGGAGCGGTTGGTGAAAAAACAAGTTTTTGTAATTGCTGAAGCCGGAGTAAATCATAACGGTTCGGTTGAAATGGCTAAACAGTTGATTGATGTTGCGGTAGATGCAGGTGCAGATGCGGTAAAATTTCAAACGTTTAAAGCAGAAAAACTACTGTGTGAAAATACAGAAAAAGCAGAATATCAAAAAAAATTGAGTGGCGATGAAGAATCTCAATTTGAAATGATAAAAAAGTTAGAACTTGATGTTGAAACTCATAAAAAGCTGATTGCTTATTGTGGAAAAAAAGATATTATATTTCTTTCAACGCCATTTGATCTTGATAGTATTAATTTATTAGATAATCTTGATTTGGATATATTTAAAATCCCTTCAGGGGAAATCACAAACCTTCCATATTTACGTGCTATTGGTGTATTAAAAAAGACAGTCATCCTTTCCACAGGAATGTCTACGCTTGAAGAAGTGAAAGATGCTTATAATATTTTAGTGGAATCGGGAACATTAAAAAAAAATATTACAATATTACATGCAAACACAGAGTATCCGACCCCATTTGAAGATGTGAATCTTAAAGCCATGTGTACCATTAGAGATAAGTTGGATTCAAAAGTCGGTTATTCTGATCATACTTTGGGTATTGAAGTGCCGATTGCAGCCGTTGCAATGGGAGCAACTGTTATAGAGAAACATTTTACCCTCGATCCTAATTTACCAGGGCCGGATCATAGAGCTAGTCTTGAACCAGCAGAATTGAAATCAATGGTATCTGCCATTCGCAATATTGAACTTGCTATGGGTGATGGAGTAAAAAAAACATCTCAGTCTGAAATTAAAAATATACAGATAGTAAGAAAAAGTATTGTTGCAAAAAAACTTATTCATAAAGGTGAAATGTTTACAGAAAATAATCTCACTACTAAAAGACCTTTGTGCGGGGTATCTCCCATGGAATGGGATAATATTATTGGCACGATTGCAACAAAAGAATATCTTCCTGATGAGGCTCTTTAATGCGTAAAATATGTGTTTTTACAGGTACCCGTGCAGAATATGGATTGTTGAAACCACTTCTCGATATCATAAAAGCTGATGATGAATTGACGTTGCAGCTAATCGTTAGTGGGACGCATCTTTCACCTGAATTTGGTTTGACATATAAAAATATTGAATCTGACGGCTTTAAGATAGACGAGAAAGTTGAGATAGTTTTGAGTTCAGATACTCCAACAGGAATCTGTACTTCAATGGGATTAGGGCTTATTGGATATTGCGGTGCAATACAGCGAATATTGCCAGATATTATAGTCATATTGGGTGATCGTTATGAAGCCTTTGGAATGGCAACAGCTGCTACTGTTTGCTGCGTTCCTGTCGTACATATTCATGGTGGAGAACAAACCCTGGGTGCAATTGATGAGGTTTTTCGTCACTCCATTACCAAGATGGCCCATATTCATTTTCCTTGTTGTGAAGAATATAGACAACGAATTATTCAAATGGGTGAATCCTTAGATACTGTTCATAATGTTGGTTCTTTAGGAGTCGAAAATATAAAAAAAATGGAGTTTTTGGATAAAAATGAACTAGAAAAATCTATTGATTTTACGTTAGATAAACCATTTTTCTTAATCACATTTCACCCAGTGACCTTAGAAAAAAATAATTCAGGGATTCAGCTTGCAGAACTGTTATCAGCGTTGGATGAATATCCTGACCACAAATGTATTTTTACCCAGGCAAATGCCGATTCTGACGGTAGAATTATAAATCAAATGCTTAATGATTATGCATATATGAACCTTGAACGTTGCATAATTAGCCCTTCTCTTGGTTATCTCAGATATTTATCTGCTATGCGATTGTGTGATGCTGTTATAGGAAATAGTTCAAGTGGTATAATTGAAGCACCCGCTTTAAAAGTTGCAACTATAAATATTGGAGACAGACAGAAAGGGCGACTTAAAGCTGAAAGTATTATTGATTGTCAACCAACAAAAGATTCGATTCTGGGAGCATTAAAGATTATATATTCAAATAGTTTTCAAACGAATCTTAGCAAAATGAATATTCCATATGAAAAAGATGGCACGGCAAAGAATATTATAGAAACAATAAAAAAAGTGAAATTAAGAGGTCTTTTAAGAAAGCGGTTTATTGATATTTAGAATAGTCGAAGTTGAATTGGTAACAACAAACTAAATGGATACTTGGACCTTGGATAAAACATGAAAAATATAAAGCAGCTAAGAATTTTCAGGACAGACAGCTGAAAGGGTTTTTGGGGTTGTTGATAAAAAAAAGTATATTCTGTGCGCGAAAATTTAGAGCTATAAAAACTTTTGAGGCTATTTTATGATAAATCAAAAAACGGTATTGGCTCTAATTCCAGCTCGTGGCGGTTCAAAAGGTGTTCATCGTAAAAATCTTAGGGTTGTAGAAGGTAAACCACTAATAGCATGGACAATCAATGAAGCTAAAAAATCAATATATATTGATCGGCTGATTCTTTCTTCGGAAGACGAGGAAATTATTCGAGTAGCAAAGGAATTTGGTTGTGAGGCTCCGTTTGTAAGAAAAACTGAACTTTCAGCTGATGATACACCTGGAATATTACCAGTAATTGATGCAATAGAACGGATACATAATTATGATTATGTAGTTGTGCTACAACCAACCTCCCCTCTACGTATAGTTGATGATATTGATGGTTGTATTCGTTATTGTTTGGAGAATAATGCTAACTCATGTGTTTCATTATGCAAAACCGATAAAAATCCTTCTTGGATGTTTAGGTTTAATGAACAGGAGCAAATTGTTCCTATAATCCGGGATGAAGAAGATTTAAATGTGCCTCGTCAGAAATTGCAGGAAATATATGAGCTTAATGGTTCAGTCTATATTGCTAAAGCGGAGTGGTTGATTAAAAATAAGAGTTTCTTTAGCGATTCTACAATCGGTTATAGAATGCCCATAGAACGATCTTTAGATATAGATACTGAAGAGGATTTAAATTACTTCATTTTTTTAAAGGGTTTAAATCTGGGAGAAGATACTAATCTAAAAGTTGAAAAAAAAGATATTTTGAGAGAAATAAAATGAAAACAATTAGAATAATACCTCGACTTGATATTAAAGGGCCTAATCTTGTTAAAGGAATTCACTTAGAAGGTTTAAGAGTTCTTGGAAAACCAGAAGATTTTGCCCGATACTATTATGAAAATGGTGCAGATGAACTATTTTATCAAGATGTAGTAGCTAGTCTATATGATAGGAATAGTCTAAATGGTTTTATTTCTAATACTGCCAAAGAAATTTTTATCCCTATGACCGTAGGAGGAGGTATACGAACTATTGCGGATATTTCTGCTGTCTTAAGAGCAGGTGCTGATAAAGTTTGTATTAATACTGCAGCATTAAAGGATTCTAATTTCATAAAAAAGGCTTCACGAATTTATGGCTCGTCTACAATTGTTGTAGCCATTGAGGCTATTAAGCAACCAGATGGTCGTTATTTAGCCTATACTGATAATGGACGGGAGCATACAGGTTTTGAAGTTGTTGAGTGGGCCCAAAAGATTGAAGAATTAGGGGCAGGTGAAATTGTGATAACTTCTGTAGATATGGAAGGAACAGGGTTGGGTTTCGATATGGAGTTAATTCAAAAAATATCCGAAGTAGTTTCAGTCCCCTTAATTGTTCATGGTGGGGCGGCAGATGAAGCTAATATAGCAAAAGTGATTAAGGAAGGGAAAGCAGATGCAGTTGCTTTATCTTCGATTTTACATTACGAATTTATTCAAAAAAAAACCTCAACTGATTGGGGAGAAGAAGGAAATGTTGATTTTTTAAAAAGTGGTAGGAATTTTTCAAGAATAACCCCAACAACAATATGCAATATAAAAGAATATCTGAGTGATGCGCAGATAAGTGTAAGGTTATAAATGAAAAAAGACAATGACATTGTAATAATTGACTATCAATTGGGTAACTTGTTTAGCATTAAACATGCTTGCTTGGCAGTTGGTTTAAATCCAATTATCACATCAAATAAAAATGACTTATTAAATGCAAATGCCATAATTCTACCAGGAGTTGGTGCTTTTGGTGATGCAATGAAAAATCTTGAAAGATTAGACTTAATTAGTCCATTAAAGGATAAAGTTCAATTTGGTAGCCCTCTTTTGGGAATTTGTTTGGGGTTACATTTACTTTTTGATGAAAGTGAAGAGTATGGCAAACATAAAGGTCTTGGTTTGATTAAAGGTCATGTTACGAAAATTTCAAATTCTATAAATAACAAAAAAATAAAAGTACCTAATATTGGATGGAATACAATATACAATAAAGATATTGAGCGATGGGCAGATTCTCCGATTGAAGGCTTAGATCAAAATTCATTTATGTATTTTGTCCATTCGTATTACGTAACGCCGGTAGATAAACACGATATTTTAACATTGACAAATTATGAAGGCTTAGAATATTGTTCTTCAATAAAAAAGGATAATATATTAGCTTTTCAATTTCATCCTGAAAAAAGTGGATTAGACGGTTTAAAAATATATAGGAATATAAAAAAACAATATTATGATACCAAACAAAGAAGTTAGACAAAGGTATAATTTACCATCAGAAGTGAAGTTTTGTAAAAAATGTACAATTTCAAATCAACGTCCTAGAATTACTTTAGATGAAGATGGAATTTGCTCTGCTTGTAATTTCGCACTGTATAAAAAAGAAAAGTTTGACTGGGAAAAACGAGAAAATGAATTGGTCGCTTTGTTAGATCGGTTCAGAAAGAGTGATGGGAGTTATGATGTAATCGTTCCTGCAAGTGGAGGAAAAGATAGTGCCTATATAGCACATGAGTTAAAATATAAATATGGTATGAATCCTTTAACTGTTACATGGTCTCCGCACTTATATACTGAAATTGGTTGGCAAAATTTTCAGGGAATGATTCATACCGGGAATTTGGCGAATGTGTTAGGGACACCTGCCGGTGAGACTCATCGAAAATTAACAAAATTATCATTCGAGATCCTTGGAGATCCTTTTCAACCATTTATTTATGGACAAACAAATTTCCCTCTTCAAGTTGCCGTAAATTATGGTATACCGTTGGTTATGTATGGAGAGAATGGTGAAGTTGAATATGGGGGTGATATGAAAAATGCATTTACTCCAACAAGAGATTATAAAGGAGACCATAAAAAACACTATTTTTCTGGAATGGGCCCTGAAGATTTAGTCAAATATGGAATATCTGAAAATGATATTGCGCCTTATATGGCACCATCAAACGATAAATTAGACAATCTTGGTTGCGAAATCCATTTTTATGGATATTATAAAAAGTGGATACCTCAAGAGTTTTATTATTATTGTACTGAGCATACTGGATTCAAAGCAAATCCGGTTCGTAGTGAAGGAACATATTCTAAGTATGCATCACTTGATGATAAGTTAGATGGATTTCACTATTTTCTTGCTTATATAAAATTTGGATTAGGAAGAGCTACTTCAGATTCAGCCCATGAAATTCGGGATAATCATTTGACACGAGAGGAAGGAGTTCAATTAGTACGTAAATTTGATGGAGAGTTCCCTGTACATAATTTTCAAATATTTTTAGAATATTGTGGTATTACTGAAGATTATTTTTGGGAGGTCATTGATTCATGGCGGTCTCCTCATTTATGGGGTAAAGATAAAGAAGGAAATTGGAAATTGCGTCATACTGTTTCTGAAACTGGTTTAGATGATTAAAAGTGTGAATTCCAAAGATTTATGTTAAATCGTCAATTAATAATTTCACCCCAAAGTGAGTGATTATGGTAGCCATTTTTAATGGCAAAGAAATTTATAAAAAATATAATTCAAACTTTAGAGTTTTACTATGATATATAAACGGCCAGAAACAGTAGATGTGACGGAAAGTGATTATTTAGCTCTTTATGAAACCAAGCAGGAAGCAAAAAACCGCCTATTTAATATTGGGGCTGGAGTATGGGAGCATCCTTGCTGGACAAATATGGACTTGCCACCTCAGTCAGAGGCATTTGCTGCTGTACAGTCTCCTTGCATACATATAGACCTTATTAAAGATTTCGAACTCCCTCTCCCATCTGAATCAGTAGATAATTTTTACTGTTCTCATGTTGTAGAACATTTACCGGAAATTGTAGTTCAGAATATGTTATTAGATACATATCGCTGCCTTAGGCCAGGTGGTTGCGTGAGGATTGCAACTGGCCCCTGTGCTGACCTTGACTGGCAGGCATTACAAAGAGGGGATATGAACTGGTGGTTTTGGATGAATGATCAGGACTTTATTGAGACCGTTCAGCGAGATTTGCCTCCAATGACCATATATGACCGTTGGTTGCACCATGTTGCTACGCCACGGTCTGTTTATTCTGAAACCGAGTGTGAGATAAAATACAATTCTAAAGAGTTAAAAAATCTCATTAATGAGCATCTGGATGATCCAGAACCACTTTTAGAATTGCTTACGAAAAAGTTACAATTTAATTATCAGTTTCCAGGAAATCATATCAGTTGGTGGAACTTTACTAAGTTGAAATTGTTCCTGAAAAACGCAGGTTTTAAAACAATTATTCGTTCAGCATATGGGCAAAGTACTTCTCAATTTATGCGAGACTTGGCTTTTTTTGATCAAACATATCCCCAGATCTCAGTTTATGTTGAAGCAATAAAATAAGCGAATAATTTTATATGATACTCAGGCAATAATTTAAGAGAAAACATACACAATTGGCCCTTCTCTAATATTTACAAAAATACATAATATAAAAAAGTTAATCGACGTTATTGGCAACAACCGTAGTATAGGGTATTGCAAAATAGACATGAGACCTTTGAACAACTCAAGATAAAAATTGGCGGGTTCTTTCAAAATTGCAATTATTGCGATAAAAAAACTCAAATTCGTCTACTTAACCAATTGTAATTATTCGCACTATTAAATGAACTCTCAAAAGAGACCTCTGATTAACTCGGCACTAAAACACCTTAAAATGATAAAATTGAAATAAATCAACCCAAAACGCGATGGCAAATTACTTATAACAGATTGAAATAATAGATCATTTAATTTATTTGTGCTATAAAAAAGTAACTCTAAATCACAAATGGAGAGACCAAATGGGATTTAAGCCAAAATACAAATATCTTACATTTTCCGATCTTGAAAATTCTTCAAGAAAAAAGAAAAACAGAAGCCTTGAAACATTAATGAATATGGATAAGACCATCGCTTGGAGTAAAATTGAATCTATTCATTATAAATGATTATCCGGTTGGTGACAAAAACGCAAAATTGACAGAGCATGAGATTGATCGAAATAAAAAGATATCCAAGGTTAGGTACATTATAGAGCAGTATTTTGGATTAAGCCATCTTCATGATGACGGACAAAAAGGCAGGTATACAACCATAGATAAAAATCACATAGGTATTTGGTTTAGACAGGTGGGATTTAACATAAAAAGAGGCTTCAAAATATTTCAAAGAGATCATTGATTAACAAGAGCAAATGAAAAGTTGAAAAATTTAGACTAATTTAAAATCTAAGGCAAAAAAATAAATGAATTTAGGAATTAATCAAAGGTCCCAATTAATGAACCTCTCAAGTAGATAATGGATTTTTTATCAAAAAAATAACAAAAAATTTTGAGCAGTCTGAACTCGTCATCGAAGCAATCAGGAAAAATTGTGGTAGTTGTGCAAAGATCTTGAGATCGATCAAAGTACTGAAACAGGAAATATTGGAGTTATGGAACAGTATCGTCAGAACTATGGACTGTCTTTCTGTGCCTGATAATTGGACAACTTTAGATCGTTGTGATGTGTTATTGGTTTGTCATGATAATAGTCGTAATATAACATTAAACAATCAAGCGTATTCTCCCCATTTAGACAGTCTTGGAGATGATTTGTCAAGCCGTGGGATTGTATGTGGGAGGATTGCACGCCCATACTCAACCGTTGTAGGCAATAAGGCTTATGGATCTCCAGTTTCGTTAAATCGACGATGGTTTCGAGAAACTGCTTGGGGTTCAATTTGTCATAGATTTGTTAAAATTTTATGGAATAGGTCTAATTTAGATAAAGTACACAATGAAAAAGCGAGTAAAGTATTTATAGAGATATTAAAGAAAACAAAATGTCGATGTGTCATTGGGATTTCGTTACCGAAATCAATGTATAAGGCCGCGCGACAATTACACATCCCTGCGATTGAAATCTTGCATGGCATCGGATATCAAACGATTCCATGGGGTTGGGATAAGAGGGGAATCGAATATCTTCCAAACTTAGTTTTATCTCTTGATCCTGTAAGTACAAAAACTTTTTCGCGTTTAATTGACAAAGGGCTTTGCGTTAAAGAGATATTGCATCCTTTTCATAAGCGGTTTTTAATTTCCACAGAGCAAAAAAAGTTGCCGGAAGAGTGGAAGAAATCTATTCAAATATCAAACTCCTTTCGGAAAAAAGTATTAATTTCACTTCAATGGGGGTATGACAACGATCATCCAGATTTTGCTGGAATATTGAGAAATGGCATTATTTCAGATAAATTGCTGAATGTGATAAAACACACACAAGATTCTATATTTTGGTTGATTCGATTGCACCCTAGGCAACTGCGCAATTTTAGATATCGTCGTCATAGAACTTTTATTGAAACATTTGTTCGACAAGTAAAAAATTGTGAGATGTATTTATCATCCACTCTCCCTCTACCAAGCTTATTAATTAACTGCGATGGACATGTCACGATGGACAGTATGACTTCTTATGATGCTGCTTATTATGGTGTTCCTACGTTGTTACTCTGCCCATCTTTGCAAAATGGTGGAGTCGGTGAGTTATTATTCCATGATCTGTTAGAGTTGGGGATGGCTGAATTAGGAGGATTTGATGAAAAGAATATTCGTTTATGGGTAGAAAAAGCTAAAAGCGTCAAACCTTTAATGCAGGTGAGTGACAACAGCAATTGGGATGAGGTTGTTGAGTTGTTGTTGGGTGAAAAAACATAACATCCTGACCCATCTGGATTGACGACCCACCTCACAACCAGGTTTCAATATTAGACCTCAAATAGAAGAAATAAAAGTTGCTTAATACATTAAAACATAAATGGACAAACCTTGCTTCGGACTCGAAGTTTTCCGAGATCCTCAGGGGTTCGGCTTGGGCGTTACCGGCTAAAGTATTAAATATCTGTTTGGGGTTGAGCTCCAGCATTATCATAGCCCGTTTTTATGGGGCAGATGTCCTGGGTATCCTGGCCATTCTCAATTCCTTTCTCTCGGTAATAATGATTTTTACACTCTTGGGAACGGAGACTTCGATATTGCGTCTGCTTCCAGAGCACGTAATCAAATACTCTGTTACTTCGGCTTGTAAGATTTACCGTAAGATCCAATGGATGGTCATCGCTGCATCTTTGACTATTTGTGTGCCGGTCTACTTTGGTGCAACCTTTATCGCAGATAAGATATTCTCCAAGCCGTATCTATCTTTTTATTTCGCCTTGGCCTCGGTGTTTGTGGTTTTCAGATCTTTGATGCTTTTAAACACCCAAGCCACGCGAGGATTAAAGCTTATCCGTGTTTTTGCTTTCATGCAGGTTTTACCAACAGGCTTGAATATATTATTATTAATTTTGTTGACCACTTTCCTATACAGTAATAATATCCCAGTTTATACTATGTTAGCGAGCACTGCATTTACAGGCATTATTGGTTGGATAATTATAGAGTACACACTCAACAAAAAAATGCAGATCCAGGAGCCTGTGCACCTCATGCCCGCTCGGACAATTCTTTCCATATCTCTGCCCATGTCGATGACTTCAACTGTCAAGATGGCTATTGCCCAGACTGGAATAGTTATGTTGAGTATTTTCCAGAGTGAGGCCGAAGTTGGATATTATTCAATTGCTGTTAAGCTTGCAATGTTGACAATGTTTGGAATGAAGATAATAAGCACGATGTCTGCACCGAAGTATTCAGAGTTGTTCTATGCAGGAAAATTAGATGAACTTTTCTATGTGGCAAAAAAGGTTACAAAAATTACATTCTGGCTTACAACCCCGGTTTTGATAGGATTTGTTATTTTAGGAAAGCCATTGCTATTTTATGTTTATGGGGATACATTCACAGCCGCTTATCCAGCTCTTTTAGTGCTTGCTGTTGGGCAGATTGTTAATTTGCTCACTGGTGATAACGGAACTTTTCTGAATATGACCGGAAGACAGAACATCTACATGGGTTGCAGTGTGTTAGCATTAATAATTAATGTTATTGTTAATATATTGCTTACTCCGAAGATTGGAATTCTCGGTACAGCTTTGGCTGCAATGCTAAGTACAAGTTTTTTAAATTTATCTGCTAATGTGTACATGAAGGCTAAATACGGGCAAACAACAGCGTACTTTCCTCTCTCTCTTTCACTTTTTCGATCGGGAACATGATAGTTTAATTATAAAGGGTAAATACTCGGCTCTGGCGGGGGGTACTCCCAAAGTTTGACTAAATGTCCCGCACTCAAAACAAACATAACCGTTAATATTAGGATAATGTGTATGAAACTTGTGAAATCAATCTTCAAAAGGATACTTCCCGAAAACACTTTAAACATAGTTAAAAAACATTTTGTGCCGCATAAAATGAATGAAAATGATATGCAGAGCCTGGTTCATTTATCACTCCTGCTTCGAGCACAAAATGATCAAAAAGGGGCTGAAAATATTATACACAAAATACTTGTCGGTCGTTTCGAAGATGCCCCTGGGCTGCCAATAGGCTTTATTGAACAGTTTTTGATGGCTGTAGAGAGCATGCAGAACGCGAGTGAGACTCGGGATGGGGTCAGAGAGGCCTTCATAGAGCATGTCCTTAATATTGACCCGCAATGTTTGACTTGCAACGGATGGCTCAATCTATATAATTTAGTATTTAGAAATGGCCTGGTCAGAGGGGCATATTTCATTAGAAAAAAAGCTGCGGAAAGGGCTTGCAACGATGCAAAAGAAAAACCGTCTAATGAGCATACTCTATTCTTAGCATTTAAGATAGCTATCGATAACGCAGATTTTTCGTCTGCACATGATTTTCTGGATAAATTAAAGAAAGCTAATTATAACGAAACCGAAACTGAAGAGTCAGAGGCATATTATAGTCTGAACTCGGGTAATATTCAAAATATTCAAACAATATGGTCAAAGAAAATGACTCATGAAAATGAATTATTTTTAAATTATATTGAAGGTAAGTCGGTCGCAATAGTTGGTCCCTCTGCATCAGAAGATGACGTTGGTGAGGAAATTGATTCATTTGACGTTGTTGTGAGAACTAATTATCGCGGCCGTAAACATATGCCAGATCCAAGAAAATACGGGAAAAAATTGAATATTTCATATTACAATGGAGAGGACTCAAGCTATATAAACACGCAAAAACATTCATTTTTTCACGAGTTAGACTATGCTGTTTTTAAAAAAAATCAATTTGATATTCAAAAAAGCATCATAGATTCCAATAAAGGACGTGAAATGTATCTTATTGGCTCACATTTTTGGTCTGGAAGCGCTACCATTATACCGCTGATATTATTTGATATTTATCATTTTAGACCATCAAGAGTTAAGCTGTTCAATTTAAATATTCATTTGTCCAAAAAGGAATATAATACCCTTTACAGGGAAAACGTTGATCACAATGACCTGCGTTACCGATTAAGATCGTTTGCTCACCATGATATTTTGAGTTCATTCAATTTCTACAAAAATCTGTGGAGATCTGGTATGATAGAAGCAGATAGAGCTTGTTCAGATGTGTTGAATTTGAGCGCTGAGAATTATATGTCAGGCTTGGAAGAAATTTATACTGAAGCAAAACAAAACAATTAATTGGAAAACTAAATGTTTCATACACAACTCTTGACAATAAATAATCTGACATCTTACGACGTAGTGTATTACGTTGTGTTATTTTTTTTAGTGATATGTTTTCTTTTATCTATGAAACTTATACATGTGGAAAACATTAGCAGTCTGTTTTTTTTTAGAAATGTATCTATTGTTTATTACATATTTTTTTCAATTCTGTTTGGTAAATTTGTTTATGAAGGGGTAATGCTTAGAGGTGCTGCTTTCAATGCTCACCTTTTTTATCTAATGTTATATTATAGTGCAGTATTACTTATAATAGCTACTTTTTTCAACTTAATTGGTTACAAAAGTAGACAGCTACTTAATTTCCGATTAAACCTTTTATTGTTTTTCATAATTATTTTTTTGAAAGTATCTTTATTAATAGTTGATTTTACACCGTTACAAGCGTTCATTTTTTATGGCTACGAAGCAGCTCTAATCAAACAAAGTACACTGCACAGTGGTGGCTTTAATATAGTAAATATATTTTATAACATATTTACTCCTGCTATTTTACTGATACTTGCACTATATTATAGGCAATCCCATAATATATTTTTTAAAATTGTATTGCTTGTATTGATGTTTGAGACATCTGGTTATTATTTTTCAAAATCTGGACTCATTTTGCCGCTTATTATTTTAATCGCAATTCATGGAATCAAGGTCCGGTATGCAATCCCAGCAATTTTAGTTGGTATTGTCGCAGTTTTTACCATCCGACATTCATTTGTCAACAACTCCATAATTTCATATTTAAACGAAAGTGTCGTTGATAAAATCATTAAAAGGTTCATTCTCGAAACAGGATATGCCAATATACATTTAGATCTTATTAACTCACACCATCCCCCATTAGCCTATGGTGCCCGATATTTTATAGGTTTAAACACACTTTTTAATATAACACCTGTTGTTCGCTACAGTACTGAAGCTTATACGATTGCGACTGGCAGATATGGCGGTACTTCATCAGGTCATGCTGCAGTTCATTTATATGCATTTTGGGGCTATTTTATTTATATAGTGCTTCCAATTCTCATTTCATTTATTTTTTATTTAGACATGTTAGTTCAACGAAAGATAACTACATATAGTGGCTTACTAGCTTATATTATTATATCCCTTAACTCAATAAATTATTTGACCGTCGATATACAAAGAATTATTAGTTTTCAATTTGTATTTAATCTTACTTTTGCCTTTTCATTAATCAGTATCTACATTGTCTGTAAAATTGTGAATGAAAGGATTTTTCAGAAGCGCATAGTGCTATTACAACCCCCCAAAAAACAAGTAAAAGGTTGATCTATAATTGGGTTATACTTATTTATTGAGAAAGTTGATTCCAAAAAATTTCTTTATGACCAACAGAAATGTTGCTATTGAATTATTGAACCCATTCACGGGGTAATTGATTTACTGTAATTAATTGAAATTATATAAATTTATCGAAATATATACGCTCTTTTAATTATAATAGATCCCCTCGGACATGCCCGAGTTCCTATGTTTCCACACCTGTCGGTGACCAAGCCTGAAGCAGGTATAGTGCATCAGACTTGGAAAAGTTCATTCAACCACGGGTAAACCCGTTGTGTTCTGTCTTCGACCGCATAAAAAACTAGATTTTATATTTATTATATGTTTTGTTCTTTTTTTGATCTAAAAAGACCATTTACAGAAGAAGAATGGAAAGCAACACCGAAGCTGGTTTGCCAGC
>JQIA01000257.1_pt1 | contig 25553 bp, 21 predicted proteins | sample 811431 | NCBI WGS metagenome assembly JQIA01 (sample SAMN02998118, study PRJNA258478) | marine sediment metagenome | biome: marine; feature: seafloor; material: sediment; isolation source: oil-polluted sediment collected from 3 locations (0.5 km, 0.7 km and 0.9 km)... | place: USA: Gulf of Mexico ...
ATATGACCCTTTCACCGATGCAGCGTTACGAGCAGGATTTGAAGCAAGCGGGATTTAGTGAGGATTCTGCGCAACGTTTTGCTGTGGGCAAGCTGCAAACCTTGTATGAGCAGCTTTTAGCAGCGGAAAAGGCAAAAAATGTCGGTTGGTTGCGGCGACGTTTTGGGGGGTGTCAGGAGCACCCAATTAAAGGTCTTTATTTTTGGGGGGGTGTCGGACGAGGGAAAACCTACCTGATGGACCATTTCTATGAGAGCTTGCCGTTCGAAGCTAAAATGCGCGCGCACTTTCATCGGTTTATGCGTCGTGTGCACGCCGAGCTTGAAAGCTGTAAAGGCCAGAAAGATCCCTTGGAAAAAGTGGCTGCAAACATTGCCTCGGAAGTGAGGGTGATTTGCTTTGATGAGTTTTTTGTTTCCGATATTGCCGATGCGATGATACTGGGGACTTTAATGGAATATTTATTTGCTCGAAATGTAACCTTGGTGGCGACTTCAAATATTGTACCCGACAAGCTTTATGAAAATGGCTTGCAGCGCCAGCGCTTTTTGCCAGCGATAAAGCTGGTAAATGAGCGTTGTGAGGTGATTAATGTTGATGGGGGCACAGATTATCGCTTGCGTGTGTTGGAGCAGGCTGAGCTGTATCACGTGTCCTTAGGTGTGGAAGCAGATGATGCTATGGCGCGCGTGTTTAAAAGTCTGGTTCCTGTTCAAGGAGAGGTGCGCGAGACAGTATCGCTAGAGGTGGAAGGGCGGAATATTGAATGCCGTTTTGTTGCAGAGGATGTTGTTTGGTTTGACTTTAAGGCGCTTTGCGATGGGCCGCGCAGTCAAAATGACTATATTGAGCTGGCGCGAGAGTTTCATGCGGTACTACTGAGCGATGTGCCGCAAATGGGGCGGGAAAATGATGATCAGGCCCGGCGTTTTATCAGCATGGTTGATGAGTTTTATGATCGGAATGTCAAGCTAGCAATGTCAGTTGCCGTGTCTTTAGAGGAGATTTACCCCGGTGGGGGCTTGGCTTTTGAGTTTCAGCGAACCTTGAGTCGCTTGCAAGAAATGCAGTCCCAAGAGTACCTTGCCAGAGAGCATAAGCCTTAGATAAGCCCCCGTGTGAAACCTCTCTGCTTAAACTCTGAAATATATGCTTGAAATACTGGCGACTCATCGGTAGAATTCGCGCTCTTTTCTGGGAGCCACCTGGTTTCAGGTAATGATTGAATGAAAACTTTTAGCGCAAAACCCGAAACTGTTCAGCAAGATTGGTATGTAGTCGATGCCGCCGATAAAACTTTAGGCCGTTTGGCAAGTGATATCGCTACACGTCTACGTGGCAAGCATAAGCCTGAATATACACCACACGTTGATACTGGTGATTATATCGTCGTTATCAATGCCGAAAAGGTTCGTGTTACCGGAAGGAAGGCGACCGACAAGATGTATTACCGTCATACAGGGTTTCCTGGTGGCATAAAATCAATCAGCTTCGAAAAGTTGATTGAGAAAGCACCGGAAATGGCACTGCAAAAAGCCGTAAAAGGTATGCTTCCCAAAGGGCCACTTGGCCGGGTAATGTACAAAAAATTAAAAGTGTATGCCGGTGGTGATCATCCGCATGCAGCGCAGCAACCGCAAGCATTGAATATTTAAGGGCAGGATTATAATGGCTGAAACTTATTACGGTACGGGTCGACGAAAAACCTCGGCTGCTAGAGTGTTCATGACGAGCGGTAGTGGCAACGTTACCATCAACAATCGAGCGATGGAGCAGTATTTCGGACGTGAAGTGGCAAGAATGATCGTTCGTCAACCGCTGGAGCTTGTTGATGCGGCCGATAAATTTGATTTGCAAATCACGGTTAAAGGTGGCGGTAGCTTTGGTCAGGCGGGTGCAATTCGCCATGGCTTGGCACGCGCACTACTGGCCTATGATGAAGGTTTGAGAGTACCCTTGCGTCAAGCTGGGTTTTTGACCCGAGATGCCAGAGCGGTTGAGCGTAAAAAGGTTGGTTTACATAAGGCACGTAAGCGTCCTCAGTTCTCCAAGCGTTAAAATTCGATTGCTTAATAAAAAAAGCCCAGCATTATGTTGGGTTTTTTTTTGTAAAATCATAGGGTTGTAGTATCAGGGGGTCCTGCTGCCTTGTAAAACCCTGAAAATTTAATTACTATTGCCGCGATTTTTAGGTGTGGCTTTAATCAATTGCTGTGTATCTGCAGCGTGTCTTTTTATTCTGCTGTTTGGGAGAGCTCTCTATGAGCAATGACGGTGTGAATCACGGGCGACGACGCTTTTTAACGGTATCTACCTGCGCAGTTGGCGCAGCAGGTGCGGCTGGAGTTGCTGTCCCATTTGTAGGTTCCTGGTTTCCAAGTGCGCGAGCGAAAGCTGCTGGCGCTCCGGTGCGTATTAATATCGGTAAGATTGAGCCGGGTCAAATGATTACCGAGGAATGGCGAGGCCAACCGGTATTTATTGTTCGTCGTACTCAAGAAGCGCTTGATTCCTTGGCCAAGTTAACCGACAGCTTGCGCGATCCAGAGTCTTTGAAGTCTGATCAGCCCAGTTATGTTGACCCTGTAAACAGGGCCATGAAGCCAGAATATTTGATTATGGTGGGCTTGTGCACACATCTTGGTTGTGCCCCCATGTACCGGCCTGATGTTGGTGCGACTGATTTGGGTGGTGATGAGTGGTTGGGTGGTTTTTTCTGCCCTTGTCACGGCTCCAAATTTGATCTGGCGGGTCGGGTTTTTCAAGGTGTGCCAGCCCCTCTCAATCTTAAAGTACCACCCCATTTCTATGAAAGTGACGGTGTGGTAGTGATCGGTCTTGATGAGGAAACAGCATAATGAAAATTATATTGATGCTATGGGCTTGGCTTGATGAGCGTTTGCCTGTACAGCGTGCATGGAATACCCATATGGGTAAATACTATGCACCGAAGAACTTTAACTTTTGGTACTTCTTTGGTGTTCTCTCCATGGTGGTGCTGGTTAACCAATTACTGACCGGTATCTGGTTGACGATGAGCTATGAGCCTTCTGCAGAGAGGGCTTTTGCTTCTGTCGAATATATTATGCGTGATGTCGACTATGGGTGGCTGTTGCGTTACATGCACTCAACGGGCGCTTCAGCCTTTTTTGTTGTCATTTACCTGCATATGTTTAGAGGCCTGCTTTACGGCTCCTATAAGGCGCCTCGTGAGCTGGTATGGCTGTTTGGTATGGCCATTTACCTTGCCTTGATGGCTGAGGCTTTCTTGGGTTACGTATTACCTTGGGGACAAATGTCCTACTGGGGTGCTCAGGTTATTATCTCGCTGTTTGGTGCAATTCCTTATGTCGGCGATGCTATTGTCGAATGGGTGCGTGGCGATTACCTGATTTCAGGTATTACTTTAAACCGTTTCTTTGCATTGCATGTTGTCGCGGTTCCTATTGTGTTGTTAGGTCTTGTCGTACTGCATTTACTGGCTTTGCACGAGGTTGGTTCTAATAACCCTGACGGTGTAGAGATTAAGAAAAATAAAGATGAAAATGGTGTTCCGCTTGATGGTATTGCCTTTCACCCTTATTACACGGTGCATGATTTAGTCCCGATCGTTGTCTTCCTTTTTGTATTTTGCTTTATCATCTTCTTTATGCCTGAGATGGGTGGTTATTTCCTAGAGCATGCGAATTTTGAGATTGCCAACCCTTTGAAGACGCCGGAGCATATTGCCCCCGTTTGGTATTTCACGCCTTACTATTCCATGTTGCGTGCGGTTCCTGATAAGTTTATGGGTTTCCTCGTGATGGCGGCGGCGGTAGCGGTGCTCTTCGTTCTGCCATGGCTGGATCGCAGTCCTGTAAAATCGATTCGTTATAAGGGCGTTATTAGTCGCGTTGCAATTATTCTTTTTGCGGCAGTCTTTGTGATATTGGGTGTGTTAGGTGTTAAGTCTCCGACACCAGAGCGTACCTTGCTTGCGCAAATATGTACGGGGATTTATTTCCTCTACTTTATTGCGATGCCTCTTTGGACCGTTCTTGAAAAAACAAAACCTGAGCCTGAGCGAGTAACAATGGACGGCGGTATGGGTTTCTGGCGAGCTATTGGTGTGTTGTTTATATTGATAGGCTTGATTGTTGTACCGTTGAAGGCAGTCGGTTCTCAATCATCTTTTGATTGTGGTTCGATTCCTTGTGATTCTATTGAGATTGATGCGGAGGACAAAGCGTCGCTGCAAAATGGGGCCAAGTTGTTTGTTAATTACTGCATGGGTTGCCACTCAGCTAAATATCAGCGATGGGAACGTACCGCGAATGATTTGGGTATCCCTCATGGCATGATGATAGATAACCTTGTCTTTACAGGTCAGAAAATTGGGGGCCTTATGGGGATCTCAATGGATGAGCGTTCGGCTAAGCAGTGGTTTGGTGCTGCGCCTCCCGATTTGACTCTGGGTACAAGAGCACGGTCGCCTGAATGGATTTATACGTATTTACGTAATTTTTATGTGGATAGTAGTCGACCAGTTGGGGTTAATAACAAGGTCTTTAAAGATGTGGGTATGCCCCATGTGTTGATGGACTTACAGGGCTTGCAAAAGTGTGCTCCCGGTTCGGTTTTGGCGAGTAATGGTGGTGTGAAAGTGGATCCGCTGACAAGTGAGCCTTTGCTGGATGACCCTTGTGGCGCATTTGACCTGTTAAGTACGGGGTCATTATCACCTCAGGAATTTGATGGCGCTGTTTATGACCTTGTTAACTTTATGGCTTATATGGCGAACCCTGTGACGGCTGAAAGTCGTAGGATGGGGATTAATGCCTTGTTGTTTATAGCATTCCTGTTTATTTGGGTGTGGCTATTGAATCGTGAATATTGGAAAGATATTCATTGATGAGCTTGTATTTTTTTAGCCAAAATTTTTCATACAAAAAGGGGTGGTGTTAATGGGTGTTGTATCGAAGCGAACGTCGATGACTTTTTTTTCGGATCCGGCAAGCCATTATTGCCATAGGATTCGAATTGTACTTGCGGAAAAAGGCGTCACTGTTGATATAGAAGAAGTAGACCCAAACGCAATACCCGAGGAATTGGCAGAGTTTAATCCTTATGGCTCTGTGCCGACTCTGGTAGACAGGGATCTGTCATTGTATGAATCAAAGGTGATGATGGAGTATCTTGACGAACGCTTCCCGCATCCGCCCTTACTGCCTGTTTATCCGGTTGCAAGAGCGTTAAGCCGTCAATACATGCATCGTATAGAAAAAGACTGGTGTGGGAAGGTTGATACAATTGTTGCGGGCAGTGACACGAAAGCTGTTAACTTGGCGCGTAAAGAGCTGCGAGATAGCTTGTTAGGAATTGCGCCGATATTTGTTGATAAGCCCTATTTTATGTATAAAGAATTTACACTGGTCGATTGCTGTTTAGGGCCTATTTTGTGGCGTCTGGAAAGCCTTGGTATCGACATGCCCAGTACGCGCCAATCAAAACCCTTGCAGGAATATATGCAGCGCTTGTTTGAGCGTCCTGCTTTTCAAGAAAGCTTGACCACAACTGAACGAGATATGCATTAAGCAGGAATTCCTATTGTGTTTTTTCTGTTGTTGGTGATTTCATGGAAATGAGCCCAAACAAGCCTTATTTGGTCAGAGCCTTTTACGATTGGATTACGGATAATAACTGTACGCCTTATGTTTTAGTTTCGGCTTTATTTGAGGGTGTTGAAGTGCCTGTGCAGCATGTCATGGACGGGCAAATTGTTCTGAATGTTGCACCACGTGCAGTTACTGGGTTTCATTTAGATAATGTAGGCCTTAGTTTTAATGCGCGTTTTGGCGGGATTCCGACGAATATCTATGTGCCCATTGAGGCTATTCTTGGGATTTATGCCAGAGAAAATAATGAAGGCATGATCTTTCAGGTGGCCGAGAATAAAGCAGAAACACGCTCTACTGAGAGTGATGCTGCTGATTTTTTGGACCCTGATCCGCCTCCTTCCCCCAGTGGCCCGAAATTGCGAATTGTTAAATAGAAGAACGTAAAGATTACGTTCTTCTATTTAGTCGTGTGCGGGTGATTTTATTAGTCGTGTGCGGGTGATTTTAGCGCTTGATTGTTCATTTTGTGATCTAGATGGTCGAGTACTACGTTTGAATTCTTGTTTCTTTCGTAGGAGTTTTTTTATAGCGCTTGTATTAAATAATTATCTTGGTACTAGCGCTGTGGATAAGTGTTAATCAGGTTAAAGAGGAGTTTATGATGAATGACCCAATTGTAATTTGTGGATATGCAAGAACCCCAATGGGTGGAATGATGGGTGCTTTGGCAGACGTGCCGTCACCTCAGTTGGGCGCATCTGCCATTGAAGCGGCGATGCAGCGTGCGGGTGTTAAGAGCGATGATGTTGATGAAGCTCTTTTGGGCTGTGTATTACCTGCTGGCGTTGGTCAGGCTCCTGCTCGACAGGCGGCATTGGGCGCTGGATTGCCTATTAGCACAGCGGCTACGACCGTTAATAAAATGTGCGGTTCTGGAATGAAAACGGTGATGATGGCTTGCGATACTTTGCTGTCTGGGCAGTCCGATGTAGTGGTTGCTGGTGGTATGGAGAATATGAGCAGTGCACCATATTTGCTGCAAAAGGCTCGAGGAGGCTACCGACTGGGTCATGGTGAGTTGCTTGATCATCTCTATACGGACGGTTTGCAAGATGCTTATACTGGTGGCCTGATGGGCGTATTTGCTGAGAGCTGTGCTGAGAAATACACTTTTACGCGAGAAGCTCAAGATGCGTATGCGATAGAGTCATTGCGCAGAGCGAACTCAGCGATCGATGAAGGCAAATTCTCTCGTGAAATTGCGCCGGTGACTGTTAAAACCCGCAAGGGTGAAATTGTTATTGATACGGATGAGCAGCCGGGTAATGCAAGGCCCGATAAAATCCCTAACCTTAAACCTGTTTTTAAGAGTGGAGGCTCCGTTACGGCGGCTAATGCTAGCTCCATTTCAGACGGTGCTGCGGCATTGGTTTTGATGCGTCAGAGCGAGGCAGAAAAACGCGGCTTAAAACCCCTTGCTGCGATTCGTGGATATTCACAGTTTGCGCAAGAGCCTGAATGGTTTACTACTGCGCCAGTTGGCGCAATGAAGCTGCTCTTTGAACGTACCGGCTGGTCAGCTGAAGATGTTGATTTGTATGAGGTTAACGAAGCTTTTGCTGTTGTGGCAATGGCGGCAATGCATGAGCTAGAAATCCCCCATGATAAAGTTAATGTTCATGGTGGTGCGTGTGCTTTGGGGCACCCTTTAGGTGCGAGTGGCGCGCGAATAATCGTAACTTTGTTGTCTGCTTTAGAGACTTACGGAAAGACAAAAGGCGTTGCGAGTTTATGTATTGGTGGCGGAGAAGCCACAGCAATTGCTGTTGAGCTATTGTAAGCAGTCTTGGTGATGTGAAAAAGCCCCGAATTTCGGGGCTTTTTTTTGGCCGGGTGATTTATACGCGTTGTGTGGACTTCCCAGGGTGCGAGCAAAGCGGCCGTTGTCAGTGGTATCTGAACCTTCCCTTGACCTATCGCTTTTCGTGCGTGAGCCCTTGCCAGCGTTTTGTTAGCTGTTTGGTTTCTATGCCGATAGCGTCAAGCGTTCGACCGACGGTTTGATCAATAATATCTTCGATTGTTTCGGGGTGTTGATAAAAGGCAGGAAGCGGTGGGGCGATGATGCCGCCCATTTCGGTTACTGCGACCATATTGCGAAGATGGATAAGGTGAAGGGGGCTCTCTCTTGGTAAGAGTACAAGCGCTTTCCGCTCTTTAAGAACGACGTTAGCTGCTCGTGAAATTAAATTGCTGTCGAGTCCGTGAGCAATGGTACCTAAGGTGTTCATGGAGCAGGGAGCGATGATCATTGCGTGGGTGGTGAAGGAGCCGCTAGCAATACTTGCCCCGAAATCTTTATGGCTATGGCAGACGTCAGCAAGATTTGAGATTGTTTTTTTGTTAAAGGGTGTTTCGTGCTCAGCAGTGATAACGCCTGCTGGAGATAGAATTAAGTGCGTTTCTATGTTTTCCATCTCAGAGAGTATCTGAAGTAAACGGATACCATAAATGGTGCCTGTAGCACCTGTAATGGCGATAATGACACGCTTATTCATGTTGAGTCCTACGCTGTTATTCGGTTGTGAAGGGTGCGTTGTTTTACTTTAAGTGAGCAATAAAAAAGGGGTAAGGCTGTTAAGCCTTACCCCTTTTTTTAGCAGCGTATGAATTTACATTCAGGCGCTACTGCAGCGCTACTAATTTCTTAGAGTGCTACGATATTCTCTGCCTGAGGGCCTTTTTGGCCTTGAGTAACAGTGAATTCAACTTTTTGGCCTTCAGCTAAAGTTTTGAAGCCAGAGCCAGAAATTGCGCTAAAGTGAGCAAAAACGTCTGGACCAGACTCTTGCTCAATAAAGCCAAAACCTTTTGCTTCGTTAAACCATTTTACAGTACCGGTGGTAGTAGACATAGATAGATCCTATCAATTCGAGAGTAATTTAAAGCCTTTTAGTGGGCGGTTTTGCTAGAAGTGCTGCTATTACTTATGAAAAACAGGACGAGGTACTACTGAAGAGCATCGAAATGGTGTGCATAAATATAGGACGTACTTTCAAGCTGGGAGAACTATATACTATTTATCGCAGTAGTCAATATTACTTCTCTATAAATATAGAAAAAAGAGGGCGAGAGCGATAATTTTCAATGAAAGCCCCTTTGTTAAAGAGGGCTGATAGTAATTTAGGCTTTTCTGTATAAATATATTGTGAGTGTCGATGGCGGATAAAGGGGCGAATAGCCCCTTTATCCTGTTTAGCCCTTTAGGTGAGGCTAGACTACTCAAACATTTAGGCTGTTTTTAGGATGAAGCCTTCGTAATCTTTAGATACGACTTCGTCACACTCTTCGCGGTAGGTTTTTGTACCGGCCAAATAAGGCATGAAGCCGCGTGGCTTGCCTTCAACGTTAGTACCAAGATACCAAGAGTTACACGTTGGCGCTGTCATCATTGTGCCTTCAGCTGCTTTGTTGACATGCTCGACCCATGCATCTTGTGCGGCCAGCTCAGGTTCAATTGTGGCAACATTGTTTTCGATCAAGTGTGCGATGCAGTTGTCGATCCATTCTACGTGCTGCTCAATGGAGTGCAGTACATTACTGACAACAGAGGGGCTGCCTGGGCCAGTGATGGTGAAGAAGTTAGGGAAGCCAACACTTTGTAGGCCCATATACATACGTGGGCCTGCTTCCCACAGATCAGACAGCTGTACGTCATCGCGGCCTCGAATGTTCAAGCGCTTGATGGTACCTGTCATGGCGTCAAAGCCCGTTGCATAAACAAGGACATCAAATTCATATTCGCCATTTTTGGTTTTAAGGCCGCTGGCTGTCACTTCTTCTACGGGGTTGTCGCGAAGATCAACGATGGAAACGTGGTCTTGTTTAAAGGCTGCATAGTATTCAGTGTCAATGACGGGTCGCTTGCAGTGTAAAGGGTAGTTTCTGGGTGATAGAGCGTCTGCTTTTTGTTCATCACCGAGATACTCTTTCAAGTAATCACGATAAAGTTCGCAGGCGATTTCATTGGCTTCGGGATTGTAATAGGTATCTGCATATAAAGTCAGAACGTTAATGCCGAAGTCTTGGATTTCCTGTTTACGCTGCTCGGGTGTGATACCCATAATCTTCTTGCTGGGCTTTGCTTTTGGCGCAGCATTGGGATCTTTTGGTTTTTTAGGGCCACGGTAGTTACAGATGCCCATTTCGTTATTGCGCTGCTGCTCACGGATGTCATCGTAATCGGCTTTAGCTTGCGCGAGGAACTCAGGGTTCATGGGCGCATTTTTAGCGGGGAAGGTGTAAACAGGGCTACGCTGAAAGGCAATCAGTTCTTTTGCTTGCTTGGCAATTTGAGGAATGGCTTGAACACCAGAAGAGCCGCAACCAATGATAGCAACGCGCTTACCCGTTAGATCAACGCCATCTCGTGGCCATTGCGCTGTGTGGTAAATATCGCCTGTAAATGAATCCGCATTTTTGAAGCCGGGGTAGTTAGGCTCATTCAGGCAACCTGTTGCCATGATGCAATATTTGGATTCGTAAATGTCACCTTGGTCAGTCGTTACTGTCCACAGGTTGGTTGCTTCATTATAAATAGCATCCGTTACTTTGGTGTTTAACTTAATATCTTTGCGCAGGTCAAAGCGATCAGCGGTGTGGTTTAAGTATTTTTCAATTTCAGGCTGGTTGGCCATGACTTCTGTCCAATCCCACTCCTGCTGTAACTCTTTGGAGAATGAATAAGAGTATTCAATAATAGGTAAATCAGCACGACAGCCGGGGTAACGGTTCCAATACCATGCACCGCCAACACCTGAGCCGGCTTCGATGGCTTGAATTTTTAAGCCTCTGTCATTCAGGCGTTTGATCATGTACAGACCTGCCATGCCGGTGCCAACAATCACGGCATCGAGTTTTGTGATTTTTGAATCGCTCATAGTTTTCCCTCGTTAGTAGTCTTAATTATGTCAGTGAAATTTAGACACCAAACTTTGATGTCATAAGTGTGGATAGTGTGTCGAGTCTATGCACCCTTTGCCTGTGCCATGGGTTTTGGTACTCGTGAACTCAGCGTTGTAGACGAAACATGCGATGCATTATATGAGACCTACTTCCAAAAGCCCAATGAGGTACGTCAAGTGGTTATGGGGCTGGGGTACGCTGTTTTTTCGGAAAATGATACGTTTTATAGATTGGCTAATACGTTTTCAGCTGAACTCAGTTCAAAGGCGCCACCCTTTTCGATAAAGGTTTGAGTGACGATGTTATCTTCGATGACTAAGGCAAAACGCATACCGCGAATGCCAAGGCCGCGATCCGATAGATCGAGAACTAGATCAAGAGCTTTGGTATAAGCACCGCTGCCATCGGCAAGCAGGGTAACTTTGCCTTCTGTTCCGCTTTGTTTGCCCCAGGCATCCATAACAAAGACATCGTTAACAGCCATGCAAGCGATAAGGTCAACCCCTTTTGCTTGCAGTGCGTCGGCTTGTTCAATAAAACCGGGTAAATGCGCTTTAGAGCATGTGGGTGTAAATGCGCCAGGCACTGAAAATAGTACGACTTTTTTACCGCCAAAAAGATCTTGCGTGCTTTGCGAACTGGGGCCGTCTGCATTCATTACCGTAAAGCGACCCTCAGGTAATTTATCACCGACTTGAATTGGCATTGTTTTCTCCGTCTGTGGTTGTTTTTATAATTATTGGGGGTTTTCGCTGGAAAGATTATGGCATTGCTCGGGTAAAGAGTCACCGACAATTTTCAAAAACTCCTTTATTTCTATAAGGTTAATGGTAGCTTGTTTGTCGTGGTGTACTGGGTTTTAGAGGTGAGGTGTTGATGAAAATGGTCGGCAGTACTTTAAGGTATCAACTGAATGCCTTTGTAGCGGCAAATAAATTACCTAAAGCGTTTAACGCGCTTATTGATACGTATTATCTACCACTTGCATCGTGGGTGAATGATCAGCGTTCAAAAAACAGTACTTGGATTGTCGGTTTGAGTGGTGCGCAGGGCACGGGTAAATCAACACTGGGTGCTTTACTGAAGCTTATCCTCGAGGAATCTTATGCTTGTAAGACAGCACTTGTCTCGTTGGATGATCTGTATTTAACAGCTGCTGAACGAGAAGGTTTAGCCAAAACGGTACACCCGCTGCTACAAACACGGGGCGTGCCTGGAACGCATGATATAAAGCTTGGTATGAAATTGCTGAATGATTTAAGTCACTTGCAGGCACATCAAACACTGTTGCTGCCACGCTTTAATAAAGTGATAGATGACAGGGTGCCAAAAGATGCGTGGGAGGTTTTTAGCGGGCCGGCTGATGTCGTTATTTTAGAAGGTTGGTGTGTGGGTGTTGAGGCAAGTTCAAGCACTGAATTGGTGAGCCCTATTAATGCACTGGAGGCCTTGGAAGATCAAAATGGTCAGTGGAGACACTATGTTAATCAAAAGCTGCAAACGGATTATAGGCGCTTATTTTCCTGTAATAAGGCTTTAATTATGTTGCAGGCACCCAACTTTGAATGTGTTCATTCTTGGCGTTGGGCGCAAGAGCAGCAGCTTGCAGCGCAAATGCCAGCACGAGACTCGAGGGTGAATAAGCTTATGGGTGAGGATGATATTACTCGTTTTATTCAGCATTATGAGCGTTTAACGCGACAGTCTTTGCTGCAATTACCCCAGAAAGCAGATGTTGTTTTGACTCTGGATGAAGCGCAGAACATCGTTTGCAGTGCTTATAAAAGCCTAGAGTGAAAGCGTATCTTTAAAAACTCGGGATGGATTGGCGGGATGGAGCAATAAACGGGAGGCGTCGAGCAGCGGAAAGAGGCGTAAAACCCTCAGTGAGTTTTATAGGCTCGCAGGGGTTTTACGCTTTAGTTTTAAACGGACTTCTATTTATAAGCAACGCCAATAGCACCGATTGTTTCTCGCGCAACGATGGTTTTCATAATCTGCGCCGTGCCGTCACCAATTTGTAAGCCCATGACATCGATCATACGCTGCATGTGGGGCATTTCGTGGCCCCAGCCGTAGTGACCGTGCTGCACTAAACATTCGTGAATAATATCCGTACTCCATTTGGGTGCCATCCACTTCACCATGGCGGCTTCTTTGGTGTGGGGTAGACCTTGGTCACGCAGTGCTAAACCTTGATAACAGAGTGCGCGAACAGCGGCGAGGCGACTATCATGCTCGGCTAAGGGGAAGGTCGTTCCTTGGAACTTGGCTAAAGGCTTGCCAAAAGCTTCGCGCTCTTGAATGTATTGCCAAGTTTCATTGACTGAGGCTTGAGCGCAGGCGATGCACTGTAAGGCGATTAAAAAACGGCTTAAGTCAAAACCGGCCATAACTTTGGTGAAGCCTTCACCTTCATTGCCGAGAAGTGCGGATGCGGGGATTTCTACATCATCAAAAAAAACAGAACCACGGCCAACGGATGCAGAGCCCACATCGTCAAAGCGGGTACAGGTAACGCCCGGTAAGTCGAGTGGTACGAGAAATGCTGATACACCGCGTGCACCGGGTGTGTTTTGATCCGTGCGAGCAAAGAGTAGCGACATCTCTGCTTGCGCACCGTAACTGATGGAGGTTTTTTCGCCATTAAGAATGTAGGTGTCACCTTTTTTCGTCGCTTTCAATGCAAGACTGGCAGCGTCAGAACCACCGCGTGGCTCAGTCAAGCCCAGCTGTACGATTAATTCGCCAGCGGCCATTTGCGGCAATACTTCGAACTTCATCGTGTCGGTGCCGTATTTCTCAATGACGCCGCCGATCAGTGGGGTGGTCATACACATGTAGCTCAAATTGATATCGGCATTGGCAATAGCTTCGCAGATCACACCTTGAACAACACTGGATGCGCCAATGCCGCCACTTTCTTCAGGAAAGATAGGTGCAATTAAGCCGAGCTGGCCCATTTTACGGAGTAAATCTCGGTCTAAGGTCTCGTCTTTCGACCGGCCCATATAGCCTTCAGCGAGTTGTTCTCGGGCAAAACGCTCAGCAGTATCTTTGATGTAATTTTCTTCTTCACTTAACCAAGGAAGGATCATATAGGCCTCTTTGTTATATGTGGGGGGGATAGACGCTCACCGATGGTGAGCGATATGCTGGTGTCATTGGTGTGATTATTTTTGGCGTGTAAACGCTTTGGCTGTTTCACGCAGTTGAAACTTTTGAATCTTACCGCTGGCCGTGCGGGGCATTTCTTGAATGATTTCGAGATGCTCGGGTAGGTAATTTTTAGCCAGCTGATTTTCAAGTAGGAAATTGATCATGTCGTCAAAGTGAAAGTTACTGCCTTCTTTTAGCGTGGCAAAACAGCAGCCTCGTTCGCCGAGTCTTTCGTCGGGCATGGCCACGACGGCGCAATCGATGACGTCAGGGTGTTTGTAAAGAATGTTTTCTACTTCAACGACGGGAATGTTTTCACCACCGCGAATAATAATGTCTTTTGAGCGGCCCGTAATGCGGATATAGCCATCGCTATCCATACGTGCCAAATCGCCGGTGTCGAAAAACGCGTCTTCGTCAACATCATAGGCTTCAGGGCGTTTTAAATAACCAATAAACGTAGAGGGGCTTTTTTCAAGTAGGCGGCCCTCTTCACCCTGAGCTAATGTCTTGCCCTGTTCATCAACAATTTTTACGGTGCTGCCCGGCACGGCGACGCCGTCAGAGCCAAAGACCTTTTCTGCAGGGTCGTTTATTTTTGTGGTGGTAACAACGCCGCACTCACTCATGCCCCAAACAGCCATCAAGTTAATGGCAAGGGTTTGAGCCGCTTCTTCTGCGAGCGCGCTGGGTATGGGTGCGCCGCCACAGGCAAAAGTGCGGAAGCGTTCTGAATTGCACTCGTTGTGTCGCTCGGATTGGGTTAAGTCGGCCAGAAAGGGTGTCGCGCCCATAGCAAAGGAAGCGCGCTCTTCTTTTATTAATTGCCAGCCTAAATCAACATGCCAGACATCAAGCAAAACCATTTTGGTTTTCAGCGCCATGGGCATCCACATACCGTACATAAAGCCGGTGAGGTGGGCGAGGGGAGAACCCATGAAAATATCGTCGTCCTGTGTCAATTCGCAACGCTCGATCATTTGATGGACGCTGTACAAAAAGGTGTTTGCGCAATGCATAACACCCTTCGGCATACCAGTGGTGCCCGAGGTGTACATTAAAAGTACGACGTCGTTAGGATTGAGCTGGCGCTCTGTAAAGAGCGCGGCACTGTCGGTTTTTAAGTTGTGATGAATTAACGCCGGCTCAAAGCCATTTTCACGTTCGCTACCGACGACAAATAGATGTTGTAAATGGGGCAGGCGATCACGCATATTATCGATCATCTGCTCGTGATCAAAGCCTCGGAACTCTTTCGGTACGATGAGCACCTTTGATTCGGCAAAATCGACCATATAGGACAATTCTCGTTCACGAAAGATAGGCATGAGTGGGTTACTGACAGCACCAATGCGAAGACAGGCGAGGTGAGTGGCGACAAATTCCCACCAGTTAGGCAGCTGGAAAGAGACGACATCCTGTTTTTCGATACCGTAATGCGCCAAAGCGATAGCGATGCAGTCGGCTTTCTCTGCAATTTGCTGGTAGCTCATGACTATTTTTTCGCCACTTTCAGAGCGATAATCGACGATGGCAATTGCATTAGGGTGATTCTTGAGCGCCGCATCAAAATAATCGAGCAGGTTTTCGTCTTGCCACCAACCTTCGGTGCGCATAGTGTCGATCCGCTGTTGCGGGAGGATAGGGTCAACAATCATTATTATTCTCTCTTATGTTGGGTAATACGCCTGCTTAATCGTCTCTTGTAAAATATGAAGGCAGGTGATTATAGGTTTGATGTAGGGGGCGGCTTAAAGCTAGGCTTAAGCTTGAATAAAGTGTTCCCTGTAATATTGTAATTCGGCGACGGAATCTAAAATATCGTCCATAGCCAAGTGGCTGCCCTTTTTTGTTAAGCCTTTCGCTATTTCGGGTCGCCAGCGGCGTGCGAGTTCTTTGACCGTACTAACGTCAAGATTTCTATAGTGGAAATAGTTCTCCAGCAGCGGCATTTCTCGTGCCATAAAGCGACGGTCCTGACAAATTGAATTTCCGCACATAGGGGATTTTCCGGTATTAACCCACTGGCTGAGAAAGTCGATTGTTTGCTGCTCAGCGTCACTGGCGCTCAGCGTACTGTTGGCGACACGTTCGGTCAGGCCGGATTTTCCATGCTGCTGTGTATTCCACTCATCCATCCCTTTGAGAATAGCGTCGGGCTGGTGAATGGCAAGTATCGGCCCTTTTGCGAGGATATTTAAATCTTGGTCTGTTACCAGAGTGGCAATTTCGATAATACGATCGTTTAGGGTATCTAGGCCGGTCATTTCCAGATCGATCCAGATTAAATTCAGGTCGTGCATGGCATTCCTTCCGCTGAGTTGAATGAAGCCTCTTGTTCAGAGCCTTCTCTATTCTTGACCATAGCTGTTCTACAAACTCTACACTACAAATAGTAGCGTACGAACTTTAGCAGACTTGTGTGCGGTTTCGTAAACGTTTGCGTCTCGTAAGCCAACCTTGTTTTGATTATGGGTGATGGCTTGTCATTAGCGGGGCGTGTAGGCTTGTGTGTGCTCGCGCTGTATCAGCTGAAGGGCATATTTGTCAGCGTTAATATAAGCGCTGAGAGGGGTTCTTGTTTAGGCTGATTATCCCTTCTTGATATGGTTTACTGCTTGTTTTATTGGTCCTTAGCGCCGGTCAGGGGCTAAGGGCTTATTAGGTTGAATCTTTATTATGCCAACAGAAATTCTTACCGCGACAATACTCTTCACCCTTGCTTTGGTTTTATATTCACTAGCGATTTGGCGTGGTCGGGCAAACAGCTCGCTTAAATTATCACAGGTTCTTACCTTTTTCTGCGGTGTTGTTGCCGATGCTTCGGGTGTCTGGGTAACGGTTGATTTTATCGGCGCCATTGTATTAACACCGCACGCTATTGTCGGTTTTCTGGCCTTGCTGTTGATATGCCTACATTTTTTATGGGTGTTATTTGTGTTTATAAATAACAAAGCGCAAACACCGCGCTTTCACCAGTTTGGTGTATTTGTCTGGAGTGTTTGGGTTTTATCCTATCTTTCTGGGTTCATAAGTGGCTTGCAGAAGTTGGTATAAAACGCTTTCGCGGGCCATCGTGCGCATGGCGTTTTTTCTTATTGCGCGGTGCGCGCTGTGGTGCCTTCTTTAGGCAGGTTTTTGCACGTCATATCATCGCTCTAAGTAATACGATATGCTGGGCGCGAATACGAATTTTGGGAACTGGGAGGGTATGGCAAAACGTAAAATCACGGATCAGCAGCAGCGTCGTATACATCGGAAACAGTCGACCAGTATTCATGCGGGGGCCCAGAAAAAGAGTGAAGCGCTCCTATCCTCGGGTCAACTTGGCCCCGAGCAAGAAGGCATTGTTAGCACACGCTACAGTAATCAGGTGGATGTCATTAGTTCGGCAGAGGGGCAGCCCCACCGCTGTTATTTACGCTCAAACTTAGTGTCTGTGGTGACGGGCGACAAGGTTATTTGGTGTCAGGGTGAACCTTATGGTGTAGTCAGTGCCGTACTGCCTCGTGCTACTCAGCTTGATCGACCGGATGCCCGTGGCAAACTGCGTCCGGTGGCCGCAAATATCGACCGTATTGTTGTGGTGATCGCACCGGAACCGATGCCGCATGCGAACCTTATTGATCGTTATTTGGTGGCTATCGAGCATCAGGGTATTACACCCGTTTTAGTGCTCAATAAAGTGGATATGGACTCGGATAAAACCGCAGTGGCACGTACGCTTATTCAAGTTTATGCAGAGCTAGGTTACGAGGTTATAGAGGCTTCGGCGGAATCAAAACAAGGTCTTGAGCAATTAACAAAAGCCTTGGCTGAGCATACCAGTGTTTTTGTCGGACAATCGGGCGTTGGTAAATCATCGGTAATAAATGCCATATGCCCTTCAGCGAAAGCCGCTGTGGGTGTTTTATCTGAGGCGCATACTCAGGGTCGTCATACGACAACGCGAGCGAATTTATTCTTTTTGCGTGAAGGTGGGCGACTTATCGATTCACCGGGTATTCGTGAATTTGGTTTAATTCATCTTGATGAGCGGGATATTGCTTTAGGGTTTGTCGAATTCCTACCGTTTCTGGGCCAGTGTAAGTTCCGTGACTGCTCTCATGAACAAGAGCCCGGCTGTGCTCTGCAAGATGCGCTTGAGGACGGTAAAATATCTTTACAAAGAATGCGCAGCTATGAACAAATAAAGCGCAGCTTGACGATGGGCTAATAGATGGATTAATAGCTGTATTTGTCGCGTATCATTCAACTCACAAGGTTCCGAAACCATTCCTATGCAAAGCTCTTCCGAAAAATTTTTCTGTTTTATTCAAAAGGTAATACCGCAACATTATTTGTCACGTTTTATTGCTCGCTTCGCAGAAGCGCAAACACCTTGGCTGAAAAACGCGCTGATTCATCAGGCAATACGGACTTATGGAATTGACCTGTCCATTGCTGAGCGTGAGTTGCCTGAGCAGTACTTCAATTTTAATGATTTTTTTACGCGTGCCCTGAAACCCGGTGAACGGCCTTTGTGTGTTGAGCCCAATGCTTTGTTGTCGCCGGCAGATGGTGTCTTAAGTCAGGCGGGGGATATTCATCAGGGCCGTTGTATTCAAGCTAAAGGGCAGGCTTATACCACCTCGCGTTTGCTGGGAGATGATGCCTTGGCAGCGTCGTTTGCGGAAGGTAGTTTTGCTACAGTGTACTTGTCGCCAAAAGATTACCACCGTGTGCATATGCCTTGTCGTGGGAAATTACTTGAAACCCGTTATATTCCGGGTAAATTATTTTCAGTTAATGCAGCGACGACTCGGGGTATTCCCGATTTATTTGCGCGCAATGAGCGGCTTGTTTGCCTATTTGAAACGGAATGCGGTTTGATGACGCTTGTATTGGTTGGCGCCATGTTAGTGGCGGGTATTGAAAGTACTTGGCAAGGTGCGTATCCGGCTGAACAGCATGCTGTGATGAGCTATGCCGATCAGGGTATATATCTTGAAAAAGGGGCAGAGATGGGCCGTTTTAAGTTTGGCTCAACCGTTGTTGTTCTTCTGAGCAAGCGGCAGGTTTTTACAGCGCCAATGGGTGGCGCTGTGTTAATGGGTGAAGGTTTGGCCTTTCCTTCTTGAATAGCTCTTGAATAAGTTTGCTACGGGCTATTTGAACAGCTTATTTAAAAACGGGTTTACGCTTTTCGAGAAACGCTGAAACACCTTCTTTGGCGTCCTCATCGAGAAAAAGAAAAGGCATAACATCTTTAGCGTAAGTAAACTCTGCGCCGCCGAGCTCGCGGTTATAAACCGACTTGGCGTAACGAATCGCCATTTGCGGTTTGCTGGCCAGCTTATCAGCAAGTGCGAAGGCTTCTTCCATGAGTTTGTCATGGGCAACAACTTTCAGCACCAAGCCTAAAGCTTCGGCTTCTTCCGCGCTGAGGATTTCACCGGTCATACTCAGGTATTTAGCTTTTTGTCGGCCAATGAGTTCATTAAGCCTAACAATAGCGAAACCGGGTAATAAGCCAAGATTGATTTCGGGTACGGAAAATTTGGCCTGTGCCGAGGCGATAATAAAGTCACTGGCGATGGACAGTTCAAAGCCACCACCAAAGGCATAGCCGTTGACCGCAGCAATAACGGGTTTGGCAATATTTTCCGGTAGCGCAAGCACCGTTAGCGCATCGTCGATAAACCGTTTTGCATACCTTGTGGTAAATTCAAAACCACTAATATCAGCGCCCGCACAGAATGCTTTTTCACCGGCACCGGTGAGTACGATAACGCGGACGTCATCATCTTCATGTGCCTGCTTAAAGGCGGTATGCAAGCCAGAGCGGATACCCACGCTGAGCGCATTGAGCTTGCTCGGCTCGTCAAGCGTGATAAGTGCCGTACTGCCGTGAATTTCATATGTCACACTGTCGAATTGCATCACTTTTCCTATGAGAGTTGTTTACTCAGCGCTTTACTCAGCGCTTTGCTTACGCAACTGCTTGTTCGAGGATAGACCTTTTAGGTGTTCTATAAAACCTTCTAAGATTGAATAAACGGCCGGTATGACCACCAGAGTAAGTAAGGTGGAGGATAGCATGCCGCCAATAACCGCAATGGATAGCGGGCCATTGGTTTCATGACCCGCGCCGTAACCGAGAGCCGCAGGTGCTAAAGCGAGAATGACAGTGAAAGATGTCATTAATATCGGTCGTAAGCGAATGGGGCAGGCATCCAATAATGCCTCGTTAATGGACAGTCCTGAAAGGCGGCGTTGATTGGTGAGGTCAACCAGTAAAATAGCATTTTTGGCCACCAGTCCAACGAGTAAGACGAGACCAATCATCGAGTAGGTATTTAAGGTATTGCCGCTTATCCACAATAACGCGACACCACCAATCATGGCTAAGGGCTGTGCTGTCATGATGATAAGGGGTTGTAAGAAAGAATTAAATTGGCTGGCTAGCACCATATACAGCAGCACGGTTGCGAGTATAAACGCAAAGCTCATACTGTCAGCTGTCTTGCCAAACTCCTCTGCTTGCCCTTTAAACGTGAGCGTGTAGCCGGCGGGTAGAATGTCCTTGGCAATGTTTGTCACATTGCCCATTGCTTCTGCTAAAGGGATTGCGGGCTTGCCGTAAAAAGGTGCCGAATAGCGCAAGTCATAACGGGAAATTGAGGCCGGGCCAAGCGTTTCTTCGAGCCTTGCCACGCTGTCGATGCGGACCATGGCGCCGGTCTTTGAGCGTAGATAAATACGCTTCAGGTCATCGGCGGATTGAAAGTGTCCGGCGGCGGATTTGATGCGAAGGTCGTACCGTTCGCCATCGCCCGGGTCGTCATTGTATTTGGCGATATCAATGCCACCAATCATGACATTAACGGCTTCGGCAATGTCATAGGTTGAAAGCCCCAAGCTGGCAGCACGTGTGCTGTCTACCCGTAGTTGATATTGGGGAAGTTCAAGGTTGAGATCAAGATCAATGTAGCCAATGCCGTCAATGTTAGACAGCTTTTCCTCCATGAGATAAGAGAGGCGAGCAACCTCTTGCAGGTTGGCACCATTGATGGAAAATTGCAGGGGTTCGCCGCGTTGGCCGCCCATAGACGGTATGGGTGCCGCAAAAGCTTTAACACCGGGAATTGTGGCGAACTGCTTGCCCAGAATTGCAATGAGCTCTTGCTGGCTTATATCGCGCTCCGCTGCGGGTGTCATACGGACAAAACCCATGGCCAGTGTTACCTGACGACCACCGGTACCGAGACCAAAAAAAGAATTAATGATGACGTCGTCATGTTCGGCCAATATGTGCTCGACTTTGGCGAGCCGGCCACTGGAGTATTCAAGCCCAGAGCCCAGAGGGGTGCGCACAATAACCATAAAGCTGGCCTCGTCTCGCGCCGGTGAATACTCCTTGCCAATATCCTTGAAAATGAAGGCAGAGCTTATGACGATGAGCGTGGTGATTAGCATAACAGCCCAGCGAAAATGCAATGCGAAGGCCAAAATTTTGGCGTAAGTTTCTTCCATTGCGCGAAAACTGCGTTCCAGCCAGTAATACAGTCCCCCGGTGTGTTCTTCAACCGCGAGGAAGCGGGAGCACAGCATGGGGGTTAGTGTCATGGAGACAAACCATGAAATAAGTACCCCTACGGTGACGACGAGTCCAAATGATGAGAAGAATTGCCCAATCATACCGCCCAGAAATATCACGGGGACAAAAATTGAGACCAGTGACAGTGTTGCTGCCAGTACGGGAAATACGACTTCAGCGGTGCCGTGTATAGCGGCTGATTTGGGGTCGGGGTCGATGCTTTCGCGGTGGCGGTAAATGTTTTCGAGCACGACGATGGCATCATCGACAACAATACCAATCAGCAGCAAAAGCGCCAGTAAGGTCATGCTATTCAGCGTGAAGTCGAGGAAGTAAATGGCTGCAACGGAGCCGAAAAGTGAAATTGGCACAGCGATGGAAATAATAATGGTCGAACGAATACTCTTGAGGAAGAGCCAGACGACAAAAGCGGTTAGAAAGGTGCCAAGGATGAGATGTTCTTCCAGCGCTGCAACCATTTCACGCACAAATTGCGAATCGTCTGATGCGATCTCTAAGGTCATACCGGCGGGCAACTGCGGGCGTATTTCCTCATTAATGCGGCGCATAACCTCATCAATAATTTCAACGGTGTTGGCATTGGCAATTTTGGTAATGCCCAGACCAACGGTATCTTCACCGTTAAGGCGCGCAAGGCTACGTGGGTCTGCTATGCCATCTTCTAAGTCGGCTATGGACGCGAGTTTGAGCGGTGCACCATTGCGATAGGCAACGATCAGGTTTTGTAGATCGCGCAGGTCATGGTATTCCATATCAAGCTTAACCATGTGCTCGGTTTCACCATTGACCAGAAAGCCGCCGGGCATCATGAAGTGCTCATTGCGTACTGCGGCTAAAACTTCGGCGGTGCTGACATTAAAGGCGGTCATTTTGTTGAGATCGAGATTGATGCGAATGGTGCGTTCGCGCTGCCCACCAATTTGTACTTGGCCGACGCCATTAATGGTTTCGAGGTTCTTTTTAATGACATTAATAGCGTAGCTATTCACCTGCTGAACTGTTCGATCACCGCCAAGAGCGAGCCACATAATGGGCGAAGCGCCGAATTCGATTTTGGCGACAATGGGCGGGTCTGAGTCGTCTGGAAGCTGGTTGATAATTTGGTTAACTTTAGCTTGTACTTCGTCGAAAGCCACGTTGATGTTTTTTTCAATGTCGAAAGTAATAACGACATTGGAATTGCCCGGAGACGATGTGGAGGAAATATGCTCAATGCCGGGAACAGCATTGACGGCTGTTTCAATAATGTTGGTAATAGAAGCGTCAATGACGTCAGGGTTTGCGCCCGTGAGGCTGGTCTTCACCGCAATGAGTGGGAATTCGGTGGCGGGGTAGCGGTCTATGCCTACCCTCGAATAACCGATAATGCCAAAGAGAATTAAAATGGCCGACAGCATGGTGGTCAGCACATGCCGATTGATAGACAGGGACGGGAGGTTCATTATTTATCCCCGTCGGAGAAAGTAACCGGCGCGCCATCGGTCAAAAAGCCTGCGCCATGAACGGCAACGGTTTGACCGGCTTGTAACCCGGAGAGAATTTCGACATGGGTATCAATGTATTCGCCTGTTGCAACGGCTTGTTGATGAGCCATACCTTCTTCGATGACATAGACGATTTTACCCACAGGTCTGAGAACGATAGCGCCCTTGGGTACAACGACCGCATTTTCCCGGGTGCTGAGAGTAATTTCACCCGTGACACTGCCGCCGGGTAACCAATGTCCTGGATTGTCTACGATACTCAGGATGTGGATGGACCTGCTGAGTGTATCAACAGTCGGTCGAATGTCCTGCACCGTGCTGGTGATAACGGTATTGGGGTCCATGGGGGAGGCAAGTCGAACTTGCTGCCCAGCGGATACGCGTGTTGCGAGTGCTTCGGGTAGTGGCAAGCGCGCTCTGAGACGTTGAGTTTTAATGAGCCGAAAAACGGGGTCGCCAATTTCCAAGAAATCGCCAGGGCTTGCAAGTTCAGCATCGATGATGCCTTTATGCGTTGCCAGTATGCGGGTTTTAGACAAGCTGTGCCGCTTGGCGCGCAGGTGCTCTTTCGCTTCGTTGAGTTCTTCTTTCAGAAGATCAAGCTGTGCTTTGCTTGCATCGTAGGTGTCGGTCGAAACAAGGCGCGCCTTCAGGAGTTTTGCGTGGCGCGTAACAGTGCGGTTTTGATTGGCGAGCAGTACGTTCAATTGTGCGATTTTTGCTTTAGTGGCTTTTATGGCTATCGAGTAATCTTTAGCGTCTAACTCTGCAAGTAATTGCCCCTTTATAACGCGGTCGCCGGTCATCACGTGAGCGCGAAGATAGCGGGCACTTACCTCTGCGGAGACTTCGGGTCGGATGACGGCTTCCAGCTCGCCGATTGCGTGTTCAACAACATTAACAGTGCTGAGTGTGGCAAGTGCGCCAGTAATGATGGTTGAGCGCACCACGGGTTTCGTTGGGTTTTCTTCCGTGTTTTCTAGGGTGTCTTTTGCGGTGCTGGAAACTGTTGTGATGAGGAGTGCTGTGCCGAGTATGAATACCCATGGATGAAATTTAAAGCGCATTGATTGGTACCCTGAGGATTTGAAATATTATATTTGTTTTTTGCCGGCCTTGGCATACGCTCGTTAATCTTTTCTGATCAATTCATTTTGGCGGTATTGTTTTTGCCTTACTTACTCCAAGGCTTTCTTGTGCGGTATTAATTTGAATGACCTTAAAGTTTGATGCTGTATCGGTTCGCGCTGTACTAAGTTCTCGCGCCGCACTAAGTTATAGGCATGTGCGGACACTGGTCGATGTTTTCACGGTGCATGTTTTTCGTGCAAATCTTTCGTGAAAATCTTCCGCTATTTCAATCATCGTCAGTGTGAGCTCGCTGCAATAGATGATTTTTGAGCTTGATTATTATTGCTGAAATGCAGGTAAATGCTGCATCGGTAAAATCATAATAGCAGCAAAGCTGCAGAACAGTATCTTGTGCAAGTGCTTGTTTCTTAATGATAACACAGTGTGAAAATATCGTTTGTACAGCTTGTTTGCAATGCAAGGGTTCGCAAGGATGTGTTTTCTGGGTGACACAGCCCGCCCTATTTCGAGGCGTTTGAAATGGGTTTTTAGGCGGAAGGGCTTGCTGGCGAGCCCTTTGAAGTGCGTATGGAAGTGCGTATGTCTTCCTGTTTGATCTAGCGCATTTGCAGGGGGGAATTTATGGTTGCCATAGAATATTGCTCTATGTTTGAATTGATGGAATAGCTTTACACTGTATTTTTAGATTAATCCCACAGCGTACTCACAATAATAGTTACAAATATCAGTGAATGCAGACCTATTTTGTTTGGGGTGGGGTTTGACGACGAGCATTGGCAATGCTGATTTTTTAAGATAATCAGCGGCTGATTCAATTAAGTATTTTTTCTTAAATTAACTGTTATTGAAGGGGAAACCATTGGCTACTTGGAAAGAAGAAACGCAACACCTAGCCGGCGCTGATCTGGTAATGATTCGTGGTGGTTCTGGCAAGCCTTTGCTGGTACTTCACGATGAGCTTGGTTACACCGGTTGGATGAGCTGGAACGAAGAGTTGGCGAAAGACAGGGAGCTTATTATCCCTATGCAGCCAGGTTTTGGCCAGTCGCCGCGTCAGGACTGGATGTGGCGTCACCGTGATCTCGCAAATTATTATTTGAACGTTATTCGTGAACTGGGCTTGGAAAAGCCGGATGTATTGGCGTTTTCTGCCGGTGCTTATACTGCGGCAGAAATGGCGGCTGCAAATCCGGAATTGCTTGGCTCCATCACGTTGGTTGGCCCTATGGGCATTAAACCGGATGAAGGTGAGATTTTCGATATCTTCGCCTGCACCATTAAAACCTGCTTACGCCAGACAGTGTTTAATAAAGAGGCGAAAGAATACGCTGAAATCTACGGCGGCGAGATGTCGGCCGAGCAGTTTGAATGGTTTGAGGACGCTCGTGCCGAGAGTGCGCGCCTTGGTTGGGAGCCCTATATGTTCAACCCGAGCCTCCCAGATCTGTTGCGTAGCGCGAAAAATGCCAAGCTACCGACCTTGCTGATTCGCGGTAGTGACGATGCTGTGGTACCTCAGGATTGTATCCGAAAGTATCACGATGCCCTGCCTCAGGCCGACATTGTTACCATTAAAGGTACAGGCCACCGCCCAGAAATTGAAGATAGCGCTGAATTTGTTGCCGCTGTTAAACATTTCCTCGCTTAACAAGAATT
>JQIA01000260.1_pt1 | contig 25473 bp, 23 predicted proteins | sample 811431 | NCBI WGS metagenome assembly JQIA01 (sample SAMN02998118, study PRJNA258478) | marine sediment metagenome | biome: marine; feature: seafloor; material: sediment; isolation source: oil-polluted sediment collected from 3 locations (0.5 km, 0.7 km and 0.9 km)... | place: USA: Gulf of Mexico ...
GTTTGCAGCTTTGGATTTACGAGATTGGCTGCCATCTCGGCATGCACCTAAGAGTTTTGTAACCCACGTCGAAGCCAAGTCGCCCCCGAAGTTGTGTTGGGTTGCATTAAAATTAGTGCAGTCCCCGAGTTTTTAAAGAACAGTGTTGATTATAAGCTATATGGGGTCAAATAGGGTGATTTCAATGCAACCTTTGCCAGAAAAGTGCTGAAGGTGCTTATGGTTAATGGTTGTGCCGCATCACGCGCTGTTTTTCACGGTCCCAATCGCGATCTTTCTCTGTGGCGCGTTTGTCGTGGTCCTGCTTGCCCTTGGCCAGAGCAATGCCGCATTTGACACGGTTATTTTTCCAGTACAGGCTCAGTGTTACGCAGGTATAGCCCTTCTGCTGGGTTGCTGCAAATATTTTGCCTAGCTCACGTTTGTTTAGCAGCAGTTTGCGGGTGCGGGTAGGGTCGGCCATAACATGGGTTGAGGCGGTTTTCAGTGGGGTGATGTGCGCGCCTAGCAACCAGGCTTCTCCATCTTTAAGCAGGCAGTAGCTCTCTGTCAGCTGTGCTTTACCGGCGCGCAGGCTTTTGACCTCCCAGCCGGTTAAAACCAGTCCGGCCTCAAACTTTTCCTCAATGAAATAGTCGTGCCTGGACCTTTTGTTCAGGGCGATGCTGTTGGGAGACTTGGGTTTCTTTTTTGCCATAGTGATGCATTATATAGTGATGCTCTGCAGCCGCATACCAGGGTCATTGTAAATATTGTCAATCACCCTGGCGTCAGGCGTATTTCAGCTTAAAAGCCCAGCAGGTTGTGAGAAAAAAATTTCAGTGCCACGGTGTTAATAAAGATGATCAGCAAAACCAGCGGAATCACAGTTCCTAGCGAGAAGTTAACATAGCGTTCCAGGAGCGTGCCCCGGTAGCTGGGCTCACCCTGTTCTAGCTCCTCGTTGAACCTGGCTTTCTTCCATTTGTAGGATACTAGCAGGCAGATGATAAAGCCGTTCAGGGGCAAAATAGTATCGTAGAAAATATCAATAACCAGGTCGAAGAAGGATTTGGTCTGTCCGGCGTAGCTGGCAAACTCGGTGAAAAAGCCAACCATGCCAAAAGACACTGCGCAGCATAGTGTCAGCAGTCCTGCTGTGACCGCCAGTGATAACAGGCTTTTGTCGCGGCTAAAGCCCAGTTCGTCTTCGAGTGCGGCTAACGGAACCTGCAGAATGGATACCTGAGAGGTTAAGGCGGCAAAAAAAACCAGCAGAAAGAAGGTTGATGCTACGATGCTGGCGCCCACATAACCGATAGTGGCTTGCATGGTGAGGAATATTTTAGGCAGAAAAGTGAAGATCAGCGAGACAGAGGAGCTGGAAAGCTCATCGGTATTTATCTGCGGGTTAAAGGCAAAAATAGCAGGGATGATCAGCAGGCCAGCGCAGAAAGCCACGCCGGTATCTGTTAATACGACGAACTTGGCTGCCGATGGAATGCCCTGCTTTTTGTCTATGTAGGAGCCGTAGGTGATGAGAATCCCCATGCCAAGCGACAGGGAGAAAAAGGCCTGGCTTAGGGCGCCACTGAGTACAGCGGGGGTGATTTTGCTGATATCTGGTACCAGATAGAAGCGTACCCCGGCGAGGGCGTTGTCGAGCGTCAATACGAAAGCGACCAGACATAAAAGCATAATAAAAAGAGCGGGCATCATCAGTTTGGCGGCCTTCTCAATGCCCTCGTGTACGCCACGATGAAGAATGAATGTGATTAGTGCTGCAGCGCCGATCAGATAGAAGAACACCTGTTGGCTGTTGATAAATGTTGTGAAATATCCTTCCTGAGCTAGTTTGTCGAGATTGCCTGTTATGCTGCCAACCAGGTAACCCATAATCCAGACGGTGATCATCATGTAGAAAACCGCGATCATAAAGGGGGTGATTACAGCCAGCCAGCCACCGAGTTGCCATATTTTACTGTTTGGTGCCAGACGCCGGTAGGCCCCAATGGGGTTGCGTTGAGTGTGTCTGCCGATAGACATCTCTGCGATCATGACCGGCAGGCACAGCAGTACTACAAAGAGTGCATAAAAAAGCAGAAACGCTGCGCCGCCATTTTTGGTGGCATTGACCGGAAAACCGACAATGTTGCCAATGCCTACTGCAGAACCTGCGGCGGCAAGGATAAACCCTAGGCGGGAACTAAACTGCTCTCTATTGGCTGACATCGCACCTCCCTGAAAATTATTTGCTCAGATGTTATCAATTCTGAGAGAGGTTGTCTTCGCGGCTGGCCACTGTCTGTTTTTCGTTATGGAGTTGCTCGGGCGGACAATATAAAATAAAGGCCGCGTATAACAGGAGGGCGATCAACCCCATGGAAAAAATGATTTCGATTGAGCTGGTTTTTGCCCTGCCCGATAAGCAAGATATTATCTCGTTCAAAGTTGCGCAGGGAACCACGGTGCATGAGGCGGCAGTTCTATCGGGGGTTTCCGGTCGATTTAGCCAGGTTGATCTGGATCAGAGCAAGATGGGTATTTTTGGCAAAGTGGTAAAAGAGCCCAAGAGCCAGGTGGTCAAGTCAGGTGATCGAATAGAGATCTATCGACCTCTGATTCTGGACATCAAAGCTCAGCGAAAACAGTTGAAAAAAAAGAGATAGTGTCAATCTCTCAATTGGCTGTTGCGTTGCTGGGTGCGTAATCCCCCTCAAAGTGGCTGAGAAGCCCATTATCAAAATAGAGGGTCATGTTTTCCTGTCGTCTCATTTTGCCACCTGGCTGGAAACTGTGTACATAATCCCAGCGATCTTTATGGAAGGTATCTTGTATCAGTGCCGTGCCCATCACGTACTGTACTTGCCGCTTAGTCATGCCGGGTTTGAGTTGATCTACCATTTTCTGGGTAATGACATTGCCCTGTTGTATATTGATCCGGTAGACACCAGGAAAGGACCCCAGTTTTGGCATAGAGCAGCCGGTGATCAGCAGCAATATGGTTGAGAGGATGGCGATCTGTTTCACAATAAATATTTCATTTGTGGCCGATAAAATTGCATAATTGAGAGCCTACTTTAAAAATGAATGGTAGTTTGCGAGTATGTCAGGAGAAAATCAAGCGCTTCGTAGCGCTGGACTCAAGGTAACTGCGCCTAGACTCAAGGTTTTGCAGTTACTTGAGGACTCAAGCCTTCATCACATGGCGGCTGAGGATATCTACAAAGCGCTGCTAGAGAGTGGTGATGATGTTGGTCTTGCTACCGTTTACCGGGTCTTAACCCAGTTTGAGGCAGCTGGCCTTGTGATTCGTCATCATTTTGAGGGGGGGCGTTCTGTTTTTGAGCTGACCTCAGAGGTGCATCATGATCATATGGTTTGCGTGAGTTGCGGCAAGGTTCAGGAGTTTGTTGATGATGTGATAGAGCGCCGACAGCAGGATATTGCCGAGCAAGTCGGGTTCAAAATCATCGATCACCGCCATAGTATTTATGGCTATTGTTCGGACTGCCATTAGCGATCTATATCGTTACCGTGTTAGCAATGTCGACGCTGGGATGCAGCATCTCCTCCGCATGAGCCAGCGTTCGCTCGCTAATATCAATGCCGCCCAGCATTCGGGCGATCTCTCGTATGCGCGCCTCTTTGCTGAGTACTGCTATCTTTGAGTCTGTGGTATTGGGGTTGCTTGACTTGCTGGCAATCAGATGGTTATCTGCCCTGGCGGCCACCTGGGGCTGGTGCGTGACGCAGATGACCTGCCCGGAGCCCCCTAATTTGCTCAAAAGGCGGCCGACAACCTCAGCGGTAGCGCCACCGATGCCCACATCCACCTCGTCAAAAATCAGGGTGGGTATGGTGCTGGTTTGTGCAGAGATCACCTGAATAGCCAAGCTGATTCTGGATAACTCTCCTCCCGATGCGATCTTTTGCAGGGCGCGGGGTTGTTGTCCGGGGTTGGGGCTGATCAAGAATTCAATGCTCTCCATTCCAAAAGTCGAGGGTATGCCGGTAGTGACCGGTGGGGTGTTGATCACAAATCGGGTGCTGTTCATGCCCAGCGATGCCAGCTGTTTTTCGACAAGAGTACTGAAATTGTCGACGGCCGCGAGCCGTGCCTCGGTCAGTTTTGAAGTCAGTCCCCGGTATTTTATCAGCTCCTCAGCAATCCGCCCCATGAGCTCCTCAAGGTTAAGGTCGCTCTGCTCGATATGCTGTAGTTTTTTCACTAATTGAGATCGTATTTTGACCAATTGAGCGGGGGTGACTCTGTGCTTGCGTGCCAGCTGGAGGATGTCGGCAAGGCGTTGTTCTATTATTTGTAACTGCTGAGGGTCTATATGGACAGTTTCCAGATAGCCTTGCAGGCTGCGCGCGGCCTCCTCAATCTGTATGCGGGCGTTATTGAGCAGATCTGTGCTCTCGACCAGTAACGGGTGGGTATCCTTGATCTGTTCACAAAATCGCAGGGCTTGGGTGAGCAGTGTTAAGCTATTGGTTTGTTGGTCATCAGCTCCTATATCGAGGCACAACTTAAGCGCTTGATGCCCCAGTTGAAGTGTGCTCTGTGCGTTTGCCATCCGCACTTGGTCGCGCTCCAGTGCTTCCAGCTCATTGTCCTGTAGCTGCAGCGCGTCCAACTCCTCAAGTTGATACGCCGCCAGCTCCATTTCTGAGTCCCGGTTTTGCTGGGTAGTGGCGAGCTCACTTAACTGTTCATTCAGCGAAGCCCAGTGATGACAGCTTTCCGATACCTGCTTTGCCAATGAGCTGCAGCCTGCGAATTCATCGAGTAGTATGCGGTGGGTTGACGTTTTTAGCAGAGACTGATGTTCATGTTGACTGTGAATATCTGTCAGTGCTTCACCCAATTTTCTAAGCTGTCCCAGGGTGCTGGGGGTGCCGTTGATATAGGCTCTGGATCGCCCATCTTTGCTTATAACACGCCGCAGAATACAGCTATCAGCTTCTAGTTGCTGACCTTCAAGCCAGGCCGCCACAGGCCTGTTTCCAGTGATATCGAAGAGTGCGCTGATCTCTGCACGGTCAGAGCCATCTCGGATAATACCCGTGTCGGCACGGTCGCCCAATACCAGCCCCAGAGCATCGACCATAATAGATTTTCCTGCGCCCGTTTCGCCGGTAATGGCTGTAAACCCTACTCCGAACTCAATGGCCAGAGTTCGCACAATAGCAAAATTTTCAATGCAAAGTTGTTGAAGCATGGGTTAATAGATCCCCGGTGGCAATAAAGGCTGGTCGGGTTGGCCTGGTAAATAGCACAGTAGCAGGAATGTTGGGCCGCTTTCAATACAGTAAACGTTAATTCGGCCGGCGATTTATGGAACTGGATTGGGGAGGATTAAGATAGAAGTGCACATCCGTGTGCATACAATGCCCCTGTTGTTCGCAACCTATTTTTAGTGATCCATAGCCTTTCGGTTCGGGGAGATCCTACTAAGCTGTTGCGTTCCTCTATCTTTTTGCGGTGGTGCAAAGGCAAGATTAAAGCAAAATAAAACCCTGCGCAATCTATCCTTATAGCCCAAAAGCATTAGAAGGTCCTCTTTTTATGGGCGTGGCCCTACTTAAAGAGTCCGCAAATTAGCTTTAGGCACCGCCAGGGTTTGTCACGCAAGGTCACGCTGCATCATTTTTTATTTGCCCTCTGTCTTGAATCAACGTTTGCTGCCCCCATATAAATTTCAGCCGTGAAGGCCTTCAAAACACACCCCCCAATTTAACAAGAGCAGCGCAGAAGGAGGTTGACTTAGTATGGTGGGAGATCAAAAAACGCCAGGTGATGCGGAAAAAGTAACATCAACGGAGATGAGTGAAGAATCTCAGCCGGATAACCCAGAAGCAGAGACGCTGCTGACAGAGGGAGTGGATGGCAGCTCGACAGATGCAGAGAGTGAGTTGGCGCAGGCACTGTTGCAGGTGGATGAATACAGGGATAAAGCAGCTCGGGCGCAGGCTGAATTGCAAAATGTTCGCAGACGCGCAGAAAAAGATGTGGAAAATGCGCATAAATACTCTTTAGAAAATATGGCTAAAGAACTGCTGCCGGTTTTAGATAATCTAGAGCGTGGTCTTGAAGCGGTTCCTGCTGCAAGTTCAGAGGATGCGGCAGTCAAGAGTTTGAAAGAGGGTATTGAGTTAACGCTTAGTCTGTTCATAAAGGCGCTGGCTAGAGTTAAAGTTGAGCAGGTCGACCCGGGGGGAGAGCCTTTTAATCCGCAGCTTCACCAGGCCATAACCATGGTTGAAGAGGCCTCAGTAGAACCCAATTCAGTTGTTGATGTAATGCAGAAAGGTTATACGCTGCACGGTCGCCTGTTGCGCCCCGCAATGGTCGTGGTCTCCAAGGCAAGCGCATCGACTGCACCAAAAATTGATGAACAGGCTTGAAAATCAGTAAATCAGTACAATATTAAAGTTTAATGATTAGCGTTGCGATGGCTTTCATCGTAACCGGGTAACGTGAATAGAATTCGGAGTAGATAGAATGGGAAAAATTATTGGCATAGATTTAGGTACCACCAACTCCTGTGTTGCGGTGATGGAATCAGGGAAGTCAAAGGTGATCGAAAACTCAGAAGGTGATCGTACCACACCCTCTATCGTAGCGTTTACTGAAGATGGCGAAATTTTGGTCGGGCAGTCTGCCAAGCGGCAGGCGGTCACCAATCCAAAAGATACACTCTATGCCATCAAGCGTCTAATCGGTCGTCGCTTTAAGGATGAAGTGGTGCAAAGGGATATCAAAATGGTCCCCTATCAGATTACTGAAGCGGATAATGGCGATGCCTGGGTGAGTGTTAAGGGTGATAAAAAGGCTCCTCCTCAGATCTCCGCCGAAGTGCTTGGTAAAATGAAAAAAACAGCTGAGGATTACCTGGGTGAAGCAGTGACCGAGGCGGTCATTACCGTGCCGGCCTATTTTAACGATTCCCAGCGTCAAGCAACCAAAGATGCGGGCAAAATCGCCGGTCTGGATGTGAAACGGATCATCAATGAGCCAACAGCCGCTGCATTGGCTTATGGTATGGACAAGAAGCGTGGCGACTCCACCATTGCAGTTTATGATCTGGGCGGCGGTACCTTTGATATCTCTATCATTGAGATTGCCGAAGTTGATGATGAGCATCAGTTTGAGGTGTTGTCGACCAATGGTGATACTTTTCTAGGCGGTGAAGATTTCGACCTTCGTTTGATCGATTATCTGGCGGATGAGTTTAAGAAGAGTAACGGTATCGACCTGCACAATGACCCTCTGGCATTGCAGCGTCTGAAAGATGCAGCTGAAACAGCCAAAATAGAGCTTTCCAGTAGCCAGCAGACCGATGTTAACCTGCCCTACATCACTGCAGATGCAAGTGGGCCTAAGCACTTAAATGTAAAGATCACCCGGGCCAAGTTTGAGTCTCTGGTTGAAGATTTGGTGGTAAGCACTCTGGAGCCGGTCAAGGCGGCACTGAAAGATGCGGGTTTGAGCGCGTCAGAAATTGATGATGTCATACTTGTAGGTGGCCAGACTCGTATGCCGCTGGTTCAGGAGAAAGTTAAATCTCTGTTTGGCAAGGAAGCGCGCAGGGACGTAAACCCCGATGAGGCTGTGGCTGTAGGTGCGGGTATCCAGGCAGCGGTGCTTTCTGGAGACGTAAAAGATGTATTGTTGCTTGATGTGACCCCACTTTCACTGGGTATCGAGACTCTGGGTGGCGTAATGACCTCCTTGATCGAAAAGAATACGACTATTCCGACCAAGAAAACCCAGGTTTTCTCTACGGCGGATGATAACCAGGCAGCTGTGACCATTCATGTGCTGCAGGGAGAGCGTAAGCAGGCAACTCAGAATAAGTCGCTAGGACGATTTGACCTGGCCGATATTCCGCCAGCACCACGCGGTATGCCACAAATTGAGGTGAGCTTTGACATTGATGCCAACGGTATTTTGCATGTGGGTGCGAAGGATAAAGCAACCGGGAAAGAGCAGTCGATAGAGATCAAAGCATCCAGTGGTTTGTCGGATGAAGAGGTCGAAGATATGGTTAAAGATGCAGAAGCCAATGCCGAAGAAGATCGTAAGTTTGAGGAGTTGGTTGGGGCGCGTAACCAGGCTGACGGAATGATACATGCCTGCCGAAAAACCATTGAAGAGGCCGGAGAAAAAGCGACTGCTGAGGAGAAAGAGGCAGTAGAAAGCGCCATAGCTGACCTGGAAGAGGCGCTTAAATCCGACGATAAAGAGCAGATTGAAGCTAAGACCAGCGCACTTACAGAGGCTTCGGCATCACTCACGCAGAAACTTTATGCAGAAGCTCAGGAAGCTGAGCAGGCTCAGGCGGGTCAACCTGAAGGTGCAGAGAGTAACGATGCTAATAATGATGATGTGGTTGATGCGGAGTTCGAAGAGGTCAAAGACGAAAAACAGTAAGGTGGGTGGCTGTATAAGCCAGCAGCTTTATTTGGTGCAGTGATTGCTGCATTTGACGGGCGCGGAACCAGCTTCTGCGCCTTCGTTCGTTTGAAATAACAGGGAAAAAAGCATAATCCAATGTCAAAACGTGATTATTACGAAGTGCTGGGGGTGGCGCGTGATGCTGACCCAAAAGAGATCAAGAAGGTCTACCGCCGTTTGGCGATGAAGCATCATCCAGATCGAAATCCTGATGATAAGAAAGCTGAAGGTATTTTTAAAGAGGTGAATGAGGCCTACGAAATTCTTTCCAACAGCGAAAAGCGTGCTGCTTATGACCAATTTGGTCATGCGGGTGTTGACCCCAATGCTGCAGGTGGGTTTGGCGGTGGTGATGCTGGAAATTTCAGCGATGTTTTTGGTGATGTTTTTGGTGATATCTTTGGCGGCGGAGGTCGTAGTCGCAGTCATGTCCAACGTGGTGCAGATCTGCGTTATAACCTAGATCTGGATCTTGAAGAAGCCGTTAGGGGCGCTACTGTCAAAATTCATGTGCCGACCATGATTGGTTGTGGTGAATGTGGTGGTTCTGGTTCTAAAAAGGGCACCAGTCCAGTGGATTGCTCCACCTGTAGAGGTGTCGGCCAAGTGCGCATGCAGCAGGGGTTTTTCTCAGTGCAGCAAACCTGTCCCAGGTGCCAAGGGCGCGGCAAAACAATCAAAGACCCTTGCCATAAATGCCATGGCTCTGGGCGTTTGGAAGAATACAAAAAACTTTCTGTCAAGGTGCCGCCTGGCGTGGATACTGGCGACCGCATCCGTTTGTCTGGAGAGGGTGAAGCCGGATTACATGGTGGGCCGCCCGGTGATCTTTATGTCCAAGTCTCGGTGCGATCACATAAGATTTTTACTCGGGATGGTAGCCATCTCTATTGCGAAGTTCCACTCAGTTTTGCCGATGCTGCGCTGGGAGGTGAGCTTGAGGTGCCCACCCTTGATGGGCGAGTGAAACTAAAGATTCCCTCGGAAACGCAGAGTGGCAAACTGTTTCGAATGCGTGGCAAGGGGGTTAAACCGGTGCGAGGTGGAGCAACGGGTGACCTGATGTGTCGTGTCTATGTGGAGACGCCTGTGAAGCTTAACTCAGAGCAGAAAGAGTTATTGCGTCAATTCCAGTCAACACTTGAAAATACAGGAAAACAGCAGTCACCCAAGAAAACCTCTTGGTTTGAAGGGGTTAAGCATTTTTTTGATGAGATGAGTTCATAATGACAAGCTGGGCTTGGGGAACATTTCTCAGTGGGGTGCATAATGGTTAGAGTGGCAGTAACGGGGGCAGCGGGTCGTATGGGCCGAACCCTGATTGAGGCCGTCGCCAGGGCAGAGGGGCTTGAGTTGGGTGCGGCGCTGGAGCAGCCGGGAAGTTCTTTGCTTGGTTGCGATGCTGGTGAGCTGGCGGGTATTGGCAAAAATGGGATTGAAGTGGTTAGTGACCTTAAACAGGTTTTAAACCAGTTTGATGTGTTGATTGATTTTACTGTGCCGGCAGCAACCGAGTTCAATGTGAAATGTTGTGTTGAGGCGGGCAAAAAAATTGTTATCGGCACTACGGGATTTAGCGTTGCTCAAAAAAACGTTATTGATGCTGCAGGAAGCCAGGTGGCGCTCTGTATGGCCTCCAATTTCAGTACGGGTGTTAACCTGTGTTTCAAGCTGCTGGAGATGGCTGCTCAGGTGTTGGGTGATGAGGTGGACGTAGAAATTTATGAAGCGCATCACCGTCACAAGGTAGACGCACCCTCCGGTACCGCGCTGAGCATGGGCGAAGTAGTGGCCAATGCCCTCGGGCGGGATCTACAGGAGGTTGCGCTATATGGTCGTGAAGGCCAAATGGGGCCACGCGAAGATAAAACCATTGGTTTTGCCACGGTTAGGGCGGGTGATATTGTAGGTGACCATACGGTGATGTTTGCTGCCGAGGGCGAGCGGGTTGAGATTACCCACAAGGCATCCAGTCGCATGTCATTTGCTCGTGGAGCAGTCAGGGCTGCGCGCTGGTTGTCGGATCGGCCGACCGGAGTCTATGATATGCAGGATGTACTAGGCATCAAGTAATCCATGGGTAGAAATGTCGGCCCTCAATATTGAGGGCAGGCCCATAGACATCATCTGCCATATTGGCGTAGAATTGCACCCCGAAAAAGGGCCTGTGAATCATCTATTTATCTGTTATCTAAGCGGGATAAGACGGTAGTCCTGTCTCGCCTTTTGCAGCCCCTTCCACCTTGTTTGAGCAGTAGACCGGGAGAACAGTTTGACGCAGCGGGCTATTTTGGCATTGGCCGAAGGCAGTGTATTTCATGGGATAGCGATTGGCGCAAAGGGTCAATCTGTGGGTGAGGTGGTTTTTAATACTGCCATGACAGGCTACCAGGAGATTTTGACAGATCCCTCCTATGCGCAACAGATAATCACCCTTACCTATCCCCATATCGGCAACACCGGGACTAACCCTGAAGATGAAGAGTCCAGAGGAGTTTGGGCTACAGGCCTAGTGATCCGTGATCTGCCGCTACTGGCCAGCAATTGGCGCAAAACAGAAACTCTTGAGCAATACCTAGCCAGGCACAATGTGGTGGGTATTGCCGATATAGATACGCGTCGTTTGACCAATATTCTACGGGAAAAAGGTGCCCAAAACGGTTGTATTAAAGTGTACGACCAGGCTGATGATCTGGAAAAGGTCAGCCATGAAGCGTTAAGGACTGCGGGTGCCTTTGCCGGGCTCAAGGGTATGGATCTGGCGAAGGAGGTCACTGTTGCCGCAAGTTACCCGTGGATAGAGGGTGAGTGGCACTGGTCGCAAGGGTATGTCAAAGTTGAAGAAACCCCCTATCATGTGGTGGCTTATGATTTCGGCGTCAAGCGTAATATACTAAGGATGTTGGCATCCAGGGGCTGTCGGTTGACTGTTGTACCTGCGCAAACACCGGCCGCAGAGGTGCTGGCGCTTAAGCCTGATGGTGTTTTTCTCTCCAACGGGCCGGGTGATCCGGAGCCGTGTGATTACGCGATTACTGCAATCAGGACAATCCTTGAGACAGATACTCCGATATTTGGTATCTGTTTAGGACATCAGCTGCTGGCGCTGGCCAGTGGCGCAAAAACGCTTAAAATGAAATTTGGACACCATGGGGCAAACCACCCGGTTCAGGATGTCGCTTCTGGTGAAGTGATGATTACCAGCCAGAACCATGGTTTCGCGGTAGATGAGAAAAGCCTGCCGAACAATGTAGAGGTGACCCACAAGTCTTTATTTGATGGCTCACTGCAGGGTATACAGCGTACCGATAAGCCCGCTTTTAGTTTTCAGGGGCACCCCGAGGCCAGCCCGGGGCCACATGATGTAGCCCCTTTATTTGACCGTTTTATCGCATTAATTAAAGCTTCCAGGTCCTGATTTCCCATGCCAAAACGTACTGATATTCAATCCATTCTGATACTCGGCGCGGGCCCTATTGTCATCGGACAGGCTTGCGAATTTGATTACTCAGGAGCACAGTCCTGCAAGGCGCTGCGTGAGGAGGGTTATCGGGTTATTCTGGTTAACTCCAACCCTGCAACCATCATGACCGACCCCACCATGGCAGACGCTACCTATATTGAGCCGGTTCGCTGGCAAACTGTGGCTAAAATTATCGAAAAGGAGCGTCCTGACGCACTGCTACCCACCATGGGTGGGCAGACCGCATTGAATTGCGCCCTTGATCTTGACCGGGAAGGTGTACTGAAAAAATATGGCGTTGAGATGATCGGCGCAACTCAGGATGCTATTGACAAGGCAGAAGATCGGCAGCGTTTTGATCGTGCAATGAAATCTATCGGCCTGGATACGCCGCGCTCGGCGATAGCTCATAGTCTTGAAGAGGCGCAGCAGGTTCAGGGCCGGCTGGGCTTTCCCTGTATTATCCGGCCCTCATTTACCCTGGGTGGCAGCGGTGGCGGTATTGCCTACAATAAAGAAGAGTTTGCTGAAATTTGCAATCGCGGCCTGGATATGTCGCCCACCAATGAGCTGTTGATCGATGAATCACTTATCGGTTGGAAAGAGTATGAAATGGAGGTGGTTCGGGATACTAACGATAACTGCATCATCATCTGTGCTATTGAAAATATAGATGCGATGGGGGTTCATACCGGTGATTCCATTACGGTGGCGCCGGCACAAACGCTCACCGATAAAGAGTATCAAATACTGCGTAACGCCTCTATTGCAGTGCTGAGAGAAATAGGTGTGGAGACCGGCGGTTCAAATGTTCAATTTGGCATGAACCCGAAAGATGGGCGGCTGGTGATTATCGAGATGAATCCGCGGGTATCGCGCTCCTCTGCGCTTGCCTCCAAGGCAACCGGTTTCCCCATTGCCAAAGTTGCAGCGAAACTGGCGGTTGGTTTTACTCTGGATGAGTTGCAAAATGATATTACCGGTGGTGCTACCCCCGCTTCTTTTGAACCATCCATAGATTATGTCGTTACCAAAATCCCACGTTTCACCTTTGAGAAATTCCCCCAGGCAGAGGATCGTCTTACTACCCAGATGAAATCTGTTGGTGAAGTCATGGCTATCGGCCGCACTTTTCAGGAGTCAGTGCAAAAAGCACTACGGGGCCTGGAAGTGGATATTTGCGGTTTTGATCCCGTGCTTGAAGAGCGTGGTGACGCAGCACGATCAACGCTGACTCATGAACTACGATCCCCCAGCTCCACCCGGTTGCTTTATGTCGCAGAGGCCTTCCGGTTTGGTTTTAGCATTGAGGAAGTTTATGAACTGAGTGCCATTGACCACTGGTATCTGGCGCAGATCAAAGATTTGGTCGATGAAGAAAATAAGCTGCAGGGGGAAAGTCTTGAAGCGCTCGACAGAGACAAACTTTATCGCCTGAAGCGCAAGGGCTTTTCAGATGCCCGCCTTGCTGCGTTGCTGCAGATTCCTGAGCCGCGAGTCCGTGAATATCGACATCAGCTGAATATCAGACCGGTGTACAAAAGAGTGGATACCTGTGCCGCGGAATTTACTGCAACCACGGCTTATATGTACTCGACCTACGAGGAGGAGTGCGAGGCTCGCCCCTCCGACAAAAAGAAGATCATGGTGCTCGGTGGTGGGCCCAATCGTATAGGCCAGGGGATTGAGTTCGATTACTGTTGCGTCCATGCCGCACTAGCGATGCGCGAAGATGGTTATGAAACCATTATGGTTAACTGTAACCCAGAAACGGTTTCAACCGATTATGACACCTCCGACCGGTTGTATTTTGAACCTGTCACGCTGGAAGATGTACTGGAGATTATCCACGTAGAACAGCCCACTGGCATCATTGTGCAGTATGGCGGGCAGACACCCCTTAAGCTGGCTCGAGGGCTGGCGGAGGCTGGGGCGTCTATTATTGGCACTAGCCCGGATGCCATTGATCGGGCTGAAGACCGCGAACGCTTCCAGCAATTGATTGATAAGCTTGGGTTGCTCCAGCCACCTAATGGGACGGTTCGAAGTCTTGAGGCCGCGCTGAAAAAAGCAGAAGGTATCGGCTATCCGCTAGTGGTTCGGCCCTCCTATGTGTTGGGCGGACGGGCTATGGAAATTGTCTACAATGGTGATGAGCTCACGCGCTACATGAACACGGCTGTCGCAGTTTCCAATGAAAGCCCGGTACTGTTGGATCGCTTCCTGAGTGCTGCGGTGGAGGTTGATGTGGATGCGGTCAGTGATGGTCAGCAGGTGGTGATTGGTGCTGTCATGCAGCATATTGAACAGGCGGGAGTACACTCTGGTGACTCTGCCTGTACTCTGCCACCCTACAGTCTGAGTGAAGATGTGCAGCGGTTGATCTGTGACCAGGTTAAACAGATGGCCCAGGAGCTTGGCGTTATCGGGCTGATGAATGCGCAGTTAGCCATTCAGGATGGCAAGGTGTATGTGATTGAGGTGAATCCACGTGCGTCGCGTACGGTACCCTTTGTTTCAAAATGTATTGGTGAGTCTTTGGCCAAGGTGGCTGCGCGCTGTATGGCGGGCCAGACTCTCAAAGAGCAGGGGTTTACCCGTTTGGTTGTGCCCCCCTATGTGAGCGTCAAGGAATCGGTATTTCCTTTTAGCAAGTTCCAGGGTGCCGATCCCATCTTGGGGCCAGAGATGAAATCCACTGGAGAGGTTATGGGTGTGGGTGACAGCTTTGGTGAGGCTTTCTGCAAGGCGCAGGCTGGCGCGGGCGATATCCTTCCGCAGGGTGGCAGAGCATTTATCAGCGTGCGTGATGTGGATAAGGGTAAGGTTATATCCGTGTCACGAGATCTTGTAGCGCTAGGGTTTTCACTGCTTGCGACTCGCGGTACCGCAAAGATCCTGGAAGACTCCGGCTTAGAGGTAGAGGTGGTCAACAAGGTTCAGGAAGGTAGGCCGCATATTGTCGATATGTTAAAAAATGACGACATAGCCTATATTATAAACACCACAGAAGGCACCCAGGCGATTGCTGATTCGGCAAGTATTCGACGTTCGGCCCTGCAGCACAAGGTTTATTACAGCACTACAATTGCTGCAGCTGAAGCCTTTTGTAAGGCGTTGGCTTTTGGAGAAGATAAAGTAGTGCGTAGCTTGCAGGAGTTACACGCAAATCTACAGGCGAAGTTACATAAGGGAGTGCAGGTATGAGTAAAGTTCCAATGACCCCGCAGGGCGCAGGGTCGATGCGAGGGGAGTTGGAGAATCTAAAGTCTGTGGAACGCCCCAGAGTTATAGAAGCGATCGCAGAAGCGCGTGCCCATGGTGACCTCAAAGAAAATGCTGAATATCATGCCGCCAGGGAGCAGCAGGGTTTTATTGAGGGGCGGATTCAAGAGATCGAATACAAGCTTTCTCATTTGCAAGTGATCGACGTTACCGAGATAGATAATGTGGGTAAAGTCATCTTTGGTACAACGGTGGAAATTGAAAATCAGGATGATGAGAAAAGCGTGGTTTATCAGATAGTCGGTGATGATGAAGCTGATATAAAAAAGAAAAAAATATCTATTTCATCACCTATTGCCAGAGCATTAATCGGCAAGCAAGAGGGAGATATTGTGAATATCAAGACCCCTGGGGGCGAAGTGGAATATGAAATTATACAGGTTCAACATCTTTAGCCTGCAACCCGTAGTTGGACGTAATCCCTCCGCATCATCCAGATTTAGCGTAGTTTGAAACGTAACAGGTTGGATAATCTAGGATTGGGCTCTTTGCAGGGCCGATACAGGAGCGCAACCTTGCCGATTTTCTGTACAATTTCACAGCGGCAAGTGGCACATATTTCTGAGATAAGCGCCAGTTTCGCTTCACGGTCATTGCAGTTGACCCTAATCTTGATTAATTCATGATCGTTCAGCGCTCGCTCAAGTTCAAGTTGAACCCCCTCCGACAGACCCTGTTCAGCCAGGGTGACCACGGGCTGCAGGCTGTGCCCAATGCGTCGGTATTCTTTGATCTCTTTTGTGGTTAGTGCCATAGTGGGCGTCAGAACTCTCAGGTTGAAAAAGAGCGGCGATTATAGCCTAAGACAGGTGAATGGAACAGGATTAGCTGATGGCAAGAAGTAAATCCAGTGCTGGCTGGTTACAGGAGCACTTTCGCGATACCTATGTCAAGAAATCGCAGCGTGATGGCTATCGATCTCGCGCCAGCTACAAGTTGCTTGAAATGCATAAAAAAGACAATTTGATCAAACCGGGTATGCAGGTGCTGGATCTGGGCGCAGCGCCTGGAGGTTGGTCACAGGTTGTGGCCAAACTGGTAGGAAAAAAAGGGCGGGTGGTTGCCTCGGATATCTTGATGATGGAACCCCTCAGTGGTGTTGAGTTCGTTGAGGGTGATTTTTCTGAAGACAATGTTTATCAGGAGATACTGGGAAAACTTGGTGGTGAACCGGTTGACCTTGTAATTTCGGATATGGCCCCCAACATGAGTGGGGTTAGCGCCGTTGACCAGGCCCAGTCCCTATTTCTCGTAGAGCTGGCGGTAGATATGGCCTGTCAAGTTCTGAGACCGGAGGGTAGTTTTTTGACCAAGGTTTTTCAGGGCAGCGGTTTTGATGAATTATTATCTCTGCTGCGGTCTAAGTTCGATAAGGTGCTGACACGCAAACCGGATGCATCCAGATCGCGATCCCGCGAATTGTATCTACTAGCCCGTGGCTTCAAGGGTTGAAGGCTAGGGTTGACTCGCACTTGTAAGCGTAACGTGTGGTAGTTCAGGCCCAGGCCGGATTGTCCGCAGCATTCAAAAAGCTCGTTAAATAGAGAGGACGTTGCCTTGAATAATATGGCAAAAAATCTAGCCCTTTGGCTTATTATCGCCGCGATACTGTTGACTGTTTTCAACAGTTTTAATGTTGAAAAGAAAGATGAGCAGCTCAATTACTCCGAATTTGTTGCTCAGGTACAAAGTGGTCAGGTTAAACGGGTTACTATTGATGGTTACATTATTACCGGTGAGCATAGTGATGGCAGCCGCTTTGAAACCGTCCGACCAGCCCTCCAAGACCCAAAGCTGATTGATGACCTGCTCGAGCAGCGGGTTGAGGTTGTCGGTAAAATGCCGGAGCAGCAAAGCATATGGAGCCAGCTTCTGGTTGCGGTTTTCCCCATTCTGGTTATTTTGGCTGTTTTTATGTTCTTTATGCGCCAGATGCAGGGCGGTGGCGGTGGCGGCAAAGGGCCCATGTCATTTGGTAAGAGCAAGGCCCGGTTGCTGGGAGAGGACCAGGTTAATACAACCTTTGCTGATGTGGCTGGAGTTGAAGAGGCCAAGGAAGATGTCCAGGAGTTGGTGGAGTTTTTGCGTGAGCCCAGTAAATTCCAGCGTCTGGGTGGTCATATGCCACGCGGTGTGCTGCTGGTTGGCCCACCAGGAACCGGTAAAACACTGCTGGCCAAGGCGATTGCTGGGGAAGCCAAGGTACCATTTTTTACCATTTCCGGTTCTGACTTTGTAGAGATGTTCGTGGGTGTGGGTGCCTCCCGTGTGCGCGATATGTTTGATCAGGCAAAAAAGCATGCGCCCTGTATTATCTTTATAGATGAGATCGATGCTGTGGGCCGACATCGGGGTGCGGGCATGGGTGGTGGCCATGACGAGCGTGAACAGACCCTGAATCAGTTGCTGGTGGAGATGGATGGTTTTGAAGGTAAAGAGGGCGTTATTGTTATTGCCGCCACCAACAGGCCCGATGTCCTCGACCCCGCTTTGCTGCGTCCTGGACGTTTTGACCGCCAGGTCGTTGTGGGACTGCCTGATATCAGAGGTCGCGAGCAGATCATGAAAGTGCATATGCGCAAAGTACCACTGGCAGAGGATGTATCTTCCAGCGTGATCGCACGGGGGACCCCGGGTTTTTCCGGAGCGGATCTGGCCAATCTGGTTAATGAGGCAGCGCTATTCGCAGCGCGTTCTGGCAAGCGGGTGGTGGGTATGCAGGAGTTTGAGCTGGCCAAGGATAAAATTATGATGGGTGCCGAAAGGCGCTCAATGGTGATGTCTGAAAAAGAGAAGCGTAACACGGCCTATCATGAGTCCGGTCACGCCATTGTTGGACGCTTGATGCCCGAGCATGATCCAGTTTACAAGGTCAGTATCATTCCCCGAGGAAGGGCTTTGGGTGTGACCATGTTCCTGCCCGAAGAGGACCGTTACAGTCTCAGCAAAAGATCATTGATCAGCCAGGTTTGTAGCCTGTTCGGTGGTCGTATTGCCGAAGAGATGATTCTTGGCAGCGATGGGGTGACGACCGGGGCGTCCAATGACATACAGCGCGCCACCAACATGGTGCGCAGCATGGTGACCAAATGGGGTCTCTCTGAGAAGCTGGGTCCGCAGATGTATGAAGAGGATGAGGGCGAGGTCTTTTTAGGTAGGGCCGCAGCGACAGGTCACACCAGTCATGTCTCCTCCGAAACCCGGCGCATGATTGACGAGGAGATACGCACTATTATCGATGATTGCTACAGTACAGCAAAGAAATTGCTGGAGGAAAATACCGATAAGCTGCATGCAATGTCGGATGCACTGATGCAGTATGAGACACTCGATACTGATCAGATAGATGATATTATGGAGGGTCAGGCACCGCGACCACCGGCGGATTGGGACAGCGGCTCGTCAGGTTCTACAGGCAGCGCAGATGCGGTCCAGGAAGAAAATGCCTCCTCGAGATCAAACAGTAATGACGAACAGTCTCAGGATAAGAGCAGCGACTCCATGGGCAGTAGTCCTGCCAAAGAGCGTTAGCGCTTAACCCTTTGCCGTATGCCCCTTATCCCCCGGTTATATTGTGGAGGACTTGCGTTAGACTTGGCGCGCCCTCAGGTGATGGGGGTGTTGAATATAACGCCTGACTCCTTCTCCGATGGCGGTTGTTGTTTTACCGGCCAGAAACCGGACATTAGCAAAGCGCTCGCTCGAGCCCAGATAATGATAGATGAAGGCGCTGATATTATAGATATCGGGGGTGAATCAACCCGCCCCGGTGCCGCGCCTCTAACCGTTCAGCAGGAGTTGGACCGGGTGATGCCGGTGTTGGAAGCGATTAGTAAAAACCTACCGGTAGTTATCTCAATTGATACCAGTTCGCCAGAGGTGATGCTGGAATCTGCGCGGGCAGGCGCAGGGATGATTAACGATGTACGGGCGCTTCGCCGCCCCGGTGCGCTGCAGGCGATGGCGCAGTTAGACCTTCCTATCTGTCTTATGCATATTCAGGGCGAGCCTGAGACTATGCAGAGCAAGCCTGAATATCTAAATGTGGTTGAAGAGGTGCAGCACTTTCTGCGAAAAAGGGTGCGCGCCTGTGAAGAGGCGGGGATAAAGCGATCCAGATTACTCATCGATCCTGGTTTTGGGTTTGGCAAATCTCTGGAGCATAACCTACAATTATTGAACCAGCTGGGTCAATTTCAAAGCTTGGAATTGCCGGTTTTGGTGGGGTTATCTCGAAAATCCATGATAGGACAGGCTCTGGGAAGACCGGTTGAGGAGAGATTGTACGGCAGCCTGGCGCTGGCAGTGCTGGCCGTAGACAGAGGAGCAGGTATTATCCGTTGTCATGATGTGAGGGCAACAGTGGATGCGGTACAGATGGCGGCAGCGGTTCTCAAACAGGAAGCAAATTGACAATGGAAAAGAAATACTTCGGTACCGATGGCATCCGTGGGCAGGTGGGCGAGGCTCCCGTTACTGCAGAGTTTATGCTTAAGCTTGGCTGGGCTGCGGGCAAGGTTTTCGCCGCACAGGGTTTTAGTGATATTCTGATCGGCAAGGATACCCGTATCTCTGGCTACATGTTTGAATCTGCGCTGGAGGCCGGGATCATCTCTGCAGGGGTGAATACTCGAATGCTAGGGCCGATGCCGACTCCAGCCATCGCTTATCTTACTCGAACCTTTCACGCCCAGGCGGGTATTGTTATCAGCGCATCGCACAACCCTTATCAGGACAATGGTATTAAATTTTTTTCCGGTCAGGGCAAGAAATTACCCGATGAGCTGGAGTACGCCATAGAAGACCAACTGGAGAAGCCGATGACCACAATGGCATCAGATCGCCTGGGAAAAGCTTCCAGAGTATCTGATGCAGCGGGTCGCTATATCGAATTTTGCAAAAGTACTGCACCCTGGGGTACCAGCCTGGAAGGGCTCAAGATAGCAGTGGATTGCGCCCATGGTGCAACATACCATGTCGCACCGGCTGTATTTAGCGAGCTGGGGGCCAAGGTGCATGCTATCGGTGTGCAGCCCGATGGGCTCAATATTAATGAAGGTTGTGGATCAACCAACCCTGAACTGCTCTGCAACACTGTTTTGGAACAGGGGTGTGACCTGGGCGTTGGTTTTGATGGTGATGGTGACCGGGTTGTGATGGTCGATCATAAGGGTGAGTTAATCGATGGTGATGAACTCATCGTTATGATTGCCCGCCAACGACAGTCACTGAACCGGCTTCCAGGCGGTGTCGTGGGTACCCTGATGAGCAATCTGGGCATGGAGTTGGCGTTGGCAGAGATGGATATCCCCTTTAAACGGGCCAAAGTGGGTGACCGCTATGTTATGGAACAACTGTCACTACATGGTTGGCAGATAGGGGGCGAATCCTCTGGGCATATTATTTGTCTCGATAAAACCACCACCGGAGATGGAATTGTTGCTGCACTGCAGGTGCTCGGATTTATGGTCAAGGAGGAGCTGAGTTTGTACGAGCTAAAGCAGGGAATGAAAAAATTACCGCAAACTATGATCAATGTCAGAATGAGGGAGCGTTCGGACCCGACCTGCCATGTTGAGGTACAAAACGCCATAGAAGAGGTGGAGCAAAAGTTAGGTGAGCAGGGCAGGGTGCTGCTCAGACTTTCCGGAACTGAACCGTTGGTAAGGGTGATGGTTGAAGGGGAAGATGAAGCGCTGGTCGGTGAGGTGGCGCATTATTTGGCGAAGCAAGTTAAATCAGTGATGGCATCCTGATGATTTTGGTTGGCCCTACAGGCTCAATATTAGCAGTCCAGCTTGTAACTTGCGGTTAACTTGGTTAGTATTGGCGCCGCTCTGGAGTGGGTAATTATTTAATGCGGCAAAAACTGGTTATAGCCAACTGGAAGATGAATGGCGGTAAAGCACACCTTTCTGGTTTGCTTGATAAGTTCGCAGCTGGAATATTGAAACCTGCATCGGTGGTTGTTTGCCCCCCCTCTATCTATATCCCGCTAGTTGAGGAGCAACTTTTAGATTCCGCAGTTTTGCTGGGTGCTCAGGATATAAGTCCGTATGCGGGTGGAGCTCACACTGGCGAGGTGGCCATCTCCATGTTACAGGAGTTTGGTTGCACTTATGTGATTGTGGGTCATTCAGAGCGGCGCAACTATCAGGCTGAAACTGATCAACTGGTGGCCGACAAATTTGCAGCAGTTATTGCCGGTGGTTTGACCCCCGTACTCTGTGTAGGGGAGACCCTCGACGAGCATGAACGGGGAAAGACCAAAGCCGTTGTGTTAAGGCAGCTTGATGCGGTCATTAAAAAAACCGGGGTTGAGGTTTTTAACCAGGCAGTTGTCGCCTATGAGCCTGTCTGGGCAATTGGTACCGGTAAAACCGCAACGCCGGATCAGGCGCAACAGGTTCATGCGTTAATCCGTGGTCGAATAGCTGAGTTGAGCAGAGCGGTCTCAGAGCAGCTAAAGATTCTATACGGTGGTAGTGTTAAAGCGGCTAATGCACAGGCGCTTTTTACAATGCCTGATATAGACGGTGGTCTGGTAGGTGGAGCGTCCCTCGACGCTGAAGAATTTACTACAATTTGCAACGCAGCAGGCTGATTGATGGAAAGTATCATTTTAATTGTACATGTGTTGTTAGCATTGGGCATTATAGGGCTGGTGCTTTTACAACAGGGTAAAGGCGCAAGCACAGGCGCATCGTTTGGTGCTGGCGCTTCTGCAACAGTATTTGGCAGTGAGGGCTCAGGGAGCTTTTTGACGCGCACTACAGCTGTGCTGGCTACCCTGTTCTTCGTGACGAGCATGGCGCTTGCTTTTGTTGCCAAAGATAAGGCTAGCATTGATGCTGAGGTGGGCATGCCCGATCAGCAACTGATTGATGCGCAGGCAGAGGCTTTACCGGTGCTTTCTGAGGAGGGATTGCTTCCAGACTTGGCAATACCCACTGATTCCGATCTGCCTGCCGTGAATTCAGAGGTACCCACTGTAGACGAGTAGTTTAAGTTTATGCCCAAGTGGTGGAATTGGTAGACACGCTATCTTGAGGGGGTAGTGGCGCATGCCGTGCCGGTTCAAGTCCGGCCTTGGGCACCATTTATACATTCCAGTAACATCCTATAAAATCTAATAACGGCTATAAATTCATTTAAAATCAATAAATTAAGCATGCTCTTGGGGCTTTTAGCTTGGTTTTTTGAGTTCAGTAGTGTCTGTTGACAGCCACTAGAAATGACGGTACTTTTGACGGTATATCCGGTTCAATTAGGAAATGTACCGCCAAAATGGCTCTGGTAAATAGTCAAATCAAGCAAGTAAAACCTCGCAATGCCGACTACAAATTGGCCGATGGCGGTGGCATGTATTTACTTATCAAGAAGAACGGTAGCAAGTACTGGCGTTTGGATTATCGCTTTCGGGGAAAACGTAAAACCCTGGCCATGGGGGTATATCCTGACGTAAGCCTGAAGGATGCTCGGGAAAAACGCCGACTGGTCAAAATCCAGCTCGGTAAGGATCAAGACCCCGGCGAAATTCGCAAAGAGGAAAAGCGGGCCAGGGAGTTAAATTGCTTTGAGGATGTTGCCCGTCAATGGTGGGAACACCATAAAGATACCTGGAGCCTGGATCATGCCTCCAGAGTGATCAAGCGCCTTGAAGATAATGTCTTTAAAGACCTGGGTCATCTGCCCGTTGACGAAATTACACCCAAACAAGTCATCGCCACTATTCGCAAGATTGAAGCCCGTGGTGCTCTGGATGTCGCTAATCGGGTTAAACAGGCCATAAGTTCCGCTTGCCGGTTTGCCGTTCAGCAGGGTATTGCAACAACCAACCCTGCCGGTGATCTGGACGGTATTGTTAAACAACGCAAGGTTCAGCACCGGGCCTCTTTACCAAGAGAGGAGTTGCCTCAGTTTCTGAAATCCCTGGAAACCTATAGCGACCGTGGCCGCATGCTGACTCAGCGCGCCATCAAGTTATTACTATTAACCTTTGTTCGTTCGGGTGAGCTGCGCGGTGCCCGGTGGGATGAGTTCGACCTTAAAGAGAAGGTATGGCGAATTTCAGCAGACCGCATGAAGATGAGGAATGAACACCTAGTGCCACTATCCCGACAAGCCCTGGAAGTGCTTGAGTTGTTAAGAGCTATGACCGGCAACTACGACTTGGTTTTTCCCTCGGAGCGTCAGCGCGACAAAGTCATGTCGGATAACACCATGCGCAGAGCCATCTTCAAACTGGGTTATGACGGTACCCGTGAAGGAAAGAGTAAAGCAGTGCCCCATGGTTTCAGAGCCACAGCATCTTCGATACTAAACGAGACAGGCTTTAATCCTGATGCTATCGAGCGCCAGCTGGCTCACAAGGAAAGCAATAGCGTTAGGGCGGCCTATACACACCATGCCCGTTATTTAGATGAGCGCCGGGAAATGATGCAGTGGTGGGCGGATTATCTGGATGCGATGCGAGCATCAGGAACAGTAGTTTCAATATTTTCAAAAACCAGCAGAGGTTAAATTGAGATTGCTCGCCTACTGGTTTCAATAAAACAAGATTTTCTAACGTAGATGCAACTTGACAAAATTGTAAAAACTCCCATAATGGGAGCGCAGGGAGATAAATGCGAATAATATCAAAACGGACATTGAGAGAGTTCTAGGAGCAGCCTAAATATTCTGGCTCTCAAGGACAGTTGGAAGCGTGGCATGAAGAAGTGTTAAGGGCTGATTGGTCTACTCCTCAAGAACTGAAAGCTCAGTTTGGTAACGCGAGTGTACTTCAAGATAGTCGAGCAGTTTTCAATATTAAAGGTAATGACTATCGGCTAATTGTAAAGATTAATTATCCATACAGGATGGTGTACGTACGTTTTGTTGGAACACATGAGATGTACGACCAAATAGATGCGGTGACAATATGAATATTAAACCTATTAAAACAGAAAATGACTATGAAGCAGCCTTGGCGCGCGTTATGGCTTTGATGGATGCAAAAGCAGACACGCCAGAAGGCGACGAACTGGACGTTTTGGGCACACTTGTTGAGGTCTACGAATCCAGGAATTTCGCCATTGAAAAACCAAATCCTATTGAAGTTATTCGTTTTCGTATGGAGCAATATGGTCTCAAAGATAAAGACCTGGTTCCGTATATTGGTCACACAGGCCGAGTTTCCGAAGTGTTGAATTATCGCCGTAAGTTGACTTTGACTATGATTCGAAAATTACATGATGGATTAAAAATCCCCACTGAGAATCTGGTACAGGATTACCCGTTACGAAAAGTGTCTTAATAGCAAATTCCTGCCAACTTGCTTCATACCTGCTGTCTGGATTTTATCCACTGAATAACTGCACTTTTATGCCAGCCAACCGAACGGGCACCAGTGAGCTTTATTTGTCTTGGAAATTTCCCCTTGGCAATCTCTGAATAAATAGTTGAGCGCGATAACCCCGTCATTTCCTTAACTTCTTTTAGTCTCAGAATTTTACAACTCATCATACATCTCCTGTTTTCTGTATAGCGTTCCATGCTATGCAGAAAAAGGGAAAAACCAACAAATAATCCCTTCAGACTCCGAAGAAGTTTTTATTGAAAAAACCACTACACCGCTTGGGAAGGTTTTTAGTGGCGGCCTTCATTGACGTTGTGATGTAGTACGCCCACTTATCTGTGGCAGCTACAGACTTAGCTGCAAACAAGTCCTTCATGTGAATCTTGCATGAAGGCAGGGGTGTTTACAGTGTAACCACCCCTCTACTGATCTTCGGTTAACCCATTAACCGGAGATCATATCCTTAACCGACATACCTAAAAGGAGGTGATGCCAGCAAAATGAAAAGCCAGGCAACGATAGACCTGAAGTGGACCCCATCCCTGACACAGTGAACCAGCTTTTATAAGTGAATTCCCAAAGTTTGTTTCATGCTGCAATCGGTAACCCTGAGGGCAGTTCATAATAGACTTGGTCGGGTGTCATCCTACTCAAACTGGCATGCCGTCTTTCCTCATTGTAGAACATCAGCCAATCGTCGATACCCTGCCTGGCTTGAGCGACACTGTCGTAGGCTTTGAGATAAACCTCCTCGTATTTCAAGCTGCGCCAGAGGCGCTCAATAAAAACATTATCCATCCATCGTCCCTTACCGTCCATACTGATTTTGATGCCGTTGTCCTTCAGCACATCCGTAAAATCTTCACTGGTAAACTGACAGCCCTGGTCGCTGTTGAATATCTCAGGTGTGCCGTAGTTTGCCAGCGCTTCTTCCAGCGC